>ERZ779705.2066-NODE-2066-length-11496-cov-2.257058_pt1 | contig 11496 bp, 9 predicted proteins | sample MGYA00511385_ERZ779705 | MGnify/ENA primary metagenome ERZ779705 (study PRJEB29588, sample SAMEA2145301) | human gut metagenome | biome: human gut; feature: human-associated habitat; material: faeces | place: Denmark | collected 2008/2010 ... | reverse complement strand
CCGAGGGCGGCATGGGCGGGACTTATCTGCGCACAGTCGGGCAGACAGGTACAGCCGCGCTGACCGTCTCGGCCCCGCAGTGTGCGCCTGCCACCGTAGAATTTACCGTCACAAAGAAGGAGTGTGCAGTATGGAACTGACAACAAAGCAAAAAGCCGCCTTCGGCATCGGCGCAGTGGGCAAGGATATGGTCTACGCGCTGTCTGCCTCCTATGTCATGTACTATTATCAGGATGTGCTGGGCCTGCCTGCCACCTTTGTCGGCCTGATCCTGATGATCGCGCGTGTGTTTGACGCCTTCAACGATCCCTTTATGGGGGTGCTGGTGGCCAAGACCCGCACCCGCTGGGGACGGTTCCGTCCGTGGATCCTCAGCGGCACCGTCCTGAATGCAGTGGTTCTCTACGCGCTGTTTGCCGCGCCGGTGCTGGAGGGTGCCGACATGATGGTCTACTTCAGCGTCATCTACATACTGTGGGGCGTCACCTACACGATGATGGACATTCCTTACTGGTCTATGATCCCCGCTGTGACCCGCACCCCGGCCGACCGCGAAAACTTGTCGGTCGTAGGCCGCACCTGTGCGGGCGTCGGCTCGGCGCTCATTGCAATGTTTACCATGCTGCTGGTTGGTGCTTTAGGCGGCGACAGCGAGCGCACCGGCTTCCGCTGGGTAGCACTGCTCGTGGCTGTCATCTTTGTGGTTACCGAGGCGATCTGCTGCGCCAGCGTCAAGGAGACCGGCAGCGCCGAGATAAAGCCCGCCACCGTCGGCGAGATGTTCAAGGCGCTGTTCTCCAACGATCAGGCGCTTGTGGTCGTAGGCAGCATCGTTTTGATCAACTCGGCGCTGTATCTGACCTCCAACTTTATCATCTATTTCTTCAAGTACGATTTCGGCGGCACAGGCTGGAAGGCCAGCTACACGCTGTTCTCAACCATCGGCGGTGCGGCACAGATCCTCGGCATGATGGTCCTCTATCCGGTGCTGCGTAAAAAGCTCAGCAATACTGCCGTATTTACGGTAAGCCTGGGGTTGGCGCTGGGCGGCTATGCTGTGCTGCTCCTGCTTTGCCTGACGGGCTTTTCCGGCAGTCTGGCACTGCTCTGCGTGCCGGGCGTGGTGGTGTTTGCCTGCAACGGCATGCTCAGCGTACTGACGACTCTTTTCCTCTCCAACAGTGTGGACTACGGCCAGCTCAAGACCGGGCGCCGTGAGGAAAGCGTTATCTTCTCGATGCAGACCTTTGTTGTAAAGGCTGCGTCCGGCGTGGCGGTTTTTCTGACCGGCATCGGCCTGGATCTGATCGGGCTGTCCGGCAATGCCGAGGAGACAGGCCCCGTTGCTGCCCAGAGCGCCGGTACACTGCTCGGGCTGCGGCTCATGATGACCGTTCTGCCCATGGCCGTCCTTGCGGCGGCGCTTGTACTGTTCCGCCGCAGGTTCACCCTGACGGATGACCGCGCAGCCGAAATCAGCGCTGCGCTTCACAGGGAGGAAACTCAAAATGGCTGAGATACAGTGGTATGCCGCAACAGACAGCGGCCGGTTTGACGGCACGGCAGCCATCACCCCGCGCAGCGGTGCCGTCTGCCTGAGGGCAGAGCTGCCCGCCGGAGTGCTGCAAAATGCGGTTGCTGCGCTTCCGTGGACAATGACGCACGAAGAAAAGATCTTCATGAACGGCTACCAAACCTGGACCGCCTGCCCGGAGCTGGGCAAATGGGACCGGCAGCATGGTGTTGAGCGTGTCCCGAAATTTCTTTTGGAGAAATACAGCTTTGACCGTTACGGCGATTATCATTTTGTTCCATACAGCGGCAAGAGGGGACAGAGCCACGGCTTCTCCTACTGCTATTTCCGGCGCGGAAAGACCTACCGCCTTTTGGCCAGCCTGGACGAGGCACCGGGCTATACGATTTTTTCCTATGACAGCCGCACCGCACAGCTGCGCATTGAACGCGACTGCGCCGGGGTACAGCATACCGGCGGCAGCTTTCCTGCGTTCTCTCTCTTTTTTGCCGAGGGCACCGAGGACGAGGTATTTGACGCATGGTTTGCGGCGCTGGGCTGCCGCCCCCGCACCACGCGCAGGCTGGCCGGGTATTCCAGCTGGTATAACCGCTACCAGAACATTGACGAAGCCTCGATCCAGGAAGACCTCAACGGCTGCAAAGCGCTTTTCCGCGCAGGGGATCTCTTTCAGATCGACGATGGATGGGAGCGCAAGGTAGGAGACTGGCTGGAGCCTGACCCTGCCAAATTCCCCAATGGGCTGCGCCCGCTGGCAGATGCAGCGCATGAAAGCGGCTTTCTGGCAGGACTGTGGCTGGCACCGTTCGTCTGCGAAAAGGAATCCCTGCTCTGCAAAGATCACCCGGACTGGCTGCTGCAGGCGGACGGTCAGCCCTGGTGCTGCGGCTGCAACTGGAGCAGCTTTTATGCGCTGGACATCGACCACCCGGAGGTACAGGCCTACCTCAAGCAGGTCTTTGACCGCGTCCTGCAGGATTGGGGCTTTGACCTTGTCAAGCTGGACTTTCTCTACGGCGCAGCACCGTTCGGCAACGCCCGGGAATCCCGCGCAGGACGGATGCAGCGCGCCATGGCACTGCTGCGCTCATGGTGCGGCGACAAGCTGATTCTCGGCTGCGGTGTGCCGGTCATGCCTGCCTTTGGCATCGTTGACTACTGCCGCATTGGGTGTGATGTAGGGCTGGACTGGGACGATGTGTGGTATATGCGGTTTTTCCATCGCGAGCGGGTCTCCACAAAGCAGTCCATCGGCAACACGATTTTCCGCCGCCAGCTCAACGGGCGTGCTTACGGCAGCGACCCCGATGTATTCTTCCTGCGCGAGGAAAACTGCAAGCTGACCCTACAGCAAAAGCAGACCCTGGCCCGGGTCAATGCGCTGTTCAGCGGCATCCTGCTCACCTCCGATATGCCCAGTCGCTATACGGATGAGATGCGCCGCCAATACAACGCCCTGCGGGAATTGACCGATCACGCCGAAAATTGCACCGTGGATGCAGACGACGGTCTGACCGTACACTACACTTTGCACGGCAAGCAGCAGGCGATCAAGGTTTTTTGACCGTTCAGCCTTCTTCAAAAACACACAAAATTTTTGCTGCGGCGGCTGATGGAATTGCAATCACAGGGTGGGGGATGGTATAATGTATAAATAGGGCGGTATGCCTTTCCGCCTTGGCGGTATATGTTATATTGTAATAGGTTTTATCTGAGGAGTTGTGGAATGAAGAAAAACGATCTTTCCCCCGAAGCCTTCCGCTTTGAAGGCAAGATGTCCCTGAAGCAGGCACTGCCGCTGGGCATGCAACATGTGTTGGCGATGTTTGTCGGCAACCTTACGCCGCTGCTTATCATCACGGGCGCCTGCGGCCTGGCCGGCGGCGAATTTGCCGACCTGCGCGTTACGCTGCTGCAGAATGCCATGCTTGTGGCGGGCATTGTCACACTGGTTCAGCTGTATTCCATCGGCCCCATCGGCGGCAAGGTGCCTATCATCATGGGCACCTCCTCCGGCTTCATCGGGGTATTCAGCTCGGTCGCAGCCTCGATGGGCGGCGGCGTACTGGCCTACGGCGCAATCATGGGCGCGTCCCTGATCGGCGGTCTGTTTGAGACCGTGCTGGGCTTCTTTCTGAAGCCGCTGCGCAAGCTGTTGCCCTCTGTCGTTACCGGCACGGTGGTGCTTTCCATCGGTCTGAGCTTGATTTCGGTCGGTGTAAACTCCTTCGGCGGCGGCAACACCGCGCAGGATTTCGGCTCGGTCGAAAACCTGCTGCTCGCCATCTTTGTGCTGGTCGTCATCCTGATCTGCAAGCACTCCGGCAGCACCTTTTTGAATTCCTCCTCGATTTTGGTGGGCATCATCTGCGGCTACATTGCAGCGTTTCTCATGGGTCTTATTCTGCCCACCACGGCGCTGAACGCCGAGGGCGTTGCCTACACCAAGGCATGGGTGCTGAACTGGAACAAGGTGGCCGAGGCCAAATGGTTTGCATTGCCCCAGTTGATGCCTGTCAAACCGGTGTTTGATATGCGCGCGATCGCACCGGTCATGATTATGTTCATCGTCACGGCGGTCGAAACCGTGGGCGATATTTCCGGCGTTATCATGGGCGGCATGGACCGCGAGGCCACCGACACTGAGCTGTCCGGCGGCGTCATCTGCGATGGTATCGGCTCCAGCTTTGCCGCTCTGTTCGGCGTGCTGCCCAACACCTCCTTCAGCCAGAATGTCGGCCTTTTCAGCATGACCAAGGTCGTTAACCGCTTTGCGCTGGCCACAGGCGGCATCTTCCTGATTCTCTGCGGTCTGGTGCCCAAGCTGGGCGCGCTCGTCTCGATCATGCCGCAGTCGGTGCTGGGCGGCGCAGCTGTCATGATGTTCTCTTCGATCGTGGTGAGCGGTATTCAGCTCATCACCCGCGAGCCGCTGACCCCACGCAGCCTGAGCATCGTCTCGGTAGCGCTCGGTCTCGGCTACGGCATCGGTGCCAACAACGGCATCCTTGCACACGCACCGCAGATGCTCTCTCTGGTATTCGGCGGCTCCGGCATTGTGCCCGCCGCACTCGTTGCCATCCTCTTGAATCTGGCCATTCCCAAGGACGAAAACGGCTAAAGTAAGCTTTTCTCAATAGCGGGCAGTGTAAAGCGCACTGCCCGCTATTGATTTTTTGTTGAAATTCAAACGCACAAAAGCACCTTTAGCACCCTATTGACATTTGGGTGCCAGACTGCTATTATATGACCGAAATATCGTAGAATCGTTGCTGGTGCGCCGTTTTGGCTGCAGGCAGCTTTTTTACGATCCAACGGTTAGATTGTTCTAACGCGCATATACAAGCTTCCATGCTGCCGACGGGCAGCTTTTCAAATAAGCAGCAGTTAGTTAATGCAAACCAAGGAGCTGAGCATTACGAAAAAGAATTTTTGGGACAGAAATGCAGCAAGGTATGACCGCTTTATGCGCAAGAACGCAATAGCCTATGATCAATTATATGCATTGCTTCGCCCTGCTGTGTGGCACAAAACCGTTTTGGAGGTAGCCACCGGCACAGGGCAGGTGGCAAAGCATCTCCTGTGTTCTGCCGACCACATTGAGGCTACCGACGTCTCCGCAGCGATGATTGCGCAGGCAAAGCGGGGTAATTTTTCCTCCAAGCTGTATTTTTCCGTGCAGGATATGTTCCATCTGCCTTATGCTGACCAGTCCTTTGATGTTGTCATTGTCTCCAATGCACTGCACATTGTGCCGCACCCTGAGAAAGCCCTTATCGAGTTTCGCCGTGTGCTTAAAAACGATGGCACGCTGATTGCTCCTACCTTTACCCATGCAGAGAATTCCCCTTGGGGAAATCTTCAGGCCCTTGCGCTGAAAATTGCAGGCTTTCCGCTGCACAGCAGATGGACGAGTGCTGCGTATCTGGCATTTTTGCAGCAAAACGGCTGGACCGTTTGCAGAAGTGTTGTTTTGCAGAATTCCATTCCACTTACCTACGCAGAGTGTAAAAAAGTTGAAAGGAGATAAACGATGTCATTTTTTGAAAATACGAGAGACCCCAAAGGCTTCGGCGGCAGGCTGATGGTCACCATGATGAACCTTGCCCACACCCCCGTGGCGCTGTGGGGGCTTCACTTTCTGCATCTTGCGCCGGACGCAAAGGTGCTGGACTGCGGCTGCGGCGGCGGAGCGAATATCAAACGGCTGCTGAAAAGGTGTCCGCGCGGCATCGTAAAGGGCGTGGATTACTCTGCTGTCAGCGTCGAAAAATCCCGCCGTCTCAATGCAGAGGCGATTCAAAGGGATCGCTGTGTCATCTGGCAGGGCAGCGTGCAGCGCATCATTTTTGCCAGCGATTGGTTCGATGCAGTCACAGCGTTTGAAACCGTCTATTTCTGGCCGGACCTTGCAAAATGCTTCCGGGAGGTTTGGCGGGTTTTGAAGCCGGGCGGCACCTTCCTCATCTGCAATGAAGTCAACGGCGACACGGACAAAGACAAAAAATGGACAGAAATCATTGATGGCATGACCATCTACAAGGATACTGAGCTGAAAGCATATCTTGAGCAAGCGGGCTTTTGTGACATTGCGGTACACAAAAGCAAAACAGGCTGGCTGTGTTTGACCGCCGTAAAGCGAAGTGACTGTGGCTGCGGGAGGCAGGAGAATGAAGGTTTATGAATTTGGGGCGGATACCGCTCCGGTCATTTTGCTGCTGCCCGGCACCTGCTGCCACTGGAAAAGCAACTTTGGCCAAGTGATCCCTCTGTTGCAGCGGGATTTTCGCGTACTTTGCGTCAGCTATGATGGCTTTGACGAAACAGAAAGTACCGAATTTCCGACAATGCTTGCAGAAACCGAAAAAATCGAAGCCTACATCCTGAAAAACTGCGGCGGGCATATACGGGCCGCCTACGGCTGCTCTCTGGGCGGCTCTTTCGTGGGACTGCTGGCAGCACGGAAAAGCATACATATGGACTACGGTATTCTGGGCAGCTCCGACCTTGACCAATGCTCCAAGCTCGCGGCCAAATTACAAACGAATCTTCTCCTGCCGCTGATTTATCCGCTGATTCGGGACGGACAGTTCAAGAGTCGCTTTCTGCAGAAGCGATTAGAAAAGCTCTCCGCGGAGAAGGGGGACTATGTCCGCGCTTTTATGGCGATGTTCGGTGCTGCACGCCCCTATGTGACGATGCAAAGCTGTAAAAACCAATTTTATTCCGACCTCATCACGCCCTTGCCGGAGGGAATTGATGTTCCCGGTACGGAGATTCATATTTTCTACGCGCTGAAAATGGGAGCGAAGTATCGCGCGCGTTATCAGCAGCATTTTGAGCACCCCGTAATTCATGAGCAGGATCTGCAGCATGAGGAGCTGCTGGCCTGTTACCCTTACAAATGGGCACAGCTTGTCAAAAGCATCATTGAACAGGGGGTATAAAGTACCTGTGTTTTTGTGTATATACCATAAAAGGAGGCGACTTCATTGACAGAAACTTTTTGGGGGATTCTGATCCCCTTTTTGGGTACATCGCTGGGCGCAGCATGCGTATTTTTTATGCGGCGCGCTCTGGGAGATCTGGTGCAGCGCTCACTTGCAGGCTTTGCCGCCGGTGTGATGGTGGCGGCATCGGTCTGGAGCCTGCTGATCCCGGCAATCGAACAGTCGGAGAAGTTGGGGCGGTTCGCCTTTTTCCCGGCGTTTGCCGGATTTTGGTTCGGCGTGCTGTTTTTGCTTGCCCTGGATCATCTGATACCCCACCTGCATGTCGGCAGTGAGGAGGCTGAGGGGCCAAAAAGCAGGCTGGGCCGCACTACGATGATGGTGCTGGCAGTGACCCTGCACAACATCCCGGAGGGCATGGCAGTCGGTGTGATGTACGCCGGCTTTCTCGCAGGCAGCGCGCAGATCACCGCGGCGAGCGCGCTGGCCCTGTCCCTCGGCATAGCCATCCAGAATTTCCCGGAGGGCGCCATCATCTCGATGCCCCTGCGCGCCGAAGGGGAGAGCAAGGGAAGGGCCTTTGCAGGCGGTGTGCTTTCGGGCGTGGTTGAGCCAATCGGCGCAGTGGTGACGATTTTGGCCGCGCAGCTTGTGATACCGGCATTGCCTTATCTTTTGAGCTTTGCTGCGGGCGCGATGCTCTATGTCGTGGTGGAAGAGCTGATTCCCGAAATGTCACAGGGACGGCACTCTAACCTTGGCACAGTATTCTTTGCTGTCGGCTTCAGTGTGATGATGGTGCTGGATGTGGCACTGGGGTAACAGGAGCCTTACAACGCAGAAAATGCAAACAGCTTCACCCGGCCCGACACAAAGTCAGTCAGAAAAGGTCCAGCATGGTATCCAGATACAACTCCTCGCGGACAGCCAGCTGATATTCCGGCTTGGTCAGGTAGTGAAGCAAAAATTCAAGAATCAGTGCACTGCCAAGGCCGCGCCCCTCGATCTTGAATTGGGTGAAGCCCCTCGGCAGGTAGGTATCCCGGATGGCCTTGATGCCGATAAAGCCGGGGTTCGCCATCGCTCGGGAGAAGCGATACCCGTCCGCTGCGCCGGGGGCGCTGCAGTAATGCTCCGGGCCGGGCAGACCCAGATTTTTGCGGCTGACGGCCTCATAGCAGGCTCTGCGTTCCGTGCATCCGAACCAGCAGCACTCATTGCAGAGGAACTCCACCTTGTCCTTCTGGGACTGGGGCAGCGCTGCAAGTCGGTCAAATGCTCGATTCAGCCGGAAATCCGGCACGACATAGCGAAACTCGGGCCGTGCCAGCTCCCGCTGCAAATCGTTGAAGTCTGTCAGCACTTTTGTGGTTGAGGATACAAGATACAGCGATGGATAGTTCTTTTTCAGGTACTGCGTCAGCAGCTCAGCATGAACGATGGCGCCGTTTTGCGGGTCATTTTGTTCCTGAAACAGTCGGCAGAGCGCATTGCAGTCCGGGTCTGTGAGATGCTCCGGGCGCAGTAATGAATTGCTGAGTGTCAGCCGCGCCGAGATGCCATATTCACGCGTCAGCGCCAGCACCTCGCGTGGGGTGCGGTCACTGTACTCGATCCGTCCGCCCGCCCATAAGCAGTCAGACGGCGCGCCGTAGATCGAGCCGATGGCGCACCAGTCGTAAAAATACTCCCGATGCGCACGATAAAGCGGCAAAAACGCCGCATACAGGTCATAAAATTCAAACAGACCGGGCAGATGAAACAGGGCTGTGCCCTGGTGAGGTGTTTCCATAGCGGGGACCTTTCCTGGCCGCACAGGCGGCCCGATGGGATATATTTATTATACCAGCAATCCTGCCGGAATGCAAAGCGAAGCGCCGGGGTATATGTTTGTGACCGACGTAAAAAACACACTGCTGAAATACTAAGGGGGACGTTGCAATGCCGTCCATTGATTTAAACTGCGACCTGGGCGAGAGCTTCGGCGCGTACACCATCGGCATGGATGCCGAAATTTTGCCCTATGTGACCAGCGCGAACATCGCCTGCGGGTTCCACGCGGGCGACCCGTCCGTGATGCAAAAGAGCGTTCTGCTGTGCAAAAAGTACGGCGTGCAGGTGGGTGCACACCCGGGACTGCCGGATTTGCAGGGCTTTGGCCGCCGCAGAATGGCAATTTTCCCCGCTGAAGCCGAGGCCGACGTGATGTACCAGATCGGTGCGCTGAAGGCATTCTGCGATGCGGCGGGCGTACCGCTGCACCACGTCAAACCCCACGGCGCGCTGTACAACATGGCCGCTAGGGATCCGGTGCTGGCGGCAGCCATCTGCCGCGCCGTGCAGGCTGCAGCTCCCGGTGCTGTGCTACTGGCACTCTCCGGCAGCGAGATGGTCAAGGCCGCAAACGCCATCGGATTGCCCGTTGCCAGCGAGGTATTTGCAGACCGCGGCTACCAGGCCGACGGCAGCCTTGTGCCACGCGGCGCTCCCGGCGCAATGATCGAGGACGAGGATACCGCCATTGCGCGGGTCTTGCAGATGGCGGCGCAGGGTACCGTACAGGCCGACGATGGCAGCACCGTAACCCTGCAGGCCGATTCCGTCTGCGTCCACGGCGACGGCCCCAAAGCCCTCGCCTTCGTGCAAAAAATCTCCGCTGCCCTCCTTGCCGCAGGGACAGCAGTTGCAGCATTTTGATTGTAGGCAGAAAGCAAGATGGGGAATGAACCTATCGGAAGAAGGTAAAGCAGCGCTAAGCGGCAGGATCTGTCCTGCGCCCCTGCCGGGGTGCAGGAATTTTTTGTCAATAAAAATACCGTTGTATCGTGTGATACAACGGTTGAATAATTTGAATGCAACCTTGATGTGTTTAGGCAGCGAATCCTGCACGGAGGACGAGCCGACACCATAGCACGAAGAATGTTTTCATTCCGGCAGACGTCCGTACAGTTCCATTTCACTGTGCAGCTTTTTGGCCAGCCTCGTGTTAAAGACACCGGGTTCGGCACGCCAGCACCAGTTGCCGCCCAGAGTGGACGGCGTGTTCATGCGGGATTCATGCCCAAGGCCCAGCAGATCCTGTGCCTGCACGACAGCCAGATCGGCAGCGCTGGACCAGATGCCGCGCATCATGCCCCAGTTCATACCTTCCTCTTTGGTCAGATTCAGGTACTGGATGGCACGCTCAATATCGTCCGGCAGAGCGGTTCCAAACCAGCCGTCCACCGGCTCATTATCATGGGTGCCAGTGTAAGCAATGCAGTTGGTGGGGTAGCTGTGGGGGCGGTAGTCACCGCCGTCACGGCTGTCAAAGGCAAATTCCAGCACTTTCATGCCGGGGTAGGCGCATTCTTTCAGCAGAGCGCGCACATCGTCGGTCAAAAAGCCCAAGTCCTCAGCAATAATGCGGGGGCTGCCCAGCTCTTTTTTGACGGCAGCAAAGAGGGCATAGCCCGGCCCAGTGCGCCAGCGGCCGTTTTCGGCGGTCTTATCACCATAGGGGATGGCATAATACCCCGCAAAGCCGCGGAAATGGTCAATGCGCAACACATCATAAATTCCGCACAGGTGGCGGATGCGGCGCACCCACCAGGCATAGCCGTTGGCAGCCATAGCGTCCCAGTCAAACAGCGGGTTGCCCCATAGCTGACCGGTGGCGGAGAAACCATCCGGCGGACAGCCGGCCACTTCGGTGGGGACCAGGTTTTCGTCCAGCTGGAACTCCTGCGGGCAGGACCAGACATCTACGCTGTCCTCCGCCACATAGATCGGCAGGTCGCCGATAATCTCAATGCCCTGCGCGTTGGCATAGGCTTTCAGGTCATGCCACTGGGTATAGAACAGGTACTGCACAGCCTGCCAGAAGTCAATATCCGCCGCATATTTGGCGCGGGCCGCGGCCAAGGTCTCCGGTTCGCGGCGGCGCAGCGGTTCTTCCCACTGCTGCCAGCAGACCCCGTTATGGGCATCTTTCAGGGCCATGAACAGAGCATAGTCCGGCAGCCAGAACGCGTTTTTCGCCAAAAAATCGGCGTAATCCGCCGGGGGCGCTGCCAACAGGCGGGCACAAGCTTTGTGCAACACTGCATAACGCTTTTGGTACAACGCTCCGTAATTGACACAGCCAGGGGTGCTTTCCCAGTCGATAGATTCATATTCTTCCGGCTGGAGGAGGCCCGCTTTGGCCAGCAGGTCCAGGTCAATAAAATACGGATTGCCCGCAAAGGTAGAAAAAGACTGGTAAGGGCTGTCGCCATAGCTGGTGGGGCAAACCGGAAGGATCTGCCAGTAAGCCTGACCGGCTTTGACTAGGAAATCCACAAAATCTTTTGCTGCCGCGCCCATGGTGCCGATGCCATGGGGGGAGGGCAGGCTGGAAATATGCAGCAGAATGCCGCTTGCTCTCATCAGGGAAACCTCTTTTCTTTATGGCAATACCGCATAATTCTAAGTGCCGATACGGCGAGCGAGGTGCGGCAGCTGCTAGGCCAAAAGCGCAGATAATACTGGATG
>ERZ779705.2057-NODE-2057-length-11519-cov-5.871424_pt1 | contig 11519 bp, 8 predicted proteins | sample MGYA00511385_ERZ779705 | MGnify/ENA primary metagenome ERZ779705 (study PRJEB29588, sample SAMEA2145301) | human gut metagenome | biome: human gut; feature: human-associated habitat; material: faeces | place: Denmark | collected 2008/2010 ... | reverse complement strand
TTCCTCGGCGTTGCACACGCTGGGGCGGCTGGCCTTGGCGTTCTCGATGATGTCCAGAGCTTTGTCCAGATCGGCGGTGTCGTCTACGTACACATGGCAGATGCCGGTGCCGGTCTGGATGCAGGGGACCTTGGCGTTCTGAACGCAGGCACGGATCAGCCCGGCACCGCCGCGCGGGATCAGCAGATCCACATAGCCTACAGCGGTCATCAGAGCATTGGCAGAAGCGTGGGTGGTGTCCTCGATCAGGCAGACCGCTGTCTCGGGCAGACCGGCCTTTTTCAGGCCCTGCCGCAGGGCTGTGACGATGGCATGAGCACTGCGCCATGCCTCCTTGCCGCAGCGCAGGATGCAGGCGTTGCCGCTTTTGATGGCAAGGGCAGCGGCATCGCTGGTCACGTTGGGACGGCTCTCGTAGATAATGGCGATCACACCCATGGGTACAGCCGTCTTTTCAATGACAAGCCCGTTGGGGCGCTCTACCCGATTCAGCACCCGGCCCACCGGGTCGGGCAGGGCGGCAACCTCGCGGATGCCCTGCGCCATGGCTTCGATGCGCGGAACGGTCAGGGCCAGACGGTCCAGCATCACATCGCTGATGTGCCCCTTGGCCGCAGCCATATCCTCAGCGTTGGCGGCAAGGATGGCAGACTGGTTCTGCGCATCGCATAAAGCGTCCGCCATGCCCAGCAGGGCCGCGTTGCGGGCGGTGTTATCGGCCAGCGCAAGGGCACTTTTGGCGCTGCGGGCGGCTTCCAGAATTTCCTGTGTGGTCATAGCTCAAACCTCCTGTGTGGACAGTGCGGGCTGCTTGTGCCCGGCAAAGCGGGTGCCGATGGGCTTGTCCGCAGCGATATCATACAGCAGTTCCGGGTGTGCGCCGTTGGCGATGACCATATCCGCACCGCTGCCGGTCACCATGCGGGCAGCCCGCAGCTTAGTGGCCATGCCGCCGGTGCCCAGTGCCGAGCCTGCACCGTCTGCCAGCGCCATCACCTCCGGGGTGATCTCCTCCACCAGTGGGATGAGCGCCGCATCCGGGTGGGTGTGGGGGTTGGCAGTGTACAGGCCGTCGATGTCGCTCAGCAGCACCAGCAGATCAGCTTTGATGCAGCAGGTGACGATGGCGGCGAGGGTGTCATTGTCGCCGATGGAGGTGATCTCATCGGTGGCAACGGTGTCGTTTTCGTTGATGATGGGCAGGGCACCCAGCTCCAGCAGGCGGGACAGGGTGTTCTGAAAGTTCACGCGGCGTTCGGTGTGCTCCACGTCCACGCCGGTGAGCAGGATCTGCGCCACGGTGTGATTGTAGGCGTTGAACAGCCGGTCGTAGGTGTACATCAGCTCACACTGGCCCACAGCGGCGCAGGCCTGCTTGGTGGTGGTGTCCTTTGGGCGGGTTGGCAGTGAGAGCTTGCCCACGCCCATGCCAATGGCACCGGAGGACACCAGAATGACCTCATGGCCCTCGTTTTTCAGGTCGCTGAGCACCTTGACCAGCTGTTCCGTGTGGCGGATGTTCAGCCGTCCGGTGGCGTATGCCAGAGTAGAAGTGCCTACTTTTACAACGATGCGCATGATATCCTTAACCCTTTCCCATTTCCTTTGTCTTATTGTACGAGGCGATCACGGCATCCATCACCGCACCGCGCAGGCCGTGCTCTTCCAGCACGCGCACGCCCTGAATGGTGCTGCCGCCGGGGCTGCATACAGCATCCTTGAGTTCGCCGGGATGCTTTCCGCTTTCCAGCACCAGCTTTGCGCTGCCCAGAACCATCTGCGCGGCATATTCCTGCGCTTTGGCGCGAGGCAGGCCGCAGGCCACGCCGCCATCAGCCAGAGCCTCAATAAACTGGTACACCCATGCCGGGCCGCAGCCGGAAACGCAGCTGGCGGCATCGATCAGACTTTCCGGCACGGCATCCAGACGGCCCGCAGGAGCCATGATCCTGAGGAAGGCTTCTTCTTCCTCAGCGGTGACATTGCTGGAACAGTACTGGATCATACCCTCGCCCACCGAAGCCGGGGTGTTAGGCATGATGCGGATCACAGGAAAGTCCTCACCGGCCATCTCCTGAATACGGGCGATCGAAAGGCCCGCTGCCATGCTGCACAGCACAAAACGGCTGGGGCGCTCGTCAAAGGTGAACTTGAGCGGCTGGAGCAGAGCTTCCACCATCTGGGGCTTTACCGCCAGAAAGATCAGGTCGCAGTCACCGGCCACCTCGGCATTGGTGGCTGTTTTGCAGCCCAGTTCTTTGGCCAGTGCCTGTGCCTTGGCCGCAGTGCGGTTTGCCAGAAAAACCTTCTTAGGGTCAACAGCTTTGCAAACGGCACGGGCGATGGCTCCACCCATGTTGCCGCAGCCCAGAAAACCAATGGTATCCATCATAGTTTGTACCCTCCCTCAAAACGGCACTTCAATCACAGCCGTCTGCTCCCATTCTAAGCGTAGAGGAATATAAAATCAAGGGCCTTTTCCGCTTTTTTGCCGGAAGAAGCCGCTTTTGCAGGCATTGCGCACCGCCGGAAGGGGTTTGGGGGGCTGAGAAACGGCTTTTGAAACGAGAAACTGCCGGAGTGAAAACGCAGGAAGTCATTCTTAGTTTACAAAATGGACAGAATCAATGCTTGCAATCGGAACGACTTTTGCGGTATTATAATGTACGAAGCTGCCAATCGCCGTACGCAGCGGGAAAAATTTCTACGGTCGGGAAAGGAAGGTTTTTGTGTCACAAACAACGAAGCGGGCACTGGAAGCATCGCTGAAAAAGCTGCTGCTGGAAAAGCCCCTCAATAAGATCACGATCAACGATATCACCGAGGACTGCGGCGTGAACCGCATGACTTTCTACTACCACTTCAAGGATATTTACGATCTGGTGGACTGGATCCTGATGGAAGATGCGGCCAAGACGATGGAAGGCCGCCAGAGCTTTGATACATGGACCGAAGCATTTCTGGACATCCTGCACCAGATCCGGGATAACAAAGCACTGGTGCTGAACGTATACCGCTCTGTGGGTCGTGAACAGGTGGAGCAGTATCTGTACAAGCTTCTGGACCCCATGCTGAAGGAATTTGCGGATCGCGAATGCCGTGACATCACCGTGCAGGACGATGACAAGCAGTTTGTGGTGGATTTTTACAAATATGCGCTGGTGGGCGTGGTGCTGGAATGGATCCGCCGGAATATGAAGACCGAGCCCGCTGTGATGGTAGAACGTATGGGACGGATGCTGCAGGGCGATCTGCGCCGCGCGTTATGCCGCCTTGCCAGCAATAAGATCCATCTGGAACAGGACGGTTGAACCGGAAGAACGACAAAATTTTATCATAATCCGCGCCGTGATGGGTTTTCTATCACGGCGCTTTTTCTGTTTATGGAAACTTGTGGGATAGAATGGTAGAGTAATGGCATAGAAATAGAAAAAGAGATTTCCGAAAAATACAGTTTGGAGGAAAAGGATAATGAATACTTCTGTTGAGAGCCTGACTCATAAAATGCAGCGTGCTGCCGTTGGTAAAATGGTGGACGTGGTGCTTTCTCATGCCGATAAAGACCGTCAGAAAACCGTGGGACAGCTGGTGGATGTTGCAAAGCAGTTCTATGGCAGTTCGTTCAGCGCTGAAGCCTACGAACACGCCAGACAGACCCTGACCGACCCCGACAGCAAGTGGTCCAAGCTCATCAACTGTGTGCTGGATCAGACCGACCCCAACGTGGCCCGCACTATGGCGCTGAATCTGGGCTACGAGGCTTTCTTCCGCGGCACCAAGACCATCCGCGAGAACCGTGTGAAGTATCAGTGCAACATCCCCTGGCTGATCCTGTTCGACCCCACTTCCGCCTGCAATATGCACTGCGTGGGCTGCTGGGCTGGCGAGTATGGCAACAAGAACAACCTCAGCTTTGAGGATATGGACAAGATCGTTACCGAGGGCAAGGAGCTGGGCGTGTACCTGTACATGCTGACCGGCGGCGAGCCGCTGGTGCGTAAGGCTGATATCCTCAAGCTGGCCGAGAAGCACAACGATGTGCAGTTTGCCATCTACACCAACTCCACCCTCATCGATGAGCCCTTCTGCAAAGAGGTGGTGCGTCTGGGCAACATTGCCTTCATGCTGTCCATCGAGGGCACCCCGGAGACCAACGATGCCCGCCGCGGTGAGGGGCACTATGCCGCTGTTATGCATGCTATGGATCTGCTCAAGGAGCACGGCATCGTGTTCGGCACGTCCATCTGCTACACCCGCGATAACATCGAAGCTGTCACCAACGATGAGTTCATGCGTTTCCTGTGTGAGAAGGGCGCACACTTCGGCTTCTACTTCCACTACATGCCCGTGGGCAACGAGGCAGCACCGGAACTGATGCCTACCCCGGAGCAGCGCAAATATATGATCGACCGCATCCGCTATCTGCGCTCGGAAGAGTGCGATATCCCGTTCTATCCGATGGATTTCCAGAACGATGGCGAGTTCGTGGGCGGCTGCATTGCCGGCGGACGCAACTACTTCCACATCAACTCGGCCGGCGACGCAGAGCCCTGCGTGTTCATCCACTACTCCAACGCCAATATCCACGACCAGTCTATTCTGGAAATTCTGCACAGCCCGCTGTTCATGGCTTATCACAACGGCCAGCCCTTCAACAAGAACCATCTGCGTCCCTGCCCGATGCTGGAAAACCCCGAACTGCTGCAGAAGATGGTGCACGAGACCGGTGCCCACAGCACCGACCTGCAGTCGCCGGAGAGCGTGGAGCACCTGTGCGAGAAGTGCAAGAACTATGCAGCCAACTGGCAGCCCACGGCGGACGAGATCTGGTCCCACACCAAGATCCGCGAGAGCCGCTACGAGAACTACAAGGACTGGAAGCCCTCGCAGCCCATTGAGAAGTAACGAAGGCAGACATCATAATGCAAACAAAGCCCAGGCGTTCCATTGATGTGCGCTCCGTCAAGTAGACAGAGAAATAATATAAGTTTTTGTTCGCCGTTTCCACAAGGAGACGGCGAATTTTTTGTGCAAAAGTGATTGTTCTTTCTTGATATAAAAATACCCCCAGAGTACGCAGAGTTTTTGTTTTACTCTGTCTACTCTAGGGGGAGCATATCACACTCAGAGAGGGTCTTACTGTTTCATGAAAGAGTGGTTTTGAAAATTACCAGAACCAGTAGCGCTTTTTCAGCACAACATATGCAATGCCGATCAGAACCACTACAACACCACCGGCAATGAAGAAAGTCCAGTTGATATTGGCAAATTTCAGGTTCTGGTTGGTTAGCAGATAACGGCCTGCAGTATCGGCAGTGATGATGCCGTCGGTGTAGCTGTTCAGATACTGCCACTTGTTGGAGACGGCGTTGTACAGATACAGGCGGGTATAGGTGCTCACATCCAGATCGATGCGCACCGAGCAGGGAAGAGCCGTGCCCTTGTCCAGCTCAAACTCGATGCCCTGATCGGACTCAGTCAGGGTGAGCATGGTGTCCAGCTCACTGGTGGTGCTCTTGACACCGCTGCCTGCAATCTGCATGGTGTAGCCATCGCCCACCACGCACAGGGTCTTGCCGGTGGTGCGCAGCGCATTGAGGATATCACCGGTCACGGTAGGCACCTCGGCCTGTGTGAAAACGATCTCGTTGTCCTCACTGTCCTGAATGGCCTGCACAACGGGATCGATCTCGATGGGAGTATCGTTATCCGGTTCGGTGGAGCTGCTGTCCGAAGAATTATCGGAAGAAGATGCAGCCGAACGGTTGACGATGACCGTGACCATGGCGGATGCAGTGCCGTTGGAAACGGTAATGGAAGTAGCGCCGGTGCCCACAGCCGTGATCACGCCGCTGGGGCTGACCGTGGCAATGTTGCTGTTGGCGGACTTATAGGTGAACTTCTGGGAAGCGGAAGAAGGCTTGACACTGGCGGTCAGGGTGCGGGTGGCACCGGGCTTGAGCACAACGTAGGAAGGATTCACCGTGACGACCTGACCGCTGTTGGAAGAACCAGTGCTGGCGGTGCCGGTGCTGGAGTTGGGAATACTCATGACCGTGACATTGGTGGTAGCAGTCACCGAACCGCAGGTAGCGGTAATGGTGGCGGTGCCGGGGGCAATGCCGGTAACACGGCCGAAATTGTTCACCGTGGCGACCTTCTCATTGGAAGAGGTCAGGGCGACGGTGGCATAGTTGGAAGCCGAAGTAGGCCGCACCTGCAGCTGTGCCGAGACCGAGTTGCCAACATAGATGGTGTTGGAGGAAAGGGAAAGGTCCATCTCGGTAACGATCATGGAAGAATCCATGGAGACAACGATGGTGTAGGCACAGATCTGGTTGCCTGCGGCAGCGGTGATGCGGGTGGTGCCTACGCCCACAGCCTGCACGACACCGGAGTTGCTCACGGTCAGAATGGAAGTATCGTCCGAGATAAAGACAACCGAGTCGGTAGAGTTGCGCGGACGCACCACAGGAGACAGCTGCTGAGAGGAACCCAGCAGCATGTTGGCGGTATAGCTGCCGGCCTCAATGCTTTCGGCAGGCACGTCCTGATCCCACGGCATGGCAACGCCGCTCAGGGCAAGGCCGGAGACAGGGCTTGCTGCGGCCGCAGACATAGCTGTGCCGCAGACCAGCAGGCAGAGCGCTGCCGCACAGACGGCCAGTTTTTTTGCGGTTGATTTCATAGTAAGTGTACCTCTTTGGGTGATATAACGGCGGCTGGCAGTCAGCACAGCTCCGGTTTAGCGGAACAGAACGCCCAGGGATTCCATTGCGTACTCGAAATAGGTGACCTGATCGTACTCCACGCGGGCAGTAACGCTCATGCCGTTGGAAAGATCCACCTTGTCGCCGCTGCGGCTCACCACATAAGTGGCATCGGGCTTAATGGTCATCTTATAGTAGGAAGCGTTGGAGCTGGCCGTCACGTCACTGTCAATGGCCGTTACAGTGCCGGTCAGGGTGCCATAGGAATACTCCGAAAGGCCGGTAATGGCGATCTTGCACGGGTCACCCACATGAAGCAGCGGGCGGTCATTCACGGTGACCATGGCAACGATCTCCAGATCGTCGTTCTCGCTGGCAACAGTGGCCAGCGGGGAGCCTGCGCTCAGCACCATGCCCTCTTTGTAAGGAGTATCCATGTGGATCACACCGGAGGTGGGGGCGTAGATGTAGTAATCGTTGGCACCGGTGTTCAAGGCATCGAGCTGAGCCTGAACGTTGTCCACGTTGCTCTGTGCGCTGGTAATGCTCTGGGAGATGGACTGCATGGTGGAGTAGTACAGAGCTTCTACTTCGCTCTGGCTCTGCTCCATCATGGTCTTGATCTGAGCATCGGAGTAACCGGCAGCCTGATAGGCCGTGGCATCAAAGGTCTTCTGGGAGACCTGGCTCTTGTAGGTCTCGTACTGATAGTAGTAGGGCTGATCTTCAGGGTTTGTCTCGCTGAAGTAGTTGGTATCATCCTGCACGCACTGCAGCAGCTTGTTGTACTGGTCCAGCTGGGTCTGGTAGATCTTGAGCTGGCTTTCCAGGTTATCCTGCTGCATGTCGATATCCGTGCTCTTGATGTGGGCCACGAGGTCGCCCTCGTTCACATAGCTGCCCTCCGAAATATACATCTCGGTAATGGAGCCGGAATAACTGGACATGATATAGGTTTTATTGCTGGCCTGCACGGTGCCTGCGTTCTGGCTGACATAAATGCGGTTGGTATGGGTGCTCCACACCACCAGAAACAGCATGAAGATGCCCACCAGAATGACAAAAGCGTAGCCATAAGGTGGCAGCTTTTTTTCCATCATGATGCGGCGATCCTGCAGATCCGAAAGGTTCTGAACTTTAATCGTCATAATTACTTGGTCTCCATAAAGACATCGACCACGGCATCATCCTCGTCCTGATTGACATAGATGGTATAGGAGGTGCCGGTCAGTTTCTGCTCATTCTCAAAAGCGTGGACCTGCAGCTTGTAGGAAGCCAGCTGGCTTTCGGGCATGGGGCCGGTGTAGTGGGCATACAGGCAGTTCTTCACGCGCAGAACAGCATCCATATGGTAGTCCTGCTCCATCTGGCCGATGAACTGGGTAGCCTGCTGCATCATGTACAGGTGCATCTGACGGTCCTCACCAACCACCATGGCCTGCACAATGGGGCCAATGGGCTGTGCGTTGTTGCTCTTGATAAAGTTGTGCATCTGGGTCAGCACCACGGGCAGACTGGCCATCTCTTCCGGATGGATCTCACGGGAGAGCACATTGGTGAGCTTCAGGGTCTTGTTCTCGGCTACTTTGATCTCTTTCATGTTGAATACCTCGGTTCCTTTTCAGATTTACCTCAGAAGAGGCAGTAATAGGCAATCGAGAAAGGGGAGAAAACCGCTGCAGAGAGCAGCTTCCTCTCCGCTCCCGATCGCCTACTACTTATAAAAGTAATAGGGATCTTGCAAATAAAATGTGCCCGGAGGCATTTTGCCTCCGGGCACACCATAGTGAGGCATAGTTACCTGAGCAGGCGGGGCCTGTTCGGGATAACACCATCTACTTCTACTAAACAGAAAGTCTTTCTAGCTCTTTTTTATCTGACACAGCAAAACTATGTCAAATCAAGCTATCCATCATGAATTACTCTCTTTCATATGTAACCGGGTACGCACCCGGCTGCAACACATCAATAGGTGATCGACTCACCGTCGTCATCCTCTTCCACCACGGCCTGCATGACAGACTGCTTGGGCTCTGCCTTTTTGCTGCGGTAGATACCCTGCTGCATGTTCCACAGCTCGTAGTACTTGCCTTCCTTGGCAAGCAACTCATCGTGCGTGCCGCGTTCCACGATCTTGCCGTGATCCATCACAAGGATCAGATCACAGTCACGAACGGTGGACAGGCGGTGAGCTACGATCAGCATGGAACGATCTGCAAGCTGATCGTAGATCATGTTGAAGATCAGATTTTCCGTAGCAAAGTCCAGATTACTGGTGGATTCATCCAGAATGTAGAGGTTGGAATCTTTCAGGAAAGCGCGTGCCAGCGCAATGCGCTGCTTTTCACCGCCGGACAGGCCGTTGCCTGCTTCTTCCAGATAGGTGTTATACTGCAGGGGCAGATGACGGATAAAGTCGTGAGCATCTGCCTTCTTGGCAGCTTCCTTAACTTCGTCCATCGTAGCGTCCATACGGGAAACGCGGATGTTATCATAAATGGTCTTGCTGAACAGCTCAACGTTCTGCGGCACATAAGAAATTGCGCGGCGGACAGAATCATTGGTGTATTCAGCCAGATTCACACCGTTCAAGTCGATCTCGCCATCTTCCGGTTCATAATACTTGAGCAGAAGCTTGGTGATCGTGGATTTGCCGCTGCCGCTGCTGCCCACCAGCGCGACCTTTTTACCGGCCGGAATGGTAAAGCTGATGTGATCCAGTGCAGGGGCACGGTTGCCATAACGGAAAGTGACATCCTTGAACTCGATATCGCCCTCCACCTTGTCCAGATCGGTGCGGTCTTCGTCGCCGACCGTCTCGGAGGGATAATCCATGATCTCGCCCAGACGCTTCATGGAAATGCTGGCCTCCTGAATCTGCATCTGCAGACCGATCAGGTTGCTCAGCGGGGAAGTAAAGTAAGAGGACAGCGTGCTGAAGGCCATGAATCCGCCCAGTGTCATCTCCCCCTTCAGAACCTGACTGATACCCACATAGGTGGTCAGCATGCTGAAACCGGTGGAAATGAAGGAGGAAATCAGGCCCTGCGTGGTGCTGATCTTGCTGGAGCGCAGGCTGATCTTCAGGCTCTTGATGTACTCACGCTCGAGGTTCTCCATTTCGGTATCCTCGTTGGCGTTGCACTTGACCGTCTCAATGCCGCGCAGGCTTTCGATCATCTGGCTGTTCAGTGCAGCGGACTGCACCATGGTCTCTTCGTTGATCTTTTTGTAAGGCTGCTTGTAGATCAGCACCAGCAGAATGCTGACCAGAGCCATGAACAGCGAGATCGAGAAGAGCATCGCATTCATGCGGAACAGGATGATACCGGTGATAATGGCCATCGAGATATCCATGATCAGGCTCAGCGCAATGCTGGTAAAGATGGATTTGATGGTGTTTGCATCCGAATAACGGGTGGTGATATCACCAGTCTTGCGGGTGGCAAAGAACTTCATGGGCAGACGGAAGATATGCCCGAAGTAACCCAGCATCAGCGGAATATCGATCTTGATGGATAGGTGGATCAGAACCCACTGCCGGACAAAGCCCACCAGCGTATTGGTGATGCTGACCATGCTGAACACAAGGATCAGCGTGACCAGCAGATTGTCTAGGCCATATGGCAAGACCTCGTCCATCAGGATCTTGTTGAACATGGAGGAGGCAATGCCCAGGATCGTAACGATCAGAGAACTCAGGATCGCATAGGCAAAGAGCTTTTTCTGGGGCAGCAACAGGTCGACGTAACGCTTGAACATGCCGCCCTTTTCGATCTTACCACCCTTGAACTCCGAGGTGGGGTTCATCAGCAGCAGAACACCAGTAAAGTTCTTGTAGAACTCATCCAGAGAGATCTTTTTCAGCTCACTGCCGGGGTCGCCGATCACGACATAATCCTTGCACTTGTGTTTTTTGCCGTTCTTCTCATCTTCCTTAGCGGCTTCGGCTTCTTTCAGCATGTGCCGACGACGCTCGCCGTCATCTTTGATGGTGGTCTTTTTAAAGACGACCACAAAGTGGGCCAGACCCTGATCGGTGATGACCTGCGCAATGCAGGGCAGCGAGAAATCGCTGAGGAAATTTTCACGGTCTACGCGAACCGCTGCAGTGGTGAAACCCAACTCATTAGCGGCTTTCTGCAAACCAACAAGGTTCGTGCCTTTCAGGTCGGTACCCATCATATCGCGCAGGCGGGTGATGGTAACTTCCTTTTTGTAATGGAGGCACACCATTGCGAGGCAGGCAGCCGCACAGTCAGTGGTGTCGTGCTGCCGGACATAGGTATAACGCATAGATGCTTCCTTTGATCATATACAAATTTATTCAAACAGCGGCAGGCGTTTTGAAGAAGCGGCCTGCCGCAGATCTGACAACGTGAAAAGAGCCGGAGCCTGAAACAACAGCACAGAGACCGGTGCTTTGTCCTGTCCTGCGGAGAACCATGACAAAACACCGGTCGGCTGCTATCAAAAGAAGGGAGCACCTACCCTTTGATCTGTGTGCCGGACTTTGGAAAAACAGATACAAATTCCCAAAGCTTATAAGCAGTATACCACAATGTGACATCTTCTTCAAGTAGTCAAATTTTAAGAAATCATTATGCTTGATGCTTTTTTCGCATGGATGCTGTGTTTTTGGGACAGAGAAGCCCAAAAACAGAGGAGAAACACGACTGCATGGCTGTACAGAAAAAGGGTGTAGTATGGGACAAACAAAAAAGGCAATGTTCTGTGGAACATTGCCTTTTCTTCTGGCGCCTCTTGCCTGACTCGAACAGGCGACACCCTGATTAACAGTCAGGTGCT
>ERZ779705.2054-NODE-2054-length-11521-cov-15.791209_pt1 | contig 11521 bp, 9 predicted proteins | sample MGYA00511385_ERZ779705 | MGnify/ENA primary metagenome ERZ779705 (study PRJEB29588, sample SAMEA2145301) | human gut metagenome | biome: human gut; feature: human-associated habitat; material: faeces | place: Denmark | collected 2008/2010 ... | reverse complement strand
TGCTGAGTGGGTTGAGTTTGCGCTTGATGACAAGGTTCGCAAATCATGATTTAATCTTTATGCTGAAAAATTAAATCATAGTTATATACAGATAAAATTGATACAGACGATGGATTTTACATAAATTTTACATAAAACCATCGTCTGTTTTACATTAGTAATGTATAATCGAAAGTAAAAAGCAGGTAAAAATTTTACATAAGATTTTTTGAAATGGAGAAAGCTATGGCACTTATTTATATTGTAGAGGACGACGAGAGCATACGTGAAATAGAGAGTATTGCTTTAAAAAACAGTAATTACATCGTCAGTGCATTTGAAAACGCAAAGGAATTTTACAAGAAGCTGGATGAACTCGTACCGGACCTCATACTGCTTGATGTGATGCTTCCGGATGAGAGCGGCTACGATATCGTGAGAAAGCTCAGAAAACGTCCGGCCACACAGGATATTCCTATTATAATGGTCACAGCCAAGACCACAGAGATGGATATGATAAAAGGGCTTGACGGAGGCGCAGATGATTACATCAAAAAGCCTTTCTCAATCATGGAGCTTATCACAAGAGTAAAGGCACTGCTCAGGAGAACAGCGAAGGAGGAGCCGAAGCTTTTAAAGCTGGATGATTTGGTGATCGACCATGAGCGCCATGTGGTTACAGTGAACAATGAGCCGGTTGACCTTACATACAAGGAGTACGAGCTTTTAAGGCTTCTGATGGGCAGTCAGGGCATAGTCATGACCAGGGAGGTCATCATGAGAAGCGTCTGGGATACTGACTTTGAGGGGGAGACACGTACAGTGGACATGCACATAAAGACACTCCGCCACAAGCTGGGTGACTATGGCAGCAGGATAAAGACAGTCAGAAATGTGGGCTATGTTATAGAATAATAGCTGTTATAATGATTTCTAATATACATAAGCGGAGCGTACAGCATGAAAAAGAAGATTAACTATTATCTGGTAGCAACAGCACTTTTTGTAGCAATTGCCACTATGGTTTCCATGACAGTAATCAACTATTACCTCTTTCAGAAGCAGGTAAAGGAAGACCTGCAGGTCATGGCAGAGACAATAGAAAGCACCGGAATACTAAAACAGGATATAAATGAAATCCCGCAGATTGACGTGGAGGGTATTCGTGTCACCTGGGTTGACAAGGACGGCACAGTGCTGTATGACAATCAAAATGATGTGAAAAAACTTGAAAATCATGGCGATAGACCGGAAGTTGAATCAGCATTTGATAAAGGCACGGGAGACAGCGTGAGAACATCAGCCACCATGAACAGCAATACCTTCTATCATGCCATAAAGCTCAATGATGGAACGGTACTGCGTGTTTCTATTGCAGCAAGAAGTATCTGGAACATGTTTGCAAGCAGTATACCTGCCATGCTTATAGTGACGGTTATCATAGTAGGAATATGTGTGGTTCTCGCCAAGAGCCTGACCAGAAAGCTCATGAAGCCAATCGAGACACTTGCAGGCAACCTGGAGCAGGCCTCTGTCATCCAGAAAAAGACAGAGTACAAGGAGCTCGTGCCGTTCATGAATGCGATAAGGATACAGCATGAGGGCGTGCTTGCCGCGGCAAAGAGCAGACAGGACTTCACAGCCAATGTGTCACACGAGCTAAAGACTCCGCTTACAGCAATCTCCGGCTACGCAGAGCTCATAGAAAACGGCATGGTCGAAAAGGAGCAGCAGATTCATTTTGCCACTGAAATCAGAAGAAATGCACAGCGCCTGCTTTCCTTGATCAATGATATCATAAAGCTCTCGGAGCTTGATTCCAGCGAGGCGCAGCAGGGCTTTGAACAGCTTGATCTGTACGGTCTGGTAAAGGAATGCATGGAAAATCTACAGGTGAATGCCGGGCAGAGAAAAGTAGCACTCAATTTTGACGGCACTGACTGTATGGTACGAGGCAACAGGCAGCTTCTCACGGAGCTTGTCGAGAATCTCTGTCAGAATGCTATCCGCTACAACAATGAGGGAGGCACCGTAAATGTGACGGTACACAAGCTAGGTGGCAAGACAGTTCTCACGGTCGAGGACAACGGCATAGGCATACCAAAGGATCAGCAGGAGCGCGTCTTTGAGCGCTTCTACAGAGTGGACAAGAGCCGCTCGAAGGAGACCGGCGGTACAGGCCTTGGGCTTGCGATAGTAAAGCATATAGTGGAGCTGCATGATGCAGGGCTTACGCTCGACAGCGAGGTGGGGCGTGGCACAACAATAAAGGTGGAGTTTTAGCTCCGCCTTTTTGCATGCAGGGCGGGACGTAAGCACACAAGCCCTTGCAAAATCGTGGCGCAGTGTTTATAATCATATGTTAGCAGTGAAAACAAGGCAAAACCAGGAGGAACAGCCATGTATCAGGAAATATCAAAATTACTTATGTACGGAGATTTACCTCAGGACGAGATACTTTATAAATTGGGACAGCTCTTTGAGCAGTTTGAGGTGGGCGAGTACAACAAGACAGAGCTTGTGCGCGACATCAATACACAGGTCAAGAGAATCCTAAAGGTAGCGACAGACTATGGTTTTGATGACAATCTGTGGCACAACTATCTCACTTTCTTCCTTATGATGAGTGAGAATCCGTTTTCCATCACCTGTGAGAAGGTCGGAGCCAGCGATGGCAGCGTAAACGGGCTTGTGGCAAACGATTTCAGGATTTTTAAGAAGCTTTTCGATTATGATTTCAAGCCAATCGAGTCAGCACTCGGAATAGACTGCTTCACACAGATCAGCAATTATAAGGCCATTGTGAAAAAGGACCTTATGTACAATCACAATGTCAGCGAGAAGGTAAGGGCGCTGAGCAAGAAGCTTGAGGCAGCTAAGGACGAGCAGGAGTTCTTTGATGTGGTAACAGGCTTTTACAAGGCATACGGAGTCGGCATGTTTGGGCTCAACAAGGCATTCAGGATTGAGGAGCATCTGGACGGGGGCTTTTCTTTCATGCCAATCAACAATATGGATACGGTCATGCTCGATGACCTGATCGGTTATGAAATCCAGAAGAAAAAGCTCACTGACAATACAGAAGCGTTTGTACAGGGCAAAAAGGCCAACAATGTGTTGCTTTTCGGAGACAGCGGAACCGGAAAATCAACAAGCATCAAGGCCATTGTCAATCAGTATTATGATGACGGACTGCGCATGATTGAGATATACAAGCATCAGTTTAAATATCTGTCAAAAATTATCGCAGCAATCAAAAACAGAAACTACAGATTTATCATATATATGGATGACCTCTCATTCGAGGAGCATGAGATTGAGTACAAGTTCCTAAAGGCAGTTATCGAGGGCGGTGTGGAGACAAAGCCTGACAACATACTGATTTATGCAACCTCTAACCGCCGTCACCTGATCAAGGAGACATGGAATGACCGCAATGACCAGGACAACAGCAATGACAAGCACCACTCAGATACAGTTGAGGAGAAGTTGTCACTTGTAAACCGTTTTGGTGTGACAATCAGCTACTCAAAGCCATCGCAGAAGGAGTTCTTCAATATCGTAACAGAGCTTGCGAGAAAGAGCGGCTGCACACTTTCAGACGAGGAGCTGTGCAGGGAGGCAAACAAGTGGGAACTCAGCCACGGTGGTATTTCAGGACGTACTGCAACACAGTTTGTCAACTACATTATGGCTAGCAATTAAGCAGCAGGCATAAGCATGAAAGGATAGTATATGCTCTACCAGATAAGTAATGGCGCTGTCGCATTTGGCGACGACGTCATTTTGCATAGTATAGATTTTGAAATCAGAAACACAGAAAAGATAGCGATAGTCGGCAGAAACGGCTGTGGCAAGACAACACTTTTAAAGCTCATTTCAGGCGAGGTTGAGATGGAAAAGCTCGACAGCGATGAGAGCGCCTTTATTGCAAAGGCAGGAAATCCGGAGATAGGGTATCTGAAGCAGATTGCGTTTGATGATCCTGATGTGACACTCGAGCAGGAGGTGCGTAAATGCTTCGTGAAAATGGACGAGCGAAAGGCAGAGCTTGCGCGCGCGGCGGCAGAGCTCGAGCATGATTATTCCGATGAAAAGGTAGCCAGATATACCGCGATGGAGGAGGCCTTCAAGGATGATGGCGGCTACTATTATGAGAAGGAATATGAGGTCATGATCCGCAAGTTCGGCTTCTCAGATGATGAGCGTAAAAAGCCAATCCGTGACTTTTCCGGAGGGCAGCAGACCAAGATAGCATTCATAAAGCTGCTTTTGTCAAAGCCTGACATACTGCTTTTGGACGAGCCGACCAACCACCTCGATGTCACGACGATTGAGTGGCTTGAGGGCTATCTGAAGTCGTACCCGAAGGCAGTGGTTGTCGTTTCCCATGACCGTATGTTTCTCGACAATGTGGTAGATGTGGTATACGAGATAGAGTACGGCACAGCAAGGCGCTATCCGGGCAATTATACCAATTTTATCGCCCGCAAAAAGGAAAACTACGACAAGCAGATGAAGGATCACATCGCCCAGCAGAAGGAGATAGAGCGTTTGCAGCGTATGGTTACGCGCTTCAAGGGCAAGCCGACCAAGACATCCATGGCGCAGTCAAAGCAGAAGGCTATCGACCGCATGGTGATTATCGAGGCGCCGGACAAGTACGACAACAAGACCTTCCATGCCAATTTCCAGCCCGAAAAGGAGACCGGAAACGATGTGCTTTATACATCAGAGCTTGCAATCGGCTATGACCATCCGCTCTCCGTAGTGTCGCTTGATTTGAAAAGAGGCGAAAAGCTTGGCATACTCGGCGGAAACGGACTTGGAAAATCGACATTTTTAAAGACTATCGTGGGTAAGATCCCTGCGCTTTCAGGCGAGTACCGCTTTGGAACCAACGTGCAGATAGGATATTTCGACCAGCAGATGGCCATGTATACAAGCAACAAGACTGTGCTCGATGATTTTTGGGATGAGTATCCGAATCTCACGGAAACCGAGGCCAGAAATGCACTCGGAGCCTTCCTTTTTTCAGGGGATGACGTGTTCAAGAACGTAAATATGCTCTCAGGAGGAGAAAAAGTCAGACTGGCGCTTTGCAAGATTTTAAAGACCAGACCGAACGTGCTCGTGCTCGATGAGCCAACTAACCATATGGATATCGTAGGCAAGGAAACGCTGGAGAGCATGCTTAAGGACTACAAGGGCACACTGATTTTTGTATCACACGACAGATATTTTGTGAAAAAGGTAGCCACACAGCTGCTTGTGTTCGAGGATGGCACGACCAATCTCTATCAGTTTGGCTATGAGCAGTATCAGGAAAAGCTCGATCGTGAGGCTGAGGAAAGCAAAAATGTATACAGAGGCAATGCAATATTTGGCGGCGCGATAAGCCAGAACGGCAGCAGTCAGACAGGCAGTGATGTAAAACGGAGCACGTCACAAACCGGTGCAGCAGGTAATGTGGGCGAAAGCACCAATGCAAATAGCGCAGCCCAGGCAGGCGGAATGGCTGTCTCATCAACCGGCAAGGCATACTACAACCCGGGCAAGGAGCGCTCAAAGATACAAAAAAAGGTCAAAAAGGCCGAGGAGGACCTGGCGGTCAAGGAAGCAAAGCTCGATGAGCTCAAGGCTGAGCTCATGAAGCCGGAGTATCAGTCAAGCTACTCAAAGCTCACGGAAATCCAAAACGAGATAGACGCTCTCGAGGAAGAAATCCTTATTGATATGGAGGCGTGGGAGGAGCTTTCCTCTCAGCTTGAGGCACTGGGATAGGTTAGATGCGCTGTGGTAGCTTAGAAACGTTGTGATAGCTTAGATGTGCTGTTGTAGTTGAGAAATGTTGCGATAGTGTATAAAAAATCACTCGACTTGATGTTTTTTATTCTGATGAAATCCCTAATCATAGCGAAATCAAGCGATTTCGCGAAAAACCGTAAATAAACCCTTGATTATTTATATAAATTGCATAAAAATGATTGATGAAAACGAAATTTATGGTATAATATTTACATGATACAGACAACGTATCAAATAAACGATAAAGGGGTTGGACATCATGAGAATAACAATTTCAGGAAAAAACATCGAATTAACAGAGGGGCTTAAGCAGGCAGTAGAGGAGAAGCTGTCAAAGCTGGAGAAGTTTTTTAAACCGGACACAGACGTATACGTTACACTCAGCGTAGAAAAGGATAGACAGAAAATCGAGGTTACTATCCCGGCAAAGGGACATGTTATCCGTTCAGAGCAGGTCAGCAATGATATGTACGTATCAATTGACCTCGTAGAGGAAGTAATCGAGAGACAGCTTCGCAAATACAGAACCAAGATTTCCGCAAAGAAGTATGCACCGGCGATATTCCAGGATGATTTCGTGGAGGCAGACGATGCAGAGGACGAGGAAATCAAGATTGTCCGTACAAAGAGATTTGGTATGAAGCCTATGTATCCTGAGGATGCATGCATCCAGATGGAGCTCTCAGGCCACGATTTCTTCGTATTCAGAAATGCAGAGAATGACGAAGTAAATGTAGTCTACAAGAGAAAAGGACATACATACGGACTTATCGAACCGGAATGTTAGACTCTTGTTTTTCATCATAATTTAACCTTTCTTTCATCGAAAACCGGCAGCCGTTGGCTGCCGGTTTTTTATATTAACCATTTATATAAATTTTAAAAAATGAAATAATTAGAACAAAAACCTCAAAATATAGTACAAATTTATCATTACAAAAATTCTGATATAAAAAGAGCAATATTAAACAAAAACCAACTAAATTAAACCTAAAACCATGTCGTATTTTGTCGAAAACTGCTAATCACCTATCAATATTAAATCTTCTAATAGAAATCTTCAAAATACAAGCGCGTAACGCGCCTAGAATATTGATATATTATATGGAAAAATGAATCCACCAACAAAGAGTGAAATTTCGCAAAAGCGACAAAATTTCAAAAGAAAGACAAAAAAAGAAGTTCTACGAAAAATACAATCGATGGAGGGATGAAATATTTGGGAAGAATTTATTATGAACAGAAAGGACTTATTAACCTCGATGATATCGTAGATATATTTATTGAGGTGGGAAATATACACAATTACCTGGAAAATGCAGCCTTGCGGATTTTGCTTTTTGGCAATCCTGAGCTGAATTTTTATCAGTGCCGATTATTAGTATTGAAGTACGGAGAATCACTTTCACAGGATGATTTGCACGGGCGGATGGTATTTATGAGAATGATACAGCTGCTGGAAGCCAACACAGTTTAAAATAAAATGAGAATTTCTTTTTTGACCGGGCAACCGGTCTTTCTTTTTTGCACAAATGGTGTTATAATTTTGAAGAAATTATGTTGATTACTCATAGCTTTAAAAAAGAAGCACTGCATTGTGTTTAATTAAACCAAAGCATGATAATTCAATCAAAGAAAAGAGGACAAAAATGAACATCGTAGTACTTGCCGGAGGGCTCAGCACAGAGAGAGATGTTTCCTTCAAGACAGGAAGCATGGTAGCTAAGGCGCTCAAAGAGAACGGCCACAAAGTTATATTATTGGATGTATTTATGGGATATAGTGACAGGGAGGAGGACCTGACAGGTATATTTGACCGCGCGGACGAGATAAGCGTGCAGGTCAGCGATATTCCGACAGAGGCACCTGACCTCGCAAAGGTAAAGGCTTCCAGAAAGGACCAGTCACCTTGCTTCTTCGGACCAAATGTCATCAAGATGTGTCAGATGGCAGACATTGTTTTCATGGCACTCCACGGAGAAAACGGAGAGAACGGAAAGATACAGGCAGCATTTGACCTCTTCGGTGTCAAATATACAGGCAGCGATTATTTAAGCTCAGCCATCGCCATGAACAAGGAGACATCAAAGCAGTTCTTCCTTGCAAACGGTATCCCTACTCCAAAGGGTATTTCCATGACAAGAGCGACCAGACAGGACGATATCACAAAGCTTGACCTGACACTTCCATGCGTGGTAAAGCCATGCTGCGGTGGTTCAAGCATCGGTGTCACCATCGTTAAGGATGCGGCAGAGTTCAAGGCGGCACTTGACGATGCCTTCAAGTGGGAAAATGAGCTGGTTATCGAGGAATTTGTACAGGGCAGGGAGTTCTCTGTCGGCGTTATCGAGGGAAAGGCTCTTCCTATTATAGAGATTGCACCGAAGGAGGGCTTCTACGATTATAAGAATAAATACAAGGCGGGCAGTACAGTAGAGACATGTCCGGCCGAGCTTCCTGAGCAGGTTACAAAGGATATGCAGCACTATGCCGAGGAGGTTGCGCGTGTTATCGGGCTTGACACATATTCACGCTCAGACTTTTTGCTCAACGACAAAAATGAGATGTTCTGCCTCGAGGCAAACACACTGCCGGGCATGACTCCGACCAGTCTTCTGCCACAGGAGGCCGCGGTTATCGGCATGAGCTTTAATCAGCTCTGTGAGCATCTGATTGACATATCTTTGAAAAAATATGAGGTGTAGCATGTCGGATAAGTACATGAAGAATCTTACATTTGCAAATATTGCAAAGACCTGCGAGGGTACATACATAGGTGATGAGACACTGCTTGATACGACAATCACAGGCGCCGTCATAGACAGCAGACAGGTGAAGGATGGCTATCTTTTTATCCCGATAAAGGGAGAAAGGGTGGACGGACACAAATTCATTCCGACTGTGTTTGAGCAGGGGGCGGCAATTGTGCTCTCTGAGCATGAGCTGACGGATCCGGCAGGCCCATATGTGCTTGTTGAATCAACCACCGATGCCATGAAAAAGCTCGCGGCCTTTTACAGAAAAAGCCTTGATATCAAGGTGGTGGGTATCACCGGAAGTGTCGGCAAAACCAGCACCAAGGAGATGATATCATCTGTCCTTGAACAGAAATACAGCGTTCACAAGACCGCAGGCAATTTTAACAATGAGATAGGCCTGCCACTCACCATTTTCGGAATCAGGGAAAGCCATCAGGTAGCGGTGCTTGAGATGGGCATATCTGATTTTGGTGAGATGCACAGACTTTCTACTATGTCTTGCCCGGATGTCATGGTCATCACCAATATCGGCTACTGTCATCTGGAGTTTTTGGGCGACAGGGATGGTGTGCTTAAAGCCAAGACAGAGTGCTTTGAGCATATGATGCCGGATGCGGTCGCAGTGCTGAATGCAGATGACGACAAGCTGGCCACAGTGCAGACGGTAAATGGAAAGCCTGCCATATACTATGGCAAGGAATCGGCTTCAGGCGTTCATAAATCAGTATATACCACAAATATTGAAAACCTGGGCTTTGACGGCATGAAGGCTCATTTTGTCACTCCGGAGGGTGAGTTTGATGCACAAATCCATATCCCGGGTGAGCACAATGTATACAATGCCATGGCGGCAGCGGCTGTCGGATTGCAGCTTGGCCTCACAATAGCAGAGATAAAGGCAGGAATCGAGAAAGCAGAGACAATCGCAGGTCGTACCAATTTTATCAAAACACACGGCATGACAGTGATAGATGACTGCTATAATGCAAACCCTGTATCCATGAAATCCTCTATCGAGGTGCTTTCACATGCAAAGGGCAGGACAATAGCAGTGCTTGGAGACATGGGCGAGCTGGGAAGCGATGAGAAAAAGCTGCACCATGAGGTAGGCGAAGCAGTTGGAGAGAATCATATCCATACACTTTTTGCCGCAGGAGAGCTTGCAAAGGAATATGCAGCCGGGGCAGCGGAGAAATCATCCGATGTAGACATCCACTATTTCGAGGATAGGGAGACCATGACACAGGAGCTTCTTTCATATGTGAAGGAGGGCGACACCATACTGGTGAAGGCATCACACTTCATGGAGTTTCCTAAGGTAGTCGAGGCTCTGAGTGAGTAAAATTAGGTAAAATCAATCGGGTAGAAATTAATTCGATATTTAATAATTGCAAGGAATGGATATTCTCCAAGCCTCATAATATTATAAAAGAAAGAGAGAAAAATAATGGCACAGAATCCAATCGTAACAATCACAATGGAAAACGGCGATGTAATCAAGGCGGAGCTTTATCCGGAAATCGCACCAAACACAGTAAACAACTTTATCAGCTTAATCAATCACAACTTCTATGACGGAGTATGCTTCCACCGTGTAATCAAGGGCTTCATGCTTCAGGGAGGAGATCCTGACGGAAACGGTACAGGCGGCCCGGGCTATGAAATCAAGGGCGAGTTCACACACAACGGCTTCAAAAATGACTTAAAGCACACAGCCGGTGTACTTTCAATGGCACGTACCATGATACCTGACTCAGCAGGCAGCCAGTTCTTCATCATGCATCAGGATGCACCACATCTCGACGGCGAGTATGCGGCATTCGGCAAGGTAATCGAGGGCATGGATGTGGTAAACAAGATCGCAGAGGTGCGCACAGACTACATGGACAAACCACTTGAGGCTCAGGTCATGAAGACAGTTACAGTTGAGACCTTCGGAGTGGACTATCCGGAGCCGGAGACAGTTTAATGATAATAATTATTGATGAGGCAAGCGCAAAACTTGCCTCTTTTTACTATTATGACGAGATATTTAAGCTGCAGTGGAGAAGTGTGGCAGGCAAGGCATCTATGTCAGAAGAGCTGCAAGAAAAACTGTATGTTGCGCTACTGGGAAAATTGCTGCATGAGTTGCAGAAGAAACTGCCAGATGAGCAGCAGAATAATTTGTGTGTGTATGAAATAAAAAATAATTCAGGATATACAGAATCTGCAGATAACACCACGAAAGCTAATACGGGAAATCTAAGAATACCGAAAGCTCCCGCCGACTGCATCTGGATAGTATCAAACCGGCAGCAGAAGCAAATAGCCGACTCACTCGGCATAGCATCAGTAGGAGAACCGCAGTGCGGCACGCGCTATGCAGTCGAGAGCCTTGCAGAGCTTGATATTGAGTATCTGGAGCGGGTGCGCAGGCGGTATAATCATATCCCATGGGATATTGGCGAGACAGACAGATGCCTGATACGTGAGCTTTCACTGTCAGACCTTCCGGCGCTCTATGAGCTCTATGACAAGCCCGGCATGACAGACTATGTGGAGCCGCTTTACGACTACGAGACAGAGCTTGAATACCAGAAAGCATATATAGAGAACATGTATGGCTTTTACGAGTATGGCATGTGGCTTGTATTTTCCAGGGAAACAGGGAAGCTGATAGGCAGGGCAGGGCTTGAGCATGATGAACTGGGCTATATGATAGCGCCGGAATTATGGAACCAAGGCTATGCCACTGAGGTGTGCCGCTTCATAATAGACTATGCGCGCGAAAACACAGACTTTGAAGAGCTTTACTGCAGGATAGATGAGAGAAATGAGGCATCGGTGCGCCTTGCCAAAAAGCTTGGATTTACAAATAGCGGGAATGTGGATGATGATATAAACGCTTCTATATATAGAAAAAATATAAAAAACAATGAAAAACATTGAAAAATATGCAATTAGGCAATAAAATATAAACATAGTTTAACGAT
>ERZ779705.2026-NODE-2026-length-11645-cov-13.349784_pt1 | contig 11645 bp, 6 predicted proteins | sample MGYA00511385_ERZ779705 | MGnify/ENA primary metagenome ERZ779705 (study PRJEB29588, sample SAMEA2145301) | human gut metagenome | biome: human gut; feature: human-associated habitat; material: faeces | place: Denmark | collected 2008/2010 ... | reverse complement strand
GGTAATGAAGTGCAACGGAGAAATATAGCTAACCGGGACTTTATCTATTTGTTAATAGATGATGTCTTGTTTTATCAAAGGCCGTTGAAAACCAAAAAGTCATTGATAGCTAATTGCCCTTATGAGGAAAATGAATATGTAAACCGCAAAACAGGTGAAATCAAAACAGCTCCGTTAAAGTGTATAGCCAAGTCACATCCTCTTTTTCAGGAATTCCGTTTATGGTATTTCCTTTCCAATATTCGGGTATATCAAAAGGAAAGGGAAGTAAATGGAACTTTACATTTGGATGTGGATGTGACAACGGAGTTTTTGAAAACAGAAGATGATTATGTGGCTCTATTTGATTGGCTGAACTCTCGAAAGGAAATAGATCAGAAAGCTTTTCTGAGATATCCTGCGTTTGGACTGAAAAAGGAAATAAATAATTATCGTTGGAATTATGTCGAGGATAAGTTCTACCCATGTAATGAGACGAGACATGCGATTCTTTCCCGTTTGGAAAAGGCCGGTATTGGTATTGACCTTTTATCTGATGAAAAAGAAACAGCCTTGTGGCATATCTTATATTCTGTAAGTGACAAGCAGGAAATAGAGAAAGCATTGGCGACTTTTGCGGTTAAGAACGGATTGAATGAATCCTTTGTGGAAGTGTTCAAGAAGTTTCCTCCTTTCAAGTCTGAATATGGCGCTTATTCTGCCAAGGCGATAAAGAAGTTGTTGCCTTTGATGAGGTGCGGAAAGTATTGGGATATGTCGTTGATTGATGGTACAACCAAGGAAAGAATAGAAAGGATAATAGCAGGTGAGTGTGATGAGAGTATAGGTGCCAAGGTTAGAGAAAAGGCGATGAACTTGTCGGATATATCTTGTTTTAAGAGGCTTCCGTTGTGGTTGGCTTGTTATGTAGTGTATAATCGTCATTCCGAAGATAAAGAAATAACCAAATGGGAAAGCCCTGCTGATATTGATGCTTATCTGGCTGCTTTTAAGCAACATTCACTACGAAATCCTATCGTAGAACAAGTGATAACCGAGACATTGAGAGTTGTCAGGGATATTTGGAAACAGGTTGGGAAAATTGATGAAATCCATATTGAGTTAGGGCGCGAGATGAAAAATCCTGCGGACAAGCGAAAAAGAATGACTACTCAGATTCTGGAGAATGAAAATGCCAATTTACGTATAAAGGCATTGCTTGCTGAATTTGTGAATCCGGAATATGGGGTAGAGAATGTCCGTCCCTATTCACCAAGTCAACAAGAAATATTGCGGATTTATGAGGATGCAGTTTTAAAGGGGGAAGAACAGATTCCGGAAGATATAGATGTGATATTGAAAAAATTCAATACCAGTAAATTACCGACGAAATCAGAATTCTTGCGTTATAAATTATGGCTGGAACAGAAATATCGTTCACCTTATACCGGTGAGCTGATACCTTTGGCTAAATTATTTACTGCTGCGTATGAGATAGAACATGTTATACCTCAATCCCGCTATTTTGATGATTCATTCTCTAACAAAGTGATATGTGAATCTGCTGTGAACAAGTTGAAAGATAATCAACTGGGATATGAGTTTATCAAGAATCATCATGGACAGAAAGTGGAAGTGGGTTTTGGAAAGACAGTAGAAATCTTTTCTGTGGATAGTTACGAACGTTTTGTAAAAGAACAATATGCAAAATCGGGCATAAAAATGAAGAAATTGTTGATGGATGATATTCCCGAGCAATTTATTGAACGCCAATTAAACGATAGCCGGTATATCAGTAAGGTTGTCAAAGGACTTTTGTCGAATATCGTTCGTGAAAAGAATGATAGCGGTGAATATGAACCGGAGGCTGTTTCAAAAAACATATTAGTTTGTACAGGAAGCGTGACGGACAGGCTGAAAAAGGATTGGGGCATGAATGACGTCTGGAATAGTATTGTAAGTCCTCGTTTTGAACGTTTAAATGCTTTGACCGAAACCCAGTGTTTTGGACATTGGGAGAATAAAGACGGAAAAAAAGTTTTTCAAACAGCAGTGCCCCTTGAATATCAGAAAGGATTCAGTAAGAAGCGTATAGACCATCGGCATCATGCTATGGATGCAATAGTAATAGCTTGTGCTACACGGAATCATGTAAACTATCTGAATAATGAGTCTGCAAGCCGGAATGCGAAAATTTCCCGTTATGATTTGCAGAGACTGTTGTGTGATAAGAGTAGGGGGGATGGTAATGGTAATTATAGATGGATTATAAAGAAACCATGGACTACTTTTACGCAAGATGCAAGGGAAGCGTTGAGTGGGATAATAGTTAGCTTGAAACAGAATTTGCGTATAATAAATAAAACAACCAATATCTATCAACATTTTGATGCAAATGGGACTCGTGTTTATGAGAAACAGAAAATCGGTGATAGTTGGGCTATCCGTAAACCGATGCACAAAGATACGGTTTTTGGAGCGGTAAATTTAAGAAAGGTAAAGGTGGTACGCCTATCTGTCGCTTTGGATACTCCTTCTATGATTGTTGACAAAAGAGTAAAAAATAAGGTTCTTGAATTGTTATCATATAAGTATGATAAGAAGAAAATTGAAAAATATTTCAAAGAGAATGCTTTCTTGTGGAAAGAGCTGGATATAGCCAAAGTCGCTGTTTATTATTTTACGGAAAATACTACTGAACCTTTAGTTGCAGTACGTAAATCATTGGACTCAACTTTCAATGAGAAGAAGATAGCATCGGTGACGGATACTGGCATACAGAAAATACTCCTGAATCATCTGAAATCAAAAGAAGGAAAGGCGGAGTTGGCTTTTTCTGCAGAAGGTATAGAAGAAATGAACCGTAATCTTTTACAACTGAATGATGGTAAAGGACATCAGCCTATATATAAGGTGAGGGTGTATGAACCGCGTGGAAATAAATTTAAAGTCGGTGTACTTGGCAATAAAGGTGCCAAATGGGTGGAAGCTGCTAAAGGTACTAACTTGTTCTTTGCTATTTACATAACAGAAGATGGAAACAGAACGTATGAGACTATTCCTTTAAATTGGGTTATAGAGCGTGAGAAGCAAGGGCTTGTTCCTGTACCGGACAGAAATGAAAAGGGAGATAAATTATTGTTTTGGCTGTCTCCTAATGATTTGGTATATCTGCCAACCGAAGAAGAGCGGGATTTTGGTAGGATAAATGAACCGATAGATAGGGGGAGGATTTATAAGATGGTTTCATCTTCTGGTAATCAATGCTTTTTTATACCTCAAAGTATATCAAATGCTATTATTTCCACTAAAGAATTAGGTTCTAATAATAAAGCAGAAAAATCATGGGATGGTGAAATGATAAAGAATATTTGTATTCCAGTAAAAGTTGATAGGTTAGGCCGTATTATAGAAGTTAAGTATAGAGTAAATGAATAATATAAAGTTGTTTCAAGAGAAAAAGATCCGTTCCGTATGGAACGAGGAAGAACAGCAATGGTATTTCTCTGTTGTAGATGTAGTTGGTGTATTGACTGATAGTGTGAATCCTACGGATTATCTGAAGAAGATGCGAAAACGGGATGAAGAACTGGCTACTTACCTGGGGACAACTTGTCCCCAGGTAGAAATGGTGACAGATACAGGAAAAAAACGAAAAACGTTGGCGGCAAATGTGCAGGCTTTATTCCGTATCATTCAATCTATTCCTTCTCCTAAAGCTGAACCTTTCAAGCTTTGGTTAGCACAAGTAGGTTATGAGCGTGTACAGGAAATAGAAAATCCGGAATTGGCTCAAGAGCGCATGAAAGAACTATATGAGCAAAAAGGTTATCCAAAAGATTGGATTGACAAACGTTTGAGAGGAATCGCCATTCGTCAGAATTTGACGGATGAATGGAAAGAAAGGGGAATCACGGAAAAAAGTGATTATGCCATTCTTACGGCAGAAATATCTAGAGCAACGTTTGGATTGACTCCTTCGGATTATAAAATATATAAGGGGCTGACGAAGAAAAATCAGAATCTTCGTGACCACATGTCTGATTTGGAGTTGATATTTACAATGCTTGGAGAACGTGTCACAACGGAAATTTCTCAGAAAGAAAAACCAGATACATTTACTAAAAGTAAGCAAGTAGCACAACGTGGAGGAAATGTAGCCGGAGTAGCACGTGAACAAGCTGAAAAAGAGTTGGGTAGAAGTGTTGTTTCTCCTGAAAATTTTCTGTTGGATTCTGATAAACAGAATGATACTTTAGAGCTTCCTTTTCTTGAAAATGATGAATGAATAACTTGTAAAGTCTATATGCTATGATTAAGAAAACACTTTATTTTGGGAATCCGGTCTATTTGTCTTTAAAAAATGCCCAGTTGGTGATTAAATTGCCGGAGGTGGTGAAGAACAGTGCTTTACCCGAAGGGTTCAAACGAATGTCCGAAGTGACTAAGCCAATAGAAGATATTGGAGTAGTGGTGTTGGACAATAAGCAGATAACCATTACTTCGGGAGTGTTGGAGGCTTTACTTGAAAATAATTGTGCAGTCATAACCTGCGATTCTAAAAGTATGCCGGTTGGTTTAATGCTTCCTTTGTATGGGAATACTACACAAAATGAAAGGTTTCGTCATCAACTTGGTGCGTCTCTACCATTGATGAAACAACTTTGGCAGCAAACAATAAAAGCCAAAATAGAGAATCAGACGGTAGTATTGCATGAATGTGCTGGAGAAGAAATAAAGTGTATGAAGGTGTGGGCTGCAGATGTAAAGAGTGGAGATTCTGATAATTTGGAGGCTCGTGCAGCTGCTTATTATTGGAAGAATTTGTTTAAAATAGAAGGCTTTACAAGGGATAGAGAAGGTATTCCTCCTAATAATTTGTTAAATTATGGGTATGCTATTTTGAGGGCAGTTGTTGCTCGTGCTTTGGTGACAAGTGGGCTTCTACCTACTTTGGGAATACATCATCATAATCGTTATAATGCTTATTGTCTGGCAGATGATATAATGGAACCTTATCGCCCTTATGTGGATAGGTTGGTATATGATATATTCAAGGAAGCAGAACCGAATTGTGTTGAATTGACGAGAGAATTGAAAGCGAGGTTACTGACAATTCCTACATTAGAGACTGTTATTTCGGGAAAACGTAGTCCGTTGATGGTAGCTGTTGGGCAGACTACGGCTTCTCTGTATAAATGTTTCAGTGGTGAGTTGCGTAAAATATCCTATCCAGAGATGTGATGGACCGGTTTAGTGAATATCGCATTATGTGGGTATTAGTGTTGTTTGATTTGCCTACCGAAACCAAGAAGGATAAAAAGGCGTATGCGGAATTTAGAAAAAATCTGCAAAAGGATGGATTTACGATGTTCCAGTTCTCTATATATGTTCGTCATTGTGCGAGTTGTGAGAATGCGGAGGTACATATAAAAAGAGTTAAATCTTTCTTACCGGACTATGGAAGTGTCGGAATTATGTGCATTACGGACAAGCAATTTGGAAATATAGCACTTTTTTATGGGAAAAAGACTGTGGATGTGAATACGCCTGGACAACAATTAGAATTATTCTAAAAAAATCCCGCGCAATGGCGGGATTTTTTTAGAAGCAGCATTCTTTTTTTATATTCTAACACTATGTGTAATCGTTTGAATATTAGATTGTTACTTGTAATCAGCTGTTTCCAATGGTTCAAAGATACTAAAATGAAAGCAAATCACAACACTGCCATGCATGGGATGCAGCGCATGAGTGCTGTTTCCAATGGTTCAAAGATACTAAAATGAAAGCAAATCACAACTGCAGAAGCGTTTCGTAAAAGCTCTGCATAGCTGTTTCCAATGGTTCAAAGATACTAAAATGAAAGCAAATCACAACGTAACAAGGTCAAACCGAATGCAGCAACCAGCTGTTTCCAATGGTTCAAAGATACTAAAATGAAAGCAAATCACAACGGAATCAAAACATTGAGTTTGGGGTGAACTGCTGTTTCCAATGGTTCAAAGATACTAAAATGAAAGCAAATCACAACATAGGGATGAAAGATATAGAAGAAACATACGCTGTTTCCAATGGTTCAAAGATACTAAAATGAAAGCAAATCACAACACGCCGATTATCTTTTTGGAAAAATTGAGGCTGTTTCCAATGGTTCAAAGATACTAAAATGAAAGCAAATCACAACGCACCAAAGCTGCTGAGTATTATAATCAAAGCTGTTTCCAATGGTTCAAAGATACTAAAATGAAAGCAAATCACAACCATCTTCGACGAGGGCGACAAGCTAACGGAGCTGTTTCCAATGGTTCAAAGATACTAAAATGAAAGCAAATCACAACTCTGAGGAAATCACGCCTGAAGAAATGGCAGCTGTTTCCAATGGTTCAAAGATACTAAAATGAAAGCAAATCACAACTATCTGTAAGTGGCAAGGCGTTATTGGTGGCTGTTTCCAATGGTTCAAAGATACTAAAATGAAAGCAAATCACAACCGTTGCTGGATGACTAAGATGGAGGACAAGGCTGTTTCCAATGGTTCAAAGATACTAAAATGAAAGCAAATCACAACAGATGCTGATACTATTAACTGATTGTCTAAGCTGTTTCCAATGGTTCAAAGATACTAAAATGAAAGCAAATCACAACAAGCTACTGGTTTGGCTCGTGCTCGGCTTGGCTGTTTCCAATGGTTCAAAGATACTAAAATGAAAGCAAATCACAACGAGCAAATAAGGGTATCACCCTTTTTAAGGCTGTTTCCAATGGTTCAAAGATACTAAAATGAAAGCAAATCACAACGCGGCAATGTGCTTCTCAGCAGACTACCACGCTGTTTCCAATGGTTCAAAGATACTAAAATGAAAGCAAATCACAACGTGTGTATGCGTGTCTGTGTGTATTTGTTTTCCAAAGATAGTGAATCTTAATAAGACTCTCTCTGATTTCCCTACTATTTTGTATCTTTACACACTTTTCTTTATACATGAGTACTGACTATAAATAAATCATATTGTGGAAATAACCCAACGCATCCGCCTCCTCCTTTCCGAAATGAACCGGGGAGTATACGAAAAAGAAACCGAAATAAACCTCTCCCTGCTGGCAGCCCTGGCAGGTGAGAGCATCCTGCTCCTGGGGCCTCCGGGAGTAGCCAAGTCAATGGTAGCCAGGCGGCTAAAGTCTGCTTTTACAGATGCCCGTGCCTTCGAATACCTGATGTCCCGATTCTCTACACCCGACGAGATATTCGGTCCCGTCAGCATCAGCCGGCTGAAAGAATCCGATAAGTACGAACGTGCCATCGACGGCTATCTGCCCACAGCCGATGTCGTGTTTCTGGACGAAATATGGAAAGCAGGCCCTGCCATACAGAATACTCTGCTAACCGTCATCAACGAGAAACTTTTCCGCAACGGCGACAAGGAACTGCATCTCCCCCTCAAACTGCTCGTAGCCGCCAGCAACGAACTGCCCGCTCAAGGCGAGGGACTGGAAGCCCTATGGGACCGCTTCCTCATCCGCATTCTCTGCACCTGCGTCAAGCAGGAAGAGTCTTTCTACAAAATGCTGCTGGACGATTCTGCCGACCATCCGGAAACGACTGCCTGCGAATGGCAAATCTCCGACCGCGAGTATGCCGAATGGCAAGCAGAGATACGCCGCGTAACCTTGCCTCTCGATGTTCTTTCCTGCATCACAGCCATTCGCCACGGACTGACAAGCGTAGAGATGCAAGACTCCGACCTGCGCCGCAATGTCTATGTCAGCGATCGCCGCTGGAAGAACATCGTGAAGCTGCTCAAGACCTCCGCCTTCGTCCACGGCCGCACGGAAGTCTCCATGACCGACCTGCTTCCCGTCTACCACTGCCTATGGAGTGAGCCTGATGAGAGCGTTGCCATCCGTGACATTGTTATCCGTGCCTTATTCGTGTCCCACACAAAACAGATTGCCGGTATCGCCTCCTCGCTGAAATCCGATTTGAAAGTCAGCCGTGTGCGCGAAGCCCTCGACAAAGCCCGCCTTGCCGGCGACCGTAGGGACGATGACCTGCAGATAACGGACCACTTCTACTACCAGGTGGAGAAACATGGTACGGGCAACACCTACATCTTTATCGTGGACTACAAAAATCTGAAGGAGTACAGCGCCAAAGATGCCCCCACCTTGGGCGTAATGTATGTCGACCCTCTCAATCCCAAGCGTACCATCATTCGCGCCTTTGCCGACACCGGCGTCGTGAAAGAGGAAGGCACCGAACGCGTCACCCTCTACCGCGACGACAAGCATCTCTACATCAACGGTGTGCGCTTCCCCATGCGGCGTCTGCAACGGGGCGAGGAGCAACAGCTCTGGCTGGGGAACCTCTCCATTACCGACCGCGACTATGAGACGGAACTGGACACTGCTGCCACAAATATAGACCGTTTGGTAAGAGATTTGTCCGACAACCTTTTCGTCTCCGAAGAGGATAAAAAGAGCGTAGCTCAATACGTCTCCATCGTCCGCAAGGAAATAGCCTGGGCGCGTGTGGACATGCGCAAACTGAGATATGGAGACGAATAATCCTCCAGTAACCAAGAAGAAGATGAACACCACCGTCACCCGATATGACACCGCCTTCTATGTGCAGGCACTGGACCGTTTCGTTGCCACCGGAGAGTGCGCAGAGACGGATACCGAGCCCTTGTATGCCTATCTACTCTCTGTGATGAACGACTCCATGGTCAAGGTGCAGGTACTGGGCGATGAGGTCTGTGCACGTATCTTTTACGACACCATGATTCAGTTCATCCAATTGAACTTGGAGAAGGAGAGGTACCACCTCCGGAAAAGCCAGTCGGAACGGACCGGGATGAAACTCGTGCTGGAATGGTCCATGGCAAAGCGGAAAGACGGCTGGCAAGCCTTGCTCCAGCAGATTTCCGACAAATACCGGGAGTACGGCTTCGACTCCCGTTTCTACCGCAGCCACTTCGGTACAGAAGGAGGATATGCGGACGATGAAGTCTGGGAGAAAATGGTGGACGACTGGGAAGACGCCTTCCAACTGAAGATGCACGAAGAAAAGGAGAAAGAGATTGCTTTCCGCAAAGATGCCCTCGAGCGCAGGCTCCGTTCCAATCTGAAAGACATCCCCGAGTACATCCGCCAGAACCGGGTGGATAAGGACGAATTCTTCCAGACCTGGGGCATGATGAGCGGCTTGTGGAATACTGTCGACTTTGAGCGTATACGGAAAATCGTGCGCATCCAGCGCTCTTGCCCCGAGATAGTGAAAGTGGCCCGCAAGATGGGGCGTATGGCAGACGACGAAGGACGTGAGCAAATCCGCGTTGCCGAGGGAAACGTCTACAAAATGGAGCACTCCTCCAAATGTGACATCCTGGGCATCAGTACCGGCAACGACCTCAATGCTCTGCTTCCCATTGAGCTTGCCCATTCCGCTGACAGTGAACTGGAAGATTTGTTCGTCTACAAATACCTTACTCGCAAGCTCCAGACCTTCCGTTATAAATCGGAAATCATGCAGCCTGCCCGGCGCATCGAAACCAAGCCTGCCCGTCCCAAAGGTCCGATGATTGTCTGTCTAGACACCTCGGGAAGCATGGCTGGCAAGCCGGAGAAGATTGCCCACTCCCTGCTGATAAAGCTCCTGGAGATAGCCGACCGTCAACGGCGGAACTGCTTTCTGATAGCCTTTTCCGTCTCCATTCATCCGATTGACGTAAGGAAAGAGCGGGCAAGGCTGCTCGAATTCTTCTCAAAGACAGCTTGCGGGGATACAGATGCCACCCGTATGCTGGAAGCCACGTTCCGCCTGCTCAAAGAAGGCAAGGAGTATATGAATGCCGATGTGCTTTGGGTCAGCGACTTCAAGATTCCTCATTCTTCACCTGTCTTTATGGAGGAGATTCGCCGTTGTCGGGAAGCCGGTACACACTTCTACGGTCTGCAGATTGGCATCACGGACAATGAGTGGGCACCATTCTTCGACCATATCTATCGAGTAGAATATACTCCTTCGCAACAGTATTAAAAGTTGATATTTACGCCTCCCATCACCGTGGCTTTCGGCATGGGGAAGCCTGCATTGATTTCATAGCGTTGCGCCAGCAGGTTTTCGCCCTTGACAAAGACGTCGGCAAAACTGCACAGACGGTAGTTGGCACGCAGGTTCCAGAGTACGAAGCTTTCCTGCTTCTCCTTACCCGGGGTGACCGAGGTATGGAGACCCTTCACGTATTGTATACCGGTAGACAAGCTCCAGCGTCTTTGCGTAAAGTCCGCACCGGCATAGAGTTTGTGTTCGGGAGCCGCCAGTACCGGATTCTCCATGTGCAGCCAGCTATAATTGGCATTCATCTGCCAGTGTCGGTTGATGCGGTAGCCAAGGTTGGTTTCCACGCCCCAGTTCTCTATCTCTCCGGAGTTGACGTTCTTGCGCAGGGCAGGGTCTGTCATGATGATGTTGTCCCCGTTGATGTAGTAGAGGTTCACCCCATAGGACATGGCCCCTCCCAAAAGCTGCCCCGTAAAGGAGAGTTCATAGTTCATCAGGCTCTCCGCTTTCAAATCGGGGTTCTGTGGAGGGAACATGTACATCTCCCGGATGGTGGGGTTACGGAATCCTTTGCTCACCATTGCTTTCAGTTCCGCCTGCCGGGGCAGATGGAAAGCCAGTCCCCCTTGGGGAATCCATTCCGTGCCTACGTGCGAATGGTGGTCTATGCGGACACCGGCGTCCAGTGAAAGCCAGCTGTTGATGTCCTGCTTGAAATCCACATAGCCTGCAAATTCATCCATCTGCTTGTCCACGCCGGGGATGCGGTCACCAATCTGCTGTCCGGGTTTTGCCTCGTCGATGGCGACAACCTTGTTCCAGGACTCTCCGCCGAAGTGCTGGTAATCGAAACCTACGGTCAGGCGGTTGCCGGTGAAGAGCGTGGCGCTTTGATACCACGATATGCCCAGCATCCGGTCCTTGGAGTTGAAGTGCGACTTCTGGGGCTCTTCTCCGGGATGGTAGCCGTCATTAATCCTGTGCCGGCCCCAGTTGTAGAAGAAGCTCACGGCGCCGGAAGTGCGGTCGTAACGATTTTCCAGTGCGAAGGAGGTCATGCCGCGTGTGATGCGCGAGTCGTTGTCTATATACGGATTGTCGGCTTCGCCGGGATTGGAGGCGTTGAAGCGGGTGATGTTCACGTCGCCCCACAGCTTCCAGGTGTCGCTGAAGTCGTATCCCAGTTTGGCATAGCCGCCATACTGCTCAAACTCCATGTCGTCACGGTGTCCGTCGGTACGGTTGTACGAGCCGGTCACCACGCTGCTGAAACGCCCTTTCCTTACGCGGTTGGAGACTTCCGTCTGCAGGGTGTTGTAGGAACCGTATCCTATCTGCGCATTGGTTTTCACCCCGTCCTCCTGCATCTTGCGGGTGACGATGTTGATAACCCCGCCCATTGCATTGGACCCGTAGAGGACGGAGGCGGGACCGCGCAGCACTTCCACCCGTTCGGTCATCATGCTCTGGTAGGCGTCGGCGATGGGATGCCCCATCAAGCCCATGTATTGCGGGTGTCCGTCTATCAGCACCAGCAGGCTGGTTGTAGGTCCTCCGGCTGCGTTTACTCCGGCGCCTATACCGCGCAGGCTCATGCCTC
>ERZ779705.2017-NODE-2017-length-11683-cov-2.717148_pt1 | contig 11683 bp, 9 predicted proteins | sample MGYA00511385_ERZ779705 | MGnify/ENA primary metagenome ERZ779705 (study PRJEB29588, sample SAMEA2145301) | human gut metagenome | biome: human gut; feature: human-associated habitat; material: faeces | place: Denmark | collected 2008/2010 ... | reverse complement strand
CTTGCCGCCGCTGTCTTCGTCGGACGGAATCGGTCCTTCGCCGGCGCCGGGCATGTCCGGAGCCCAGATCGCAAATGGTTTCACGCCTTGTTTCACAGCTTGGTCGCGTAAAGCCGCCGCGCACTCGTCCCACATGCGGTGGTCCACCGGGAAGCCGTGCACGAGCACCACCGGCGTGGTTTCGGTATCGTTGCCGCCGTCCGTATATATGTTGTTGTTCAGTTCAATCGTCATATTTTTCTAATCCTCCCCTATCTGCCTGTTCGCCTAGTTTGCTTGGCTTTTGCCCCGCTTGCGCGGCTTGTCCTACTTGCCGGTCCATGCGAGCGCCTGCCGCACGATGGTGCCGTAACCATTGGCCATCTGCCCGACGAAGGTGTCGAGCATGTCGTCGGACGGGTCGACCCATTCCACATCGAGCGTCTCGTCCTGCGGCTTGCAATCGCCGGCGATCGGCACCACGTAGCACAGCGCGATCGCATGTTGGCGTGGATCGTAATAGTCGGATAGGCCGGGTGTCGGGAAGAATTCGGCCACGGTGAACGGCTGCAGGCTGATCGGCAGCTGCGGCAGGGCGATATCGCCCAAATCTTTTGCGACGTTGCGCGCCACCGCTTCACGCAACGATTCGTGATAGAGCACACGTCCGGCGATCAATGTGCGTTCGATACCGCCGTCGTCAGTGACGCGCAGCAGCGAGCCGATTTGCGCCACCCTGCCGAGATCGTCGGTGCGCACCGGCACGACCACGACGTACGGAATCGGTATTTCGTGGCGCATGCGGTTGATTTCGTCCGATGGGAGCCATCCCGGAGGGTTGCCCATTCCGCGGATGAAATCCTCCGGCGTAATGTCGTCGAATTCCCCGCGATGGCGGTTGGCGTCGAAATCGCCCTCGTCGGGCACTTCATCATTCATCACTGGCATGGTTCCATTATCACGCACGGCATGTGAATGTCACGTGCTTCCGATTCTTCCCATAGCGCAATCGGGTGCGGCAGTGTGTTTGCGTGGCGTGCGGCTATATACTTTTCGCAAACGGGCTTTCGCAATATTGCGCAGCATTGCACGATATTGTTTTTTGAAATCGGCTTATAGCGTAAGCCGGGGAATGGGGAACGCATATGGCAACGCATGCAGTCACTTCGCAGGATTTCAACCAGGTCGTCGAATCCAATGATCTGGTGTTCGTGGATTTCTGGGCCACGTGGTGCGGTCCGTGCCGTGCATTCGGCCCAACGTTCGAGAAGGCAAGCGAGGCGAATCCGGACGTCTATTTCGCGAAGGTGGATATCGATCAGAATCCCGATCTGGCCGCCGCGGCCAAGGTTCAGGCAGTGCCGACGCTGATGGTCGTCAAGAAGCAGCAGATCATCTTCCAACAGGCCGGCGCGTTGCGCGCTTCCGATTTGGATGATCTGATCAGCCAGGCCAAGGCGTTGGATATGGATGCGGCCGCTTCCGATGGGGACACCGCTTCCAGCGGAGACGCCAAAGTGAAAACGCCAAGTAGTCAGTCGGAACGATGATTCGGCCCGTCGCCTGCGCGTTGCATACGTTATCTTCAAGTTCCTTGGGGTGCGGTAGACTATATGCAGTTGCGCGCATTCCGGCGGAACCCTAGCGGTTGTGCGCCGTGCCCTAGGCACGGAATCCGCCGAGGAATTGTACCCGATGTAGGAGCAGAATGGCTAGCCATAAGAAACATGCCCAACCAACTACGTTTGCCTTGCCGGGCAAATCTCAGATGGTGAAGATTGTCGCAACGGTTGCGGCAGTGGGGCTGTTGGCCACTGGCGGCATCGTGTCGCATAATCTGTACGCCACCGCGGAGAAGTCTCCTGCCAAGCAGGTCACCGCGTATTCCGTCACCGACAGCATCGAAGCCTCCCGTGGCAACGCCCGTGAGGCGCTTTCCGGAGATACTTCGTACGTCACCGTGAAGATCAACGGCAAGACCCGCGTGGTTCCCGGCATGCATTTCACCGACGTGAAGTCCGTGCTTGACGCGGGCGACATCACCCTTGATACGGAAGACACCGTTTCCCCGTCTTTGGATACGAAGGTGAACGAGAACACCGTCATCAAGATCGAACGTGCCGGCGCTTCCGTTGAGGTGTCTGATACGGATATCGCATTCAACACGGTCAAGAAGGAGACCTCCAGCCTGCCGAAGGGCCAGGAGAAGGTCGAGACCGAAGGCGCGAACGGTGTTATGGAGACCACGAACCTCGTCACCAAGTCCGGCGGCAAGGTCATGTCTTCCAATATGATCAGCTCTTTCGTGAAGAAGGCTCCGACCGACAAGGTGATCCTCGTCGGCACCGGCTCCTCGTCCACGCCGTCCGCGGCCGCAGCGTCGATCGGCACCACCGTGCCGGCTGGCGAAATGCAGCAGTGGGCTCACGATTATCTGCTGTCCAGCGGCTATTCCGAGGCCGATTTCACCGCCACCGTGTACATCATTTCTCATGAGTCCGGTTGGAATGTCGCAGCCACGAACCCAAGCTCCGGCGCGTACGGCCTGCCGCAGGCGCTGCCTGGTTCGAAGATGGTGAGCGCTGGTGCCGATTGGGCCACCAACTACCAGACCCAGCTTAAGTGGTTCTGGGGCTACTGCGCACAGCGCTACGGCTCCATCCAGGGCGCCTACACCTACTGGCTCGCCCACCACTGCTACTGAGTTTTAGTTTTTCAGACAGGAGAGGTTCCGCACACATTGTGCGGAACCTCTCCTGTCTTATATGCCTCTTTTATATTTCATATGGAAAGATGCAGGCCATTCATGGCGTTACGGTTGTTTATGCACACAATTCATTCATCGCTTTTATCGCGGCCCTTTTGGTCATCTTACGCGTGAGCGAACGGCCAGACGCAACGGGCTCGAAAAAGCCGTCATGCTCTTTTTCCACCGTCCATCGCCAACCAAGCACGTTATTTTGAGCGACTCGAATACTGAACGAAGATCCTACACGCCCGCTACCTGCCACATTCATTCCAAGCTCCCTTTTCAGGATTTTTGGGCTGGATGCATACGTACTCATTATTAGCGTTTATGGACGATTCGCACAGCCTATCAAGATACTGCATATAGTACAGCACTCGTATCAAGAGAACTGTACTATATGCGATTTTTCAAGCTGAGCGGAATATTGTTCACTTACTCGCCATCTTTGGCCGTATGATGCGAACCTTTGCGGGGACCGCGCTTGCCGGATACACCCTTTGAGGCATCGGCCACAACAAAAATGACAACCTTCTCATCCGGGTAGGACTCGCCATTCATGGCGAAATAGGCGATCTGGTCGTCTGCGACCGGCGGGAAAGTGAAATACTTCTGCACCGCTACCAGCACATCGGTGGTACGCACGGTCACGGAAGAAGCCTTTCCTGCAGCGTCAGAGTCGACGCCATCGGCCTTGCTTCGCTTGGTCTTGCAGAACTTGATGGCGTTCTCGTCTTTGGCGTCGCATGCCTGGACTGCGATCTTCTTCTGCTTGTCATTCACCAGCAATTTCACGTATGCCGGGCATCCGAGCGCTTCGGTCACGCCTTTGGAAAAGCGAACGGATGATTCCATGACCGTCATGGTCATCTTATTGGTGGTGGTCTTTTCTCCCACTGCTTCAAATCCGTCAAGAACAGACATGCCAACCCCTTGAAAATATAGGATATTAATTACATGCAATATAATACAACAATTCGCATAAATACACCCTTTTTTCACTAATAAAATAGGGGGTATCTCCGCTTTCCGGCAGAAATACCCCCTGTATTTCCAAGAATATAGCAATAATTCATAGACTTCATTGAACAAGTTTTCATTGAGATGAATTCAAGGAAATCATGCACCAATAATGTCGAGAATTACCGCGCCATATTTCAATAGTTGTATTTCACATCATTGGTCATTTTGCCACACGGCGTCTGATCGAGCTTCATATCAGCCGTGGCCTTGTCAGACACGGTCACGTCGAACTCGTACGTCACGCTCTTGCCAGGTGCGATGTACGCCATTCTGGAGTTCAATGGCTTGCCGTCCATGGTGGCATTGCTACGGTCACGCACATCACCGGTCACGGCGATTGATCCAATCGAACCACCTGCAGGCGCGTAAATCAGCACACGCTGCGCGGATGTGCCACTCGGCGCCACGGGCACGCCACCAACGCCCTTCTGCTCACCACCGAGAATGTAACTCGTGCAGGTAGCCATTTCCGTGGAAGTCATACGGTTGGTCAGCGTGTACTTCACGTGGTAGGTCTTGTCACCTGTCTTGGTCACTTCGCTGGTACGGTCGATATACCAACCCATCTTCGAAGGATTCTGCTCGCTGATGTAAATGCCCGTTTCCGGATTGGTCTCGCTCTCAGGCGCATTCTTGGCGAGTCCAGCACCTTGGAAGTACTTCGCTTCGTCATCGTGGAACGTGTAGGCGTAGAAGTGGCGGTTCTCGGCCAAATCACCGATGCTTTGCGCCACCTTCATCATCTTGTCCACAGTCATGTTGCCAAAAGCGCCGTCCATCACCGTTTTGGCAATGTACTCGAAGTATTCGTCCTGCTGTGCCACAGGAACGTCCTTGTAGATGGTGTTGAGCATGTATTCGGCGGTGTTCTCGCCGGTAAGCACAGTGCCGTTGGACAAAGTGACAGGTCCGTTGATCTCCACCATCTTCTGGATGAACACCGGATCCACGGAAATCAAACCGTCGATGTTGCAGGCATATTGCGAACGCTGCCATGAAGCGTTGAGCATTTCCGCGTTGCGGGAAACATCCGGCACCGCGAAGGTGTCTCGCACGTCGAAGGAGAAACCCAACGGCCTGTTGAATACCGCATGTTCCTCAGCGGTGCCGTTGTTGCCATTGACGAATTCACCATTCGGGTGGAAGTCCCCCACCGCGATTTTGCCATGATCCGCAGTCATGGTGCCGAGAGAGCCAACCAAGCCGCCGCCGGAACGTGTTTCGGATGTGGTCTGTGCCGCCAGCAAGTATGTGCGGGCACCGTTCTGGCCGAGGAAGGAAGGCAGCATGTGAGTGGCGTTGCTGACCTGTCCGACCAGATCGGCGATATTGTCAAGCTGGTCCTTGCCCTGCTGATAGGCTTTCTTCACCATGCCGATTTTCGGCTCGGCAAGACTGTTATACTGCTTGTTCTGCTGCTGCACCTGCTGGTTGAGCTTGTCGAAGTTGCCTTGCGCATCGGTGATTGGCTGCAGATTAAGTTGCCCTTCTGCACCGGAAAGATTGGCATCGGCAAGCTGTTGCACCGCAATGGTCAACGATGGCAGTGTCTGCTGTGCAAGGTTGTCCACGACTTCCGTCATGCCTTGCACAGTGGCGATGTCACTGCCGATGAACGGCATTTTCGCGGCCACGTTCCATAGTGAACCGTGCGCAATCTGCTTGGCCTGCGCCGTCTGCTGCTGAGCCTGCGCGATGGACGCCTGCGACGCGGCGGCATCCTTGAGCTTTGCAGGGTCATTGATTGCGGATAGTGAGGATATGGCTTGCGATTCGTGTGCCTTGACGCTTTTTGCCTGCTTATACAGTTGCATACCAAACACTGCGGCAATGGCAAGCAGCACGATCAGCACCGCAAGTACAATAAGCGTCACATTCCGTGCCGTATGTTTTTCCCGTATTGCTTGAGCATGTTGCCCCATGCTTTGCTCCTCAAATCATTAAGCACTCAATTTGACTATTCCAGCGCATTATTGTGCCACATGGCACCCCTTTTTTTCGGCCGCCAAATGAAATTTCCCTCTGTTCCATCACAAGAACAGAGGGAAAATCACAGAAAACCCACTTATTGGCTCAGTACGATCCACGGCCAGTGAAGATTACCATCACGGTTTTGGCAAGAATCGCAAGATCTCCAGCGATGGACCAATTCTCAATGTAGGAGACGTCCAAATATTCGCTTTGCTCCTGTGAAAGATCCGACCGGCCGGACACCTGCCACGGACCGGTGATGCCCGGCTTGACCAGCAGTCGGGCGGAATATAGGGAACCATAGCGGGCCACTTCTTCCGGCAATGCCGGGCGCGGACCGACCAGAGACATATCGCCCTTGAGCACGTTGTAGAACTGCGGGAACTCATCCAAAGAAGTCTTACGGATGAAGTGACCTACCTTGGTGATACGCGGATCATCTTTCATTTTGAAGATGAACCGGTCTTCCTGCCCAGTTTCCTCAGCGAGTTTCTTCTTCAGCTCCTCAGCATTGGTGACCATGGAACGGAATTTATACATTTTGAACGGCTTGCCGTGCAGTCCGATACGGGTCTGAGAGAAGAACACCGGACCGCCATCATCAAGCTTGATGGCGATGGCGACGCCGAGAAGAATCGGAGAGGAAATAATCAGCGCGCACAGTGAGCCGATGATGTCCAGCAAACGCTTGATTACGTTCGCAGCTCCCGTGTACTGCGGCAGGGAAGCCAACAGAACTGGCTGTTCCGTGGTGTTTCGCAGATACAAACGGTGACCGCTCACATCCGCCAGGGAGACCGCCAAGGCAAGTTCCATACCCAGCGACTCCACCGCAAGAGAAAGACCATGCAGCATTTCGGAATCACGCGAAAGCACGTCAGCCACATAGACTTCCTGTACACCGAGGCTTTCGCAAATACGTGGGAATGCCGAGTTGAAAGGAATCACCTTGAGTTTGCTGGAGCCTTCGATATTGGCATCCGGTGTGTATGAGGTAACCACATAAGCGTCTTTTGAAGCTGGATCCGCTTCAATTGGGCATACAGCAACTGGTTCGTACCCCCAATTCATGCAGTTGCGCATGGTCTGCAAGGCTTTGTTGATGCCATCGGAAGATCCGATGACCACCGTTCTGTACTTGCAAGAGCCTTTGCTGCGGTGACGATGCAACGCTTGACGCATCTGCCAACGTGCGATGATATCCAAGAAGAAGGCGATGACTGGCGCGATAATCAACGCAGTACGGGGCAATGCAAGTTTGAAAATAAATGCAAGGCTGCAGTATGAGATGATGGTCAGCAACGACGCATTGATGATTTTGGCATACAGCTCATAGCCGTCCGTCATAACATGGCGGTGGTATGTGCCCGCGAATGCCAAGCACAGCAACCAAATCAGGCTGAACAGAATGAGGAAAAGCCAAAACGGCATCACATCGCCGATGGCATCGAAAGCAGCACCGTTGATTACAAGGCTGACGGTCAACGAAAGCAGCATCACTGCCAAATCGATGGCGATCAGGCTGGCGACGAAGGCGAAACGCCACCGGGGAGTCGATTCAGCCTTGCCGCGCCTATGTCCTTCCTTTTCCGCAGGAAACGGGGTATTGGAAAAAGTCATCGGCTCGAACTGCTTTTGCAGACGCTGATTCTGCATGGACGCGTATGCCTGTCGATGCGCATTGGACGAGACGATATGAATCTCTTGAGTCCTCATACCTTGCTCGCCGTTTGGTGCGCCGGATTCACCGGTATTCACGCCTTGCATGTATCTCCCTCCCCTTCAGCTGCATACGGCAAACAATTTACCACAGCCCCCCCTCCAGAAATTAAGAGGGACCTATGGGGGTACCATTCGCTATATCCAAATCCTTCTCCGGTATGGCTTATTCGCCAGCAGTACCTGTATCTGAGTTGTCGTTACTGCCGTCCGAACCACCATTGCCATTGTCGTTCGAATCGCCATTACCACCGTTACCGCCGGTTGAACCACCGTTGCCGTTCGAATCGCCATTACCACCGGTCGAACCGCCATTACCGTCGTTAGAACCGCCGTTACCGCCGGTCGAACCACCGTTACCGTTGCCGGTCGAATCGCCATTACCACCGGTTGAGCCACCATTGTTATTGCCACCGGTCGAACCACCACCGTTCACACCGTTTCCAGAGCCCGGACCAAATTGCCACGTATATGTGTAACGCCGGTTCGTAGTGCCGTTATTGGTATTCGAATTGGTATTCGACTGGGCATTAGCAGCAGTTTGCTCCGCCACAGACTTGTTCACGCCGTCAGAAGTCGAGGAAATCACCTTCGAAGCGTTCTGCATGGCCGCAACATCGGTGCTTTTGCCATCGAGGAGTTTCTGGGCAGCGTCAATCGCCTTGGCAAGCGCGTCACGTGTCGACTCGTCCGCGACCTCGCCTGCAGAACCGTCAAGCAACGTCTTTGCGTCGGCAATGGTCTTCTGCAATGCGGCAGTCGTCTTATTCACTTCCAAAGCTCGCTTGCTGGCGGCCACAGCTGTGGCTGCTGCGGTAACGGCCTTGGTCTGTTCTTTGATATTGCTGATCTGCTTGCTCATGCTACGGGCGTGCGCACGCAGTGTGGTTTCGGACAGCAACACCGAACATCCGCCGACCGTCTTGAGGTTTTGCGCCTTGGTCACGGCCTGAGTGAGCTGGTCGATTGTGGCGGCATCCGCCACCTGGTTTGCCGCAGTGCCCTGCAGACTGGTTGCCTGTTCGATGGCGTTTTGCAGTTTTTCGTTGGCTTTGGAGTATTTGGATTTCGCCTTCTCACATACCACCACTGCCGCACGCTGTTCTTTCGAATTGATACGATTGCGTACCACGATGACGCCGGCGATAGCAACCGCCACTGCCGCAATCGCAGCGACAATGGCAATAATCTTTCGCTTGTCCGCAGATGGCTCTTTCGGCGCGACCGGAATGGTTTTCAGCGGATCATGTTCCGGATCTTCCGCGGCCAGCTCCTCTAGGTCGGTTATGCCATCTGATGTATCAAAGGCCTGAGTCGCTTCGGCGTCCTGTTCATCTGTCGAAGAGACGAGGGGTGGCAGAGTGGCGGTTTCCTCGGCATCGGCTGGTGCAACCGCTTCATCGAAATCGATGGTGTCGAGCGGCATACTGGGTATATTCGCGATTGTTGGCGCAGCCGAAACCGGCTGTTCCATTTGCGCAGGCACAGAGGAAGCGATGGTACGAGGCTCAGCAAGCGGAGTCTCATCCGCACCATCGGCCTCTTCCGAATCGGTAGGCTGCAATTTGGGGAAGGTCAGCGGAGGAATATCCCAGCTGGTGTCCACCACATCCCGAGATATGTTGGACAAAATACCGTTCATAGACTGGGAATCATCGTTCTCAGTTGCCATACACCCCTCATTCCGTGAAGAAGGAAAACGTCAGATCCTCTTCTTCTTGCCGTTTGCACGATGGCTGCTACGCGGAGCACCATCTTCATGGTAGTAGTAATAGTTGGAGTGGGAGTTGACCTTCTTCGGATCTGCACGGTTGAAGATGAAGCCAAGCACCGGCACCTGCGCGGTGGCGAGCGTGTCGGCCGCCTCCTGCAGGGACTTCTTCTCGCACACGTTGCGGCTGACCACCAGCAGAAGGCCCTTGGCCCAACGGCCGAATACCGCGCCATCGTTGGACACCGTCAACGGGGCGGTATCAATAATCACGTAATCGTATTGGGTGAGCGCCTGCTCCACCATGAGCTTCATGGTTTCGGAGCCCAGCAGCACGCCAGCGTTCGCCGGCCTCTTGCCGCCAGGCAGAATGTGCAGGTTCGGCTTCCAGTAGCTCTGCACCACGTCCTTCGGGCCCATCTGTCCGGACAGCACGTGCGCCAGACCGGCGGCACCTTCAATACCCAAATGATGGGCGACAGACGGGTGGCGGAGATCAGCGTCGATAAGCAGTACTTTCGCACCATCTTCAGCAAGGGCCACCGCAGTGTTGATAGCCATGGTGGTCTTGCCTTCGGACGGCTGCGCAGAGGTGATGACAAGCAGCTGGCCCACACCTTCGGTGCGGTCGGTCTGCAGGAAATCGATATTCGTATGGATACGACGGAATTCCTCGGCAATAGCGCCGTTAGGCTGGCTCACCAGCACCGGACGCTTATCATCAAGCGAAGCGTCCATCGGAACGGAGCCAAGGGAGGATGCTCGAACGATGCTACGCACATCGGAAGTCTCTTCAACCTTGGTGTTGAGGAGGTCCTTGATGAGTGCGGCGAACACGCCGATGATGATGCCGAGCACCACACCGACAGCCAAATACAGGGCAGTCTTCGGCGAAGACTTAGACGTCGGGACCTGTGCCTTCTGCACGATGGAAAGCTTCACCGGGGACTTATCTCCGGAGTACAGGTCGCTTTCAATGACGTTCTTCAGCGATTCGGCAACGGAATTGGCGATGTCCGCGGCCTGCTTCGGATCTCCATCCACCACGGCAATGTTCACGAATGCGGTGTTGGTCGGATTGGTGACGGTGACCTGGCCGGCAAGATCCGTCACGGTTTCATCCAAGCCAAGATCATCGATGACCGGCTTGAGCACCTTCGAAGTGGTGGCAAGCGTCGGGTATGAGGTGATTTGGTTGGAAATGTAGCTGCCGCCAGCGGACTGCTGGTTAATGTCGACACCATTTTGAGAAGCATTGTAAGTAGCCATGGTCTGAGCCGTAGCCGTATACTTCGCCGGAGCGAGGAAGGTATAGGCGCTCACGCCTGCCACCACCACCACGAATGCGATGATCGCGGTGACCAGATGCTTACGAATGATTTTGAACAGATCCATCAGAGTGATGCCGTCATCCGCTTCCTCAACTACCCCTTGCGGTGCGGTAGGCTGCTGCACATTAGCGTTCTCTACAGAAGTCACTGAACTTCCCCATCTCACGTTGACAATATCCTTTCCAAGGATAATCTTCCCCCTCGAACTATTCCTCATCCCTTCATACATTGAACACATTTTTTGGGAACTCAAACAGATGGGCTGTGAAATAAGGAACATTCCCTGTCGATATCGTGCGCGTACGAGACTTATTGGCAATTTCCTCAAATCATTGGTAGTGACCGGTACAGGCTTTCATCATCATTCCGCCACGCCCTGAAAGTGACGGAATGTATGTGCCCAGCTCCCCATTTCGCTTATATGTGACAGATTTCGGAAGATGGAAACTCCCATTTCGTCTATATGTGGCAGGTCATAACGGGCAAAAGCCACTTTGGGGGTACATTTTCCACAGTTAAAGGGTATATCTCTGCCGATTGCCTGCCACAGATAAGCGAAATGACATTTTCACGCCGCCCAAATCCGCCACTCATAAGGCAGATGACCCTCTTCACCGCCAGTCGAAGCGCCGCCCATTGGAACGTCTCCAGTCAAAACACTCCTCGTCGAAGTGCCGCTCATCGACGCAATCCATAAGAAGCACCGTCAGTCAAAGTGCCATCAGGGTGCTGCCTCAATGAGGCAGCACCCCTAATACACCATCAGTCTCGAGGAATCAGCTCTTTTGGTTGGGGACGAGCATGATCTCGCCGTCGGCTATACCCTTGAGGTGTTGGCCGTACGGGCTCTTGCCGTAACGCTCCGCGGACTCCATGAGCTGGTCGCGCGTGATCCAACCGTTCTCGAAGGCGATCTCCTCCACGATCGCGATTGGCAGACCCTGCGCACGCTGCACGGTACGCACGAACTCACCAGCCTCGAACAACGAATCCATCGTACCCGTATCCAACCACGCGTAACCACGACCCAATGTACGCACATTCAGCATGCCCGCATCCAAATACATACGGTTCAGATCCGTAATCTCCAACTCGCCACGCGGGCTCGGCTTCACCCGCTTGGCATACTCGACCACGTGCTCGTCGTAGAAGTACAGGCCGGTCACACAGTAGTTGGACTTCGGATGCTCCGGCTTCTCCTCG
>ERZ779705.2014-NODE-2014-length-11697-cov-7.231575_pt1 | contig 11697 bp, 7 predicted proteins | sample MGYA00511385_ERZ779705 | MGnify/ENA primary metagenome ERZ779705 (study PRJEB29588, sample SAMEA2145301) | human gut metagenome | biome: human gut; feature: human-associated habitat; material: faeces | place: Denmark | collected 2008/2010 ... | reverse complement strand
CATCGGTTTTGCAGCAGTCCACAGTGTCTATCGGTATGATGATCGTGCAGGCAGTGGTAAATCCCTTCGGCACACAGGCACTTGCCGGGTATGCGGCAACGATGCGGGTAGAAAATGTTTTTTCGCTGATCTTCGTATCCATCGGCAATGCAGTTTCGCCGTTTGTATCCCAGAATCTTGGCGCAAAGAAAATTGAGCGTATCAAAAAAGGTTATCATGCTGCACTGGTGTTGGATCTATGCTTTGCAGTTCTTGCTTTCGTGGTCATTGAAACACTGCACACACAGATTTCCTCGTTGTTCTTGGGAAAAGACGGAACCGCGTTGGCCTATCAGGTGTCCGGTGATTATATGAGATGGCTTGGTTACTTTTTCATCTTCATGGGCATCAAGATGGCAACGGATGGCGTTCTTCGCGGACTTGGAATCATGCGGCCGTTTCTTATTGCAAATATGGTAAACCTTGCAATCCGCTTGTCTGTTGCTTTGATTTGTGCACCGCGTTTTGGCATTGCTTTTGTTTGGCTTGCAGTCCCGGCAGGTTGGCTTGCAAACTTCCTTATTTCCTATGCGGCGCTCAGAAGATCGTGGCCAGAGGATAAAGCAGCGGTATCTCAATGATTTCATGCAGTGGAGAGGTGCTTTGTTCTGACGGGCTTCACTTACAGAGAATGTGACGCGAAAAAATTCGCCGGTGTTCCGTTCAGAAAATCAGATGCTCGCTAAAATATCTGTCAGTGTGGCGACAAATGCTTCATCCTGCTCCTTCGTCCGCTTTGGGCTCCCCTTGGGGTGCTTTCCGGCACGGAGGAGCTTTTTGTTTTCATACCGCCGCAGCATGAGAGCGTCTATGTTGTCGGCGGTGTATTCCAGACCATTCTGGTTCAGCACCCGGGCGCACTTGGCAAGGCACATACTCGCCAGCCCGTAGTCCTGTGTTACGACCACATCCCCCGGTTTGACCCGGTTGACCAGCGCAAAGTCTACGCTGTCGATACCCTTGTCGAATACCATCGTCTGTGCACCCTCACGTTCGATCTGGTGCGAGGTGTCGCACAGGATGATGACAGGAACGACAAACCGCTTTGCAATCTGCAGTGTCAAATCGACAACCGGACAGCCATCTGCATCGATCAAAATGGTCATGCGTGTTCCTCCATCACCCACCGAAAGGCTTTCGCGGTACGCAAATCAGCGTCCTTAAAGTGCCCGCCGCTGTTCCATTCAAGGATGCAGTCTGTGCCACGCTCTACAAGTCGGCTGTGCAGGGTGCGGATATTATCACCCACCGCAGCCATGACGGCGTTTTTCGTGCGCTCTTCCTTGTCGCCAAGGCTCAGATAAACGCGTTGCGTTTGAATCGGGTGCTGCTGTTCATACTCCATCCAGCCCGGAAACCAAACAGAGGGCGAGGCGGCAGCGATACCGTAGAACAGATCAGTCTGGGTGGAGGCCCACAAAGCAAACAGCCCGGCCAGCGAGTAGCCACCTAGAATGATTTTGATATCTTCCGGGAGACGAAACTGCTGCTTCAGCGTGGGAATGACCTGTTCTGTCAGAAAGCGCAGGGTGTCCGTAGCCTTACCGCCAAAGCCTTGTTTTCCCCACACGGCAGGGGCTTCCCACGGAGAAAGTGCATCGTTCCAGCTTTCCACCGGAATAGCCGCAAACAAAAAGTGGTGCGCACTCTGTGCAATAGCGGTAACCTCGCTTTCCATGCTTTGCAGCTCGTGTTCGCCGGTCATTTGGAGCAGTAGGTATTCTGCATGGGGCTCGCCGTAAATGCGGCAAGGTCTGTTCCCGATTTGCATTGTCTGTGCGGTCACTGCGGCGTCCTCCCGAAAAAACTTTGATAAGCCCAGTATAGCAACTGAAAAATCATTTTGCAATTCAAAAGGCGTTCATAGCCGTAGCAAGCAGTGTCTTCGTATATACAAAGACCATTTTGCGTTGCAAAATGCTTGTTGGGAAATCCCAAACCCTTGAACTACATCCGATGGATGCAGGCTACGCGTTTTTTGCAAAACGCTCTTTCAGCACACCGCAGGAATGCGCAGCCATCACGGAATTGTGATGATTACAGGGATTGGGATTGCATCCCAACAAGTGAATGAACACAGCAGAATTTTAATTCTGCGTGCGAATTTAGCCTTTGTGCGCACAAAGGCTCTGCTCGCCACGGTTATGGTTCTGCGAATGCGATTAAGAAACTTTTCATTCGCATTGCAAACCGGGTGGCACTTTTGTATAATTGGTTCAATGAACACACGCATAAAATCGGAGGGGCTGTCCGATTAAAAAATCTAAAAATGCGCTATTGCAGGCCACTGGGAGGAATAGCATGAATAAGCAGCAACTCGCATCGAAAATCTGGGAATCTGCCAACAAGATGCGCTCTAAAATCGAAGCCAACGAGTACAAGGATTACATTCTGGGCTTCATGTTTTATAAATTTCTGTCGGACAAAGAAGTCAAATGGCTGAAAGAGAATGACTGGACAGACGAATATCTGCCGGATTTGACCGAAGACGATGTCGAAACGCTGGATACCGTTCGGAAGAATGTCGGCTATTTTATCGCCTATGAAAATCTGTTTTCCACATGGATCAGCAAAGGCAACGACTTCAAGGCTGACGACGTAACGGTGGCATTACAGGCATTCAGTCGACTGATCGACCCGCACCACAAAAAGGTGTTTGACGGTGTCTTTGCTACGCTGCAAACCGGCCTGTCCAAACTGGGTGAAAGCTCCGGTGCGCGGACAAAGGCCATTCGCGACCTGATCTATCTCATCAAAGATATTCCCATGGACGGCAAGCAGGATTATGATGTTCTCGGCTTTATCTACGAATATCTGATCAGCAACTTTGCAGCAAACGCAGGCAAGAAGGCCGGCGAGTTCTACACGCCGCACGAAGTTTCGCTGCTCATGTCTGAAATCGTGGCGTACCACCTGAAAGACCGGGAAGAAATCAAAATTTACGACCCCACCAGCGGTTCCGGCTCGCTGCTGATCAACATTGGTCAGTGTGCCGCACGGTATATGGGCAATGGCAACAACATCAAATACTACGCACAGGAGTTGAAGGAAAACACCTACAACCTGACCCGCATGAACCTTGTCATGCGCGGCATTCTGCCCGACAACATTGTAACGCGCAACGGCGATACGCTGGAGGAAGATTGGCCGTACTTTGAAGAAAACGACCCGGTCAACACCTACGACCCGCTGTTTGTGGATGCGGTGGTATCAAATCCCCCATATTCGCAGGCGTGGAATCCGAACGACAAAGAGAACAACCCGCGCTTTTCGGATTACGGCCTTGCCCCCAAAGGCAAGGCAGACTACGCCTTTTTGCTGCACGACCTGTATCACATCCGCAATGACGGCATTGTGACCATCGTTCTGCCCCACGGTGTTCTATTCCGTGGCGGTGAAGAAGGTACAATTCGCAAAAATCTGATTGACCACAACAACATTGATGCAATCATCGGTCTGCCCGCCAATATTTTCTTCGGCACAGGCATTCCCACCATCATCATGGTACTGCGGAAGAATAAAAAGGATTCGGACGTTCTGATTATTGATGCGTCTAAGGGCTTTGAGAAGGACGGCAAAAACAATAAGCTGCGTGCCTGTGACATCAAACGCATTGTGGATGCTTACAAGGAACGCCCGGAGAAAATCAAAAAGTTCGCACGCAGAGTATCCCGCGCAGAGATTATCCAGAATGATTACAACCTGAACATCCCCCGGTATGTGGATTCCTCGGAAAAGGCTGAGAGCTGGGATATCTACGCTTCCATGTTTGGCGGCATTCCCGAGGCCGAACTGCAAGACCTGTCTGCCTACTGGACAGCATTCCCGCACTTGAAAGCGGCTCTGTTCAGCCCGGACAACGAAGCGTATTGCCATCTGAATGTGCAAAACCTGAAAAACGCAGTTCTGAACAACCCGGATGTAGTGGCATTCAAGACCGCCTTCCAGAATGCTTTCGGTGACTTTGATGCCTACTTGAAGTCCGCACTCATCGACGGCATAACGCAGCTGAATGCTGCCGGCGAGGAAGAACGCCTGAGCCGGGAGATCTTTGCACGGCTGGCAGGAATTCCGCTGGTTGACCGCTATGCAGCATACCAGCTTTTGGACGATGACTGGAAGAAAATCGCCATTGACCTTGAAATCATCCAGACCGAGGGTTTTGCCGCAACCAAGCAGGTAGACCCCAACATGGTGCTGAAAAAGGATGCCGAAGTACAGGACGGCTGGGTGGGTCATGTGCTGCCCTTTGAGTTGGTGCAGAACGTTAAAATGCACGAGGAAGTAGCAGCGCTGCGGGCAAAGGAAACCAGACTCTCCGAAATCGCCGGAGAATATGAAAGCCATCTGGACGAACTGAGCGAGGAGGACAAGGAGCAGAACTTTGTGAATGACGCAAAGGACGCCTTTGTTGCCGCTGAGGTCAAAAAGGCCATCAAGGCGCGGGAAGTAGAGCCTGCCACTTTGAGCATCCTGAAAGATGTGGACGCGCTGTTTGCCGAGGAAAAGACCCTGAAAAAGAAAGTCAAGGACGACAGTGCGGCACTCCATCAGCGCACCAAGAGCGTGATCGAGCACCTGACCGATGAAGAAGTGTGTGACCTGCTGCACCGCAAGTGGATCTTGCCCCTGATGGAAAATCTGAACAGCCTGCCGGATGCCGTTCTGGACGATTTTGTGAAGCAGTTGGATGCCGTCTGCAAGAAATACGAAACCACCTTTGAGGACGTAGAGAGCCAGATTGCCGATACCGAGCACGAATTGCTGGGGCTGCTGGACGATTTGCAGGGAAATGAATTTGACATGAAGGGCATTGCAGAACTCAAAAAGTTGCTGGGAGGTGAATGATTATGCAGGATAACGAGAAGAAACCTGCCCTCCGGTTCAAGGGCTTCACTGACCCTTGGGAACAGCGTAAGCTGGAAGAATATCTCGAAGTTTCAGGTCAAAAGAACTTTGAAGGAATATATACCAAAGAAGATGTCTTGTCCGTTTCGGGCGATTTTGGAATTGTGAATCAGATTGAATTTCAGGGACGTTCATTTGCAGGAGCATCCGTTGCCAATTATGGTGTGGTTGAAACCGGCGATATTGTTTACACTAAATCACCCCTGAAATCTAATCCTTATGGCATCATTAAAGCTAATAAAGGAAAAAATGGCATCGTGTCAACGTTATATGCCGTTTACAAGCCAAAACAAAGTGCCAATCCAGAATTTGTCCAGATTTATTTTGAGCAGGATGCCAGAATGAATAATTATATGCACCCACTCGTCAACAAAGGTGCAAAAAACGACATGAAGGTATCCGCAGAAAATGCGCTCAAGGGACAAATCGTTTTTCCTGACATCAAGGAGCAAAGAACAATCTCTGAGTTTTTCCACAATCTTGACACCCTTATCACCCTTCATCAGCGTAAGTATGAGAAGCTGGTGAATATCAAAAAGTCCATGCTGGACAAGATGTTCCCCCAAAATGGGGTATCTGTGCCGGAAATTCGCTTCAAGGGGTTTACTGACCCTTGGGAACAGCGTAAGCTGGCTGAAATTGCGAACTTTTCTAAAGGTGTAGGCTACTCCAAGAACGATTTATGCGAGGAAGGCACTCCGATAATCCTGTATGGTCGCCTTTACACAAAATATGAAACCAGTATTTTTGATGTAGATACCTTTGTTAAAGAAAAAGCTGGAAGCGTATATAGCAAGGGCGGAGAAGTCATTGTGCCTGCTTCTGGCGAAACGGCGGAAGATATTTCAATCGCATCTGTTGTGGTTAAACCCGGCATTCTACTGGGTGGTGACCTAAATGTAGTATCGCCGACAACTGAATATGATTCAGCCTTTCTTGCGCTAACTATTTCGAGTGGAGCAGCACATGAGTATTTATCCTCTCTTGCACAGGGGAAATCTGTTGTTCATCTTCACAACACCGATATTCAAAGTGTGTCAGCTAAATTCCCGACAAAAAGGGAACAAGAAAAGATTCATTTGCTTTTTGGAAAAATTGATACCCTTATCACCCTTCATCAACGTAAGTTGGAAAAGCTGCAAAACATCAAGAAATCTTGTCTTGAAAAGATGTTTGTATAAAAACAAGTGGTGCAATTTGCCCGCAACCAGAAGATGGACGTACCGTCGTTTGTTGTTTGGCTAAGGAGCAACGCAATTTCTCTTGCCAATTCAGAATATGCAAAACAGGCAGATGAATGAAAATTAAGGCAATGTCAGACGCTTGGAACAGCTGTGTTTTAAGACTATCGAGAGTCAAAAATCAAAATTTGAGCCGAATACGCAAAACCGAGAGTGAAATTTTCAGCGAACATTCGGTAGGCGGTGGAAAATAGCTGCTGAAAGTGTGCATTTGCTCCTACTTGGGAACAGCGTAAGCTGAAAGAACTCTACTTTCAACTAACTGAGCGCAATGCCGATTTGCTTCCGTACCAGAAGACACTTTCTGTTGCCACAATGTCTTTTAAGACGGATGGCAATGGTGCCGCAGATACTTCGCTTGCAAACTATAAAAGATTAAGAACCGGAGATATTGCGTTCGAGGGCCACACAAGTAAGGAGTTTCGGTATGGCCGATTTGTACTAAATGATGTGGGCGATGGAATTATGTCACCAAGATTTAGTGCTTTGAGGCCTTTGCACGAGATGCCAATAAATTTTTGGAAATATTACATTCACTATGAACCAATCATGAGAAAAGTGCTTGTAAACTCGACAAAAGCGGGCACTATGATGAATGAATTGGTTATTAATGAGTTCTTGCAAGAAAGCATTTTAGTGCCTAGCGTGGCTGAACAGCAGGCAATAGGCCGTTTTTTCAAGCAACTCGACACCCTTATCACCCTTCATCAGCGTAAGCTGGAAAAGCTTGTACAAATTAGAAAAGCCTTCGCAGAGAGGTGCTTTTTGCAAAGTCGAAAGGAGTTCGTTATGGCGTTTACAAAAGAAGCCGATTTTGAAGAGGCGGTGGTAAAGCTCCTGATAGAACGCGGCTGGAAAGATGGTGTGCTGAAGAACTACACCGAACAGCAGCTGATCCAGAATTGGGCGAACATCCTTTTTGAAAACAACCGTGGCATTGACCGACTGAACGATTATCCGCTGACGGATGGCGAGATGCAGCAGATCATGGAACAGGTCATGAACGCGAAAACGCCGATGAAGCTGAATAAATTTATCAACGGCAAAAGTGTGCTTATCAAGCGTGACAATCCTGACGATAAGCTGAATTTCGGCAAAGAAGTGTCCCTGAAAATCTATGACCGTCTGGAAATTGCAGCCGGACTCAGCCGCTACCAGATCGCAGAGCAGCCAAAGTTCCCCACCAAGTCCAAAATTTTGAATGACCGCCGCGGCGATTTGATGCTGCTCATCAATGGTATGCCGGTCATTCACATGGAACTGAAAAAGAGCGGTGTTTCCATCAAACAGGCTTGCAACCAGATTGAAAAATACGCGGCAGAGGGCATTTTTATGGGACTGTTCTCGCTGGTGCAGATTTTTGTGGCCATGAACCCGGAAGAAACGGTCTACTTTGCCAATCCCGGCCCGGAAGGACAATTCAACCCCAGCTACTATTTCCATTGGGCGGACTTCTACAACGAGCCGATGAACGACTGGAAAGACGTTACAACGGCACTTTTGTCTATCCCGATGGCGCATATGTTGGTGGGTTTTTATACCGTTGCCGATGGTTCCGATGGCATTTTGAAGGTGATGCGCAGCTATCAGTACTACGCTGCCAGCAAAATTTCGGATGCCGTTTCCAAGGCGAAATGGGAGAATGACCAGCAGCGCGGCGGCTACATCTGGCACACCACAGGTTCTGGCAAGACCATGACTTCTTTCAAGTCCGCTCAACTGATTGCATCTTCCAAGGATGCGGACAAAGTGATTTTTCTGATGGACCGAATCGAGTTGGGCACTCAGAGCCTGAAAGAATACCGCAACTTTGCAGGGGAAAACGAGGAGGTGCAGGCTACCGAGAACACGGATATTCTTGTGGACAAGCTGAAAAGCATTTCGCCGTCCGATACGCTGATCGTCACCTCCATCCAGAAGATGAGCAACATCAAGGATGATGCACAAAACAAGCTGAACCCCAACGACATTGCGCTGATCAACGCAAAGCGGTTGGTTTTTATCGTGGACGAGTGCCACCGCTCCACCTTTGGCGATATGATGCAGACCATCAAGCATACATTCCCGAAAGCACTGTTCTTTGGTTTTACCGGTACGCCGATCCAAGGCGAAAACCAGAAGAAAATGAGCACCACCGCCACCGTTTTCGGCAACGAACTGCATCGGTACAGCATTGCAGACGGCATCCGGGATCACAACGTGCTGGGCTTTGACCCATACAAGGTGCTGACCTTCAAGGACAGTGACTTGCGGAAAGCGGTCGCGCTGGAAAAAGCTAAGGCCACTTCTGTGGGCGAGGCTTTGGCAGACCTGCAGAAGAGCAAGGTGTTTTATAAGTATCTGAATCTGCCGATGGCAGGCGGAAAAGATGCGCTCGGTGAGGAGATAAAGGGCATCGAGGATTATATTCCCAACACCCAGTATGAGGGTGAAGAACACCAGAAAGCCGTGGTGGAGGACATTTGCGAGAACTGGCAGACCCAGAGCCGCAACAGCAAATTTCATGCCATTTTTGCAACCTCCAGCATCCCGGAAGCCATCCAATATTACAAGAGATTCAGAGAAGCTGCACCATGGCTGAAAGTCACCGCACTATTTGACCCCAACATTGACAACAATGGCAAAGGTATCACCAAAGAAGAAGGGCTAAAAGAGATCGTAGAAGACTATAACGCCCGCTATGGACAGGACTTCAGCATTCCGACCTTTGCCAAGATGAAAAAGGACGTTGCAGCACGGCTGGCGCACAAATTGCCCTACCAGCGCATCGAGCGCACCCCGGAAAAACAGCTTGATCTGCTAATCGTGGTGGATCAGATGCTGACAGGCTTTGACTCCAAGTGGATCAACACCCTGTATCTGGATAAAATGCTGCAATACGAAAATCTGATTCAGGCGTTCTCCCGCACCAACCGACTGTTTGGCGATGACAAACAGTTTGGCACCATCAAGTATTACCGCCGTCCGCACACGATGGAGAAAAACATCGCAGATGCGGTAAAAGAGTATTCCGGCGATAAACCGTTTGGCCTGTTTGTAGATAAACTAGACAAGAACGTGGAAAAACTGAATGCCCTCTATGCGGAGATCAAAGATCTGTTTGTGTCGGCGGGCATTGAAGAGTTTTCGCAGATCCCTGCGGATATGGCAGAGCGCAAAAAGTTTGCCGACCTGTTCCAGTCCTTCAACGAAAATCTGGAAGCAGCCAAGGTGCAGGGCTTCAAGTGGGATAAGCCTATTGTGATCGTCAATGAGGATACAGATGAGAAAACAGAACTTCATGCAGACTTTGACGAGAGAGCGTTCAAAGTTTTGGCACTCCGCTATAAAGAGTTGTTCACGCCGAATCCAGATGGCGGTGAAAATGACCCGGACGATGACGTTCCCTATGCGGTGAACAGCTATCTGACCACCATTGATACTGCTGACATCGACACGGACTATATGAACTCCCGCTTTGAAAAGTACCTGAAAATTTTCTATCAGGAGGGTGCAGAAGCAGAAGCCATTCATCAGGCCGAAACGGAGCTGCACAAGACCTTTGCCACCCTCTCGCAGGAAGAACAGAAATATGCGAATATTTTCCTGCACGACATTCAGAGCGGGGCAGTTGTCCCGCAGCCGGGAAAGACCTTGCGGGAGTACATTGCCGAGTACATCGCCCAAAAGCAAAACGACCAGATCCACAAAGTAGCTGAAGTTTTCGGCTTGGACGAAAAGAAGCTGCGGGCATTCATGCGTGCAAACATCACCGAAGCCAACATTAACGAGTTTGGCCGTTTTGATGACCTGAAAGCCACCGTAGATAAGGCAAAAGCAAAGGCATATTTTGAAGCAATCGAGGGTACAAAGCTTATTCCGCCCAAGGTGCCTGTCAAGTATGATAAACTCTTGCGCGAGTTCATCGTAAGTGGCGGATTTGATTTGAAAATGCCAAAAGAATCATAAAATGGGTGCAAAATCACCCTGCTGACCAAGAGCCGAGGCGTGTCCTCGGCTCTTTTTTCGCGCCAAAATCCCAAAACACACCTACTTGGGAACAGCGTAAGTTCTCAGAATTGTATGAAAAGGTAAGTCGTAAAAACGATTTAACATATGGCAAAGACGATATTATATCTGTTGCCAATATGTATTATAAGGCAGAGTCATATATTACGGATGAAAATTATCTATTAACTTACAATGTTTTTGAAATGGGTGACATTGCATTCGAAGGCAATAAAAGCAAAAATTTTGCACATGGACGTTTTGTAGAAAATACGATAGGAAATGGCATCGTTTCGCACGTTTTCGATGTATTTAAACCACGAATGACAAATTATGATTTGCAATTCTGGAAATATGCAATTAACAATGAGCGGATTATGGGGCCGATCCTTTTGCGTAGCACAAAGGCTTCTACCATGATGACGAATCTTGTTGCCGATGACTTCTTGCAGGAAAATTTTCTTATTCCTTGCTATGAAGAGCAAAAAAAGATTGGTGAATTTTTGAATCAGCTCGACACCCTTATCACCCTTCATCAGCGTGAGCATATAAAACCGATTTTGGAGGTAAAACGTGTTAAACGAAATGAATGAAAACAACCTGTTCTGCGATTATTATGAGCAGTGGGTTGCTGTATACAAAGAGGGTGCAGTTCGCCCGGTTACATTGGATAAGTACAAAATGACCCTTTCTTGGGTAAAAAAACTCGCTCCTACTTTGAAACTCTGTGAGGTTTCCAGAGTGACCTATCAGCAGCTTTTGAACGATTATGCCGTAGGCCACGAGCGTCAGACCACGATGGACTTCCACCATCAACTGAAAGGCGCCATCATGGATGCTGTGGATGATGGACTGATCGTGAAAGACCCAACCCGAAAAGCGATCATCAAAGGCAAGCCCCCGGTGCCTAAAAAGGTGAAATACCTGAACCAGTTTGAACTGCATCTTTTGTTGAGCGACTTGGATCTACAGGGAAAACTCAACTGGGACTGGATGATTTTGCTGATTGCCAAAACCGGCATCCGCTTTTCCGAAGCATTGGCGATCACTCCTGCGGATTTTGATTTTGCCCATCAGATGCTGTCCATCAACAAAACGTGGGATTATAAAGGAAACGGCGGATTTCTGCCAACAAAAAATAAATCGTCTGTACGTAAAATTCAAATTGACTGGCAGACGGTGATTCAGTTCGCAGCACTGGTAAAAGACGTTCCTGAAGATAAGCCGATTTTCGTGTTCAAGGAACACGCCTACAATTCCACTGTTAACGATGTTCTGGAACGGCACTGCGACCGGGCCAAGATCCCGGTCATCTCGGTACATGGTCTGCGGCATACCCACGCTTCGGTGCTTTTGTTTGCAGGGGTATCCATTGCAAGCGTAGCAAGGAGGCTGGGGCATTCCAGCATGACAACCACGCAGAAAACCTACCTGCATATCATTCAGGAACTTGAAAATCAGGACATCGACCTTGTAATGCGGTCACTCTCTGGATTAAGCTGATAAAATAATCAACCATCGC
>ERZ779705.2008-NODE-2008-length-11721-cov-2.899709_pt1 | contig 11721 bp, 16 predicted proteins | sample MGYA00511385_ERZ779705 | MGnify/ENA primary metagenome ERZ779705 (study PRJEB29588, sample SAMEA2145301) | human gut metagenome | biome: human gut; feature: human-associated habitat; material: faeces | place: Denmark | collected 2008/2010 ... | reverse complement strand
GCCTATGAGAGCCTGCAAGGGGGATTGTGGGTTGTCATTGGCAGATAAAATGCGTGTTAAATTTTAAGGAGGAATTGAATGATGCAAAGGATACCAAAAGCAATTAACAAAAAGAGATTAGTTAGATATAAGGAAGGTGCTGAGATGTATAGCATGGGAATGAATAAGTTCCAAACGCTTGCAAAGGATGCCGGAGCTATTTTAAAAATAGACAGGCTAGTATTGGTGGATCTTGATATATTTGATGAATATCTGGAGTCATTTCGTGTGAAATAAATGGTGCACATAAGGAAAAAGACTTTGAAAAAAATACTTGACTTTTGGTTAAACTGAAAGTATAATGATTATGAAATGGATGGAGGTGCATATAGTGGCGAAGATGGGTAGACCAAAGTCAGACAATCCGAAAAAATCTCTTATTGGATTAAAACTGACAGAGCAAGAAGCTGCAAGATTGAAAGAATATGCGTCCAAACATGACATGACCATAACACAGGTCCTACAAAGAGGTATTGATATGCAGTACGCATTGGAAAAATCTACGGAGTAGCTGGTACAAAGTCTCTTTCCTTGAGAAAGGAGACGAGATGGCGGTATCAAGAAAGGATAACAAAGGGAGAGTTTTAAGAAAAGGCGAAACCCAGCGTAGTTGTGATGGAAAGTATGTATATACATACACTGATCCGGAAGGAAAACGCCGGAGTATCTATTCTAAAGACATTATAAAATTGCGTGAGAGGGAAGAAAAGCTAATAAAGGATCAACTGGATGGGTTGGATGCATATGCAGCGGGTAAGTCAACAGTGAATTTTGTCTTTGACAGGTATATTTCAACAAAGTCAGAACTCAGGGAAACAACCAAGAGCAATTACATTTATATGTATGACCGTTTTATCAGGCAGGGATTTGGTAAGAAGAAAATTGCTTCTATCAAATATTCAGATGTGTTGCAGTTTTACCAGCATTTGATAAAAAAAAGAAAAATGAAGGTTAATACATTGGAAACTATTCATACAGTGTTACATCCGACATTCCAGCTTGCTGTTCGTGACAATATTATTCGTGTAAATCCGAGTGATGGAGTTATGGCACAGATTAAGAAACAGCCGGGAAGAAATTATGGCGTAAGACACGCCTTGACAGTTGAACAGCAGAGAGCCTTTATGCGGTATGTGGAAGAAAGCCTTACATATTTTCACTGGGCACCGTTTTTCAAGTTTTTATTAGGAACAGGATGCCGTATAGGTGAGGCGATAGGTATTAGATGGCAGGACGTAGACTTTGAAAAAAGGACAATCACCATCAATCATAGCGTAGTTTATTACAGCAGGCAATACAAGGAACATTCAATGTGTTCATTTGCTGTATCTCTCCCAAAAACAGAAGCAGGCATACGCATCATTCCAATGATGGATGCGGTATATGAAGCTCTCCAGATCGAGTTAGAGGATCAGAGAGAAAATGGTTTTAATGAAACCGAAATAGATGGAATGACAGGCTTCATTTTCAAAAACCGTTTTGGAAATATTCACAATCCGCAGTCAGTTAATCGGGCAATTAAGCGTATATATGAAGCGTACAATGCGGAAGAAGTGGTTAAGGCTAAGAAAGAGCATAGAGAGCCGGTAATACTACCACATTTTTCATGTCATCATTTGCAACATACATTTTGCTCAAGATTTTGCGAAAATGAAACAAATTTAAAGGTAATCCAGTCCATTATGGGACACGCAAGTATTGAAACAACGATGGACATTTATGCAGAAGTTACTGCTGCAAGAAAGCAGGAAGCAATCGAAAGTTTAGCACACAATTTAGATGTATTTTAGGAAAGAGTCTTATGTTGACTAATGAGAGTACGACAAAGAGTGTGCTATACGACAGGAGTACGACAAATTATAGTGGTTTAATCAATCCAAATGTGATATAATCTTTCTTATAAGTTTTAAGAAGGGGTAAAATAAAGCATTATGAATGATAATAAATTAAAGGGATGTGAAATCCCGACAATGAAGTCATTAGACAAATAAATCCAGTAAAATCAAGGGTTTCAGCGATTACAAGTTGTGATTTACTACAAATTTACTACAAATTTGCTACGCATAATACGGAATAATACTTAATAATACGTTTTGTGCGACATTCAATTTTATATTTTGTACTTCAAGGACACTTTCCAAGTGAGAATTTGGGAGTGTCCTTTTTGCGTGTTGCAATGAGCCAAGTGCCATGCTTGCATGAGCATTTGGCGAATGCCGCGATAACGAGCAGCTATGCTGCGAGTGTGGTTATGGTCAAAAATAAAGAATTGGAGGAATAAAGCATGAATAGTACAGCGTTAGGAGCAGAAAACACAAAGAAAGAGAGCATTATTTTTATCAGTGAAGCACATGAGAAATTCTACTACGAGAAATTAGAAGAAGTAAGGTATCAGGATGTGTACCACAAGGCACTTTGCTATTGCCTCGGCATTAACGATGATACCAGAAGGAATGCGAATCGCATTTATGATTTTAAGACAGGCTGTGTAAAAACAGAATGTTTGCATGAAGGCTGGCAGACCAGCGGAAGCGTGAAAGTAGTCAGAATGGCATTTAATCTATATTGCAATGCCGCACCAAGCGTGGATGATTACACGGACGCAGAGGAGCAAATTAACGAGTGCAGACAGTATACAGTGGAGGAATTATTCTGCTGTGCCTATGCACCATATTTTTGGCAGGCAATACAAATCCGGTATCCGGAATATGCAACCTATAACCGGAAACTGTATGCCCTGTTTGGAGGAGCAGATTGATGTTAAAGGTTCGATTGATGGGAACAAAGAATGATATTAAATGGTTTGGGAAGATTTTGCAAAGGAATTCCAAAATCGAAGTGACAGAGTTTTCAGATTTATACCCGAATAAAGGGACAAAGAAGTTTTACAGAGCGTATGTAGAAGTGAAAAAGACTAATGTAGCAGAAAGTTAGCAGAGAGTAAAGGAGAATGTATCATGTGTAAAATAATAGCAATCGCAAATCAAAAAGGCGGAGTCGGAAAGACCACCACAACAAGCAACTTGGGAATAGGACTGGCAAAGCAAGGCAAGAGAGTTCTGCTGATAGATGCCGATGCACAGGGCAGTTTGACTGCAAGTTTGGGATTTACAGAGCCGGACAAGCTGGAGGAAACACTTGCGACTGTGATGGCGAATATCATCAATGATGTGGAAATGGAAGATGATTACGGGATTTTAAGGCATGAGGAAGGAGTTGATCTTATGCCGGGCAATATCGAATTATCCGGTCTGGAGGTATCTTTGGTAAATGTCATGAGCAGGGAGCTTGTGATGCGTTCCTACATAGAGCAGGTGAAAGAGCGATATGATTATATCCTGATTGACTGTATGCCTTCACTTGGCATGATAACCATAAATGCATTTGCCTGTGCGGATAGTATCTTAATCCCGGTACAGGCGGCATATCTGCCAGTGAAAGGTCTGGAACAGCTTATTAAGACGATTGGTAAGGTGAAGCGTCAGATAAATCCGAAGCTGTCCATTGAGGGTATTTTGCTGACCATGGTTGACTGCAGGACAAATTATGCAAAGGACATCAGTGCATTACTGATTGAGAATTATGGCAGCAAAGTAAGGATATTTGAGAATAGCATTCCGATTTCCGTAAGAGCTGCCGAGATTTCGGCAGAGGGCGTCAGCATCTATCAGCATGACCCAAAGGGAAAAGTAGCAAGTGCCTATCAATCTTTGACGGAGGAGGTGCTTGGCAATGAATAAGGCAGGAAGTGCAGCAAAGGTAAAGCTAAACAGTTTTGATGATTTATTCGGTGCTTCTGATATGTCAGCGGGCACCGATCAGGTGCAGGAGATACCTCTTTCAGAGCTTTATGAGTTCAAAGGACATCCTTTTAAGGTGCTGGATGATGAAAAGATGCAGGAAACAGTGGAGAGCATCAAAAACTATGGTGTGCTTATGCCGGGTATTGCAAGACCAAGGGCAGAGGGTGGTTATGAGATAATCGCCGGACACCGCAGAAAACATGGGTGTGAGCTTGCAGGTCTTTCCACCATGCCTATGTTTATCAGAGATTACAATGATGATGAAGCTACAGTGATTATGGTGGATACCAATATCCAGAGGGAAGATATTCTCCCAAGTGAAAAAGCAAGAGCCTATTCCATGAAGTATGAAGCCATGAAGCATCAGGGCAAAAAAGGAAATGGAAGCAGCCTTGATGAAGTGGGAGAAGCAGCCGGAGAGAGTGGCAAGACGGTTCAGCGTTATATATGGCTTGCCCGCCTGTCAGATGAATTGCTGGATATGGTTGATAAGAAAAAAATCGGTCTGGTACAGGGTGTTGACATATCTTTTCTGACAGAGCAGGCACAGGAATGGGTGCAGGTTATTCTTGAAGAAACGGGTGCAGCTATTTCGACTACTCAGTCATCAAAGTTAAAAGAATATGGGAAAAACGGCGAGCTGACTCTGCCAATGGTAAGACTGATCTTGACAGAGGAAAAGCCAAAGGAAAGAAAAGTTACAATCAAGGCTGATAAAATCAGCAGATATTTTACGGAGGATTATTCCAGTGAGGATATAGAAAACATTATCTATCAGCTATTGGAAGAATGGCAGAATAAGCAGTAAAGGAGGCACGGTAAAGTGGGCGATACAATAAACTTTGATTATTACTACGGAATTGAAGCAGAGCAGTTTTCTTTTTATCGTGTTCCCCGACTTTTGATTAAAGACGAGAGATTTAAGGGGCTTAGCAGTGATGCTAAGCTCCTCTATGGGCTGATGCTTGACAGGATGTCATTATCCATGAAAAACGGCTGGTTGGATGATGAAAACAGGGCGTACATTATTTATACGGTGGATGCCATTATGGAAGATTTGGGATGTGCAAAGGCAACCTGCGTTAAGATTATGAAAGAGCTTGATACCGAAAACGGAATCGGTCTGATTGAAAAGAAACGCCGTGGACTTGGAAAGCCGGACATAATTTATGTGAAGAAGTTTTCTACAATTACTGATGCAAAGACAGAGGAAAAGACCGATAATGCTGATAAATCCACAGAAGTTCATAAAGCAGACCCTATTTATACTAACTATAATCAAACTAACCAGAGTTATATTGATATGAGTTATACCAATCCTATCAATCAATCTGGTAATGAGAGTATGTCAGAAAAAAGAATTGATTTGATGGATGATGTCAATGCTTACATAGAGCTGATTAAGGATAACATCGAATATGAGCATCACATGAAGTACGATGACTGGCAGAACAAGGCTTTGTATGAGGAGCTTTTTGAGGTTATCTGTGAGGTTGTATGCGTAAAGCGTACAACGATCCGGATTGCAGGGGAAGATTATCCTTATGAGCTTGTAAAATCTAAATTCCTGAAGCTGAATAGTGGACATTTGGAGTATGTGATTGGCTGTATGCACGATACAAATACTAAAATAACAAATATCAAGGCATATATGGTTACTGCTCTTTATAATGCACCCTCAACGATAAACCATTATTATCAGCAGGAAGTGCAGCACGATATGTATGGAGGTGGCTGGCATGAAAAAGGCATTGTTTAAAATAATTATTCTGCTATGTGTTCTTGTTCTCTGGATGATTACCTGTTATCCGGTTTGCAATAAAGCCGATGGTTTTGATTATTTCCTCTATTGGATTTTGATTGGATGTCCTTATGGTATCAGAAAAATGTGTATGTTCCTTGTGCCGAAGAATTTTGGTATTGCAGGAAGTATGGGAATACTGGCACTGAATTGTATCGTTGGAGGTCTGATTGGTGGTATTATTGTTCTTGTGAGGATTATCGTTATATTTACGGAGATAATAAAAGTAATAGCAGGACACTTCTGGACATGATGTCCAAAAGCGAGCACGGATATGGATAACGAATAGAAATGGCGGTGCAGTATGGAGAAGAAAATATATATCACAAAAGAGGAACAGGAAAAATGTAGGAAGGTTGCGGATGCCTTTGCAGAACTGTATGAGCTTGAAAATATATTGGTCATTGATGCCGGAAGATATGGCTTCGTAAAATTGCAGTATTATAAACCACCACAGGGTTTTGAGGATGCAATTACCTTTACGGACAGCAGGAGCCTGTTTGATAATCTGTGGCAGGAATGGCTTGATACAAAACTTTACCTTATTGCAAAGGGAACATCAAAGGAGGGTAACATGGTTTATGATGAAGTGTTCAAATCTCTGCCAGAGGAAAAGCAGAAGGAGCTTACTGACAAAAAATTAGATTTTGCAAAAATGGCAGGAATAGTTTTCTAAAAAAACCAGTGTTAGAGCAGTTATGAGTCGAGAGATTTGTAGCTGCCCTTTTTATTGCTGTTGAACATTGTGTCCGGAAGTGGAAAAGGAGGAAGTTACAAATGGAATCAATGAGAGATGTCAGCAGGGTAATGGAACGGAAATAGGAAAGGGGAGCTGTCCCTTGAAGCTGGATCATATTGAATTTGGGGATTATTCATATCAGGAGATAACATCTAAAGAGAAGTTGCTGGAGGTGTTATCATATTTGCTGAGAATAGGCGATTTCAAGCAATATGCCGGAAAGACTGTTGTCAATAATGTTTATATGGATTTGCAGGGAAAAAAGCCTGTTAGGTATTCTATATATAAATAGTTTCTTGATTCAGGATACTATGAGCACTTCATAAAGTGTCGAAAGCAAAAGTCCTGAGTTATATGAAAAAAGAGCATTTTTTAAAAAATGGAGAGGCATAAAAAGGGCTCTTGTTATATAATATATGTGAGCGTTATCGTTTTGAATAGGTTAGATAGAAAAAAGAGAAAAACAATAAGTGTAAAATATGTAAGAAATGTAAGATTGAAGAAAAAATGAAATAATGTAAAAAATGCAAGAAAAGCGATAAATGTACATAATTTATATTTGACAAAAAAGGAGCAAAACGTTAAACTATATGTAGGTCTTATTGAAGCATATAGGAGGAAAAGTAATGTCCTTTCAGACGATGAACGAAGCTGCAGAAAAGCTGAAAAGCCTTGTTGATGATTATTGGAAATTGAAAGTATCAGAGAAAGAATTTATTCATGAGATTTCCGATGTTTTTTCTAATACCGACAATCGTGGTTTGATAATGCGCGGCTTCTCTTTTAAGGCTGGTTTTGAACGAATTCTTGGCAAAAAACGTTTAGAAGAAGTCAAAAAAGCATTAATCAAAGTAGATAAAGATTTGTATAGCGGACTTTTAGAACAGTAAAGCAGTAAATTGAATATTGAGTGATTAGGAGAGTTGTTATGTTGAAGGAAATCTCAATAGAGATAATAAGGAAATGCCCCAATAGGTGTATTCATTGTTCGTCTTTTTCTACAGAGAATTGTTCAGAGGTTATTCCTTTTGAACTATTTAAAGAGGTTGTAGTGGGAGCAAAGAAAATAGGACTTCAAACTGTATGTTTTTCAGGAGGAGAGCCGTTCTTACACCCGGACATAGTAAATATGGTTGAATTTGTTCATAACCAAGGAATTAATAGCTACATATATAGCAGTGGAATATATATGGATGATTCAAATACTCGAGGACCTATTCCACATGAAATATTTGCTCAAATTGCGAATAAGGTGACAAAGATTATTTACAATATAGAAGCTGCTGAAGAGAATGTATATGATATGATTATGGGTACGCATGGATGTTTTGATTTTCTTGGAGAATCGGTTCGAAGAGCTGTTGATGTTGGAATAATTGTAGAGGGGCATTTTGTCCCAAATAGGATAAATAAGAATCAAATAGAACAAACACTTAAATATTGTACAGATTTAGGAATATCAAAGGTAAGCTTTTTACGTTTGGTTATTCATGGTCGTGCTTATGAAAATCGCGATAAATTGTTATTGTCGGATGATGATTTATTAAAGGTTGAGAAAACCTTGATTAAAATTAAAAACGAAAACACATATAACATTAGAATAGGTGTCCCGCTTTTGGGAGAAACAGAAGAATATCACTGCGAAGCGGCAAATGGAAAACTAAACATTAGATATGACGGCAAGGTTTTTCCGTGTGAGGTTTTTAAAAACAATCGCGTAGAACCACTTGTAGATTGCGAACCAGGTAATATTTTTGGGGATTCAATTGAAGAAGTATATACAAATTCTGAATATTTGAAGAAAGTAAGAGAATTGGTAAGACTTCATGCTTGTGATCATAATTGTGAAAAGTGTGTAGGTCAATATTACATCAAAAAAGATATGGGAGAGTAGACTGATGACAAATAGGGATTTACAGTTACTAAAAGAGATTGTTGATACATTTATTCCTAGGTGTGTACCTGAATATGTAATCGAAGCATTTGGCGAAACAACAAGAGAAATAGAGCATCCTTTAGATGATGAAGTGAAAGGTAAATTGGATTCAATAAAGAACGCAATGCGTGATGAAGATGATGATTACCGCATTTTCTATTTTGCAGATGAAATAAAAGACATTTGGAAATTAATTATTCAAAAGTCAATAAAGTGTTTACGTTATTTTGATTCTAGAGAACCCTATTTAGAGAATCAATCAAAACATCCCGTTGCATACGGAGTCGATGAACTTAGTAATTATTTTGATAAGTATATTAAGTTTGAATCGATGCTGTATGGTGGCGGAAAATATTATAGAGATCATGTTATTCATGTATTTAGAGTTTGGCTTTTGGGTTTGGAATGTTTACTTGATGATGATGGAAATTATTTAAAACGAATTATAATCCAGCGAGGAGTTCAGGTTAATTCTTTAGAAAAAATAAGTATATGGTCAATGATTGCATTAACGCATGACTTAGGATATCCGTTAGAAAAGGCACAAGGAATAATTGATCAAACGAAGGATATGATGAAGTCTTTCATTTCGAATCCCTCAGTTTCTATGGATTTGTCATTCAATGGAATTCAGAACAATATGAACGATTTTGTTGTTCGGTTTATTAGTTCGAAAATGCATGAAGTAGACAATAAATGTCCTAAAGAAGAATCTTCTGACAATGAGAAAAAGTATGTTGCAAGATTGCAACCGAAGTATTATTTCAAGTTCCAGAAATCGCTAGAAGGATATAATCATGGTATTTTAAGTGCAATTATTATATATAAATTGCTTCGCTATTTTCTTGAATCAGATTTTAATATTAATGAAGACTATCCATTTGATGAAGAGGAGTCAAGACAATTTTATATTCGGCGTGAAATACTGAGAACAATAGCGTCTCATACATGTCATGATATTTATCATTTGGATATGTTGAGTTTTGCTTTCTTGCTTATTGTTGTTGATGATGCACAAGAATGGGGAAGAAAGAGAATTTCGGAGTTATACGTTAATAAAGATTCTACATATGAGTTTATTAGTATTGTTCCTACGTTTGATATTGGAGAGAGCGATCATGGAAAAGAAAAAATCAAGATTCATTCTCTTGAAGTAAAGGAAGAATTTTCTTTCAAAAATCAGAGCGATTTGCGAGGAACTTTGTTAAGCTTGTATAAGCAATGCAAGGGATATAAAGAAATATTCCGAGATGGTCAAGATACAACTAGACGAAATTTCACTTTTGAAAAGCATTGCGAGATTGTCTATGAGGAAGTTAAAATGATTAAGTTCTGCGTTGATTTAATAATATCGAACGAAGATAGACCTAGATTTACCATTACTACATCATGCGATACCAAGAAACCATTGGAAAGCTTTGGATTATCTTTCTTCAAAAAAGTATATGACAAGTTTGATGTTCAGGAAACCGAGAAAAAGCCTAGCGGAAAAGAATTTACGTATGAGATTACTGACAAATCCGAGTGAAGTACAATTGATTGCTGAAACTCCACATGGAAAGGTGCCATACTGGGGAAAAGTGTGTACTATCTCTGCAGATGATATAGCGTTGTATTGCGACAAAGAACAATTTGATGGTTTATGTCGGTTGGGGTGTCCAAATTATGGTAAAAAATGGTCGTGTCCTCCATACTCGCCATTATATAATGATTTTTCGAGTGGATTCCAAGCTTTATGCGTTGTACTATTGGGATTGAATTTAGATGAGTTAGGATATATAAAACAGGATTATCTGAAGGTCAAAGCAGCAAATTCTATGTTAAAGAGTAGGGTAGACAGAACCTTGCGGATGTGTATAACTGATGGTGAAAAGTATGTTTCGACCGGAAGTTGTAGATTATGTAAGCCATGTCGGAAAAAACTAGAGGAACCATGTGCTCATCCAGCTATACGAACATTTAGTTTTGAAGCGTTGGGGGTTAATGTTTCCACAATGGTTAAAGACATATTTGATGTAAATCTTTTGTGGTATAAGCGAGGTTTGCTTCCACTGTATACGTGTGTAGTAGCGGGATTATTAACGAATGAAAATCCACCAGATCAGAGGATTATTTCGAAATTAATTGAGATTTGATAACAAAAAGGATGAGAAAGTCAAATTTTTTTTCGTCCCTTTTGTTGATATATACAATGCGTATATGCTGTGTTATCCACGGGATACGTAGGACGTATCCGAAAGGAGACCGGCATCTGGATAATAATGATTTTGATTATATGATAAAAGAAGGCAATTTGAAGTACATCCTTATTGCGGTCCCAAATAAATTCGGGATAAATCGTAAGGCGTTTTGAGCATTTCTAGATTCCATATCGTATGATGTAGGATTGGAAAATGAGAATAGGTCAGATGACAGAGTATTTATTACGATTGATGCAGTGTAAGTTCGATATGGAAGAAAAACATATAGATCAGGTTCTGTTTGTCGTAAAAGAACAGACTAATAGTTAAATTCAATAGCCTTATATCTTTGGGTTTTGTGGATACTATCAATAATTTAATACAGAAATAAAACAGCGTCAGGGCAGTTATAAGTCGAGAGATTTGTAGCTGCCCTTTTTTTATTGCTTTTGGACACGATGTCCAGAAGGGGAAAGGAGAATTATGAGGTATTTATTACATCGGCTGTATGTTCCACCTTAGCGGAGCATACGCACATGGAAATGCAGATCGGAGGTACTTATGCAAGAGGAAGTGACGCAGAAAACAATCGCTCTTGTAATTAAGACCGCTAAATTGGATGCCAACGTCTTGAAGGCTGCAATGCGGATGTATCTGAACCACCGCAGGCAGAAAGCACAGAAAACGCATGGTAAAACTTCTGTGAAAAAGCTGGTTGGCGAAGGCGTGGGAGTTTCGTCTATCGAAGTGACGGACGGCAATATCAAATTCTTTGAGCGGGTAGCTCGTAAATATAATGTTGATTTTGCCGTCAAGAAAGACAAGACAACGGACCCGCCGAAATATGTGGTATTTTTCAAGGGCAGGGATGCTGATGCGGTAGCACAGGCATTCAAGGAATTTGTTTATGGTAATGAGAAACGAAAGGGCAGGACTTCCGTAAGGGAGAAACTGAAACGCTTTAGGGATGCAGTATCACAGAATAAGAACAGAGAACGGAGCCGGGAAAAGAATAAGGACAGGGGGCAGAGCCTTTGAGTAACATCATTGAAGGCATAACCAAAGACCTGAAAGCTATCCCAAAAAATATAAAATGCAAGCATCCTTTCTTACTGACTCATTATATTATGAGCAGGACGGAATGGTCGTTACACTTGGCAACTGGTTGAATGGCAGATTGTCTTGTGAACAGATAGAACAGCTTTGGTGTGAGCTTATCATAC
>ERZ779705.2004-NODE-2004-length-11746-cov-1.867676_pt1 | contig 11746 bp, 9 predicted proteins | sample MGYA00511385_ERZ779705 | MGnify/ENA primary metagenome ERZ779705 (study PRJEB29588, sample SAMEA2145301) | human gut metagenome | biome: human gut; feature: human-associated habitat; material: faeces | place: Denmark | collected 2008/2010 ... | reverse complement strand
CTATGTTTTCTTACGGTCAGCGCAGCAAGTGCGCAGACCTACTGAACAGTTACAATATGTCCTTTAGAACTTAAAAAGAAGGTAACCGATGATGAAAAAAACCATATCACAGTGTATGATCGTGAAAAATGAAGAAAAAAATATCCGCCGTGCCCTTTCCTGGGGGAAGGATATCATGTGTGAACAGATCGTAGTAGATACAGGCAGCAGTGACCGTACTGTGGAGATTGCCAGGGAAATGGGGGCAAAGATATTTTTCTTTCCATGGATCAATGATTTTGCTGCTGCCAAAAATTTTGCCATTGACCAGGCAAAAGGAGACTGGATCGCCTTTCTTGATGCAGATGAAAGCTTTACTCCGGAGGATACAAAGAAGATACCGGAGATATTGGAATATGTTGGAGACGATGTAGATGGTCTTCTTACAGGGATCGTAGATCTGGATGAAAACAACCATATCACAAGCGGCGGCACCATGATCCGCTTTTTTGTAAACCGGCCGGACCTGCGCTATGTAGGAAAAATACATGAACACCTGGTCAGAAAAGGAAGATCCGGACTGCATCTGACAGATGCTACAGAGCAGCTGGCTTTCCTCCATACCGGTTACCAGGAACAGGAGAAGAAGGATAAGTCAAAATTTGAAAGGAATCTGAACATCATCCTGGAGATCCTGAAGCAGGAGCCTGAAAACTGTGATTATCTTGGATATCTGGGAGACACCTATTCTTCAGACGGAAAAAATGAAGAAGCAAGGGATGCATACAAAAAGGCGGTGGCAGCCATGCCGGAAAAACTGGAGGTATATGATCAGCGAAGTTCTTATACCTATACAAACCTGTTAAGGGTCTCCCAGTACCTGAACGAACCGGAAGCCGAGGTGGAAGCTATTTACAAAGAAGCAGTGGAAAAGCTTCCGAAAGAGCCTGATTTTGACTGTGTTATGGGGGACTGGTACTGGAGAAAGGGGCAATATGAAAAAGCGGTACAGATGTATGAACTGGCTATAGCAAAGCTGGAAACCTATGGAACAGTGAACAGGGGGATCATTACCACCTCTATGCTGATCCAGATGTATGAGTGTCTGGGAGAAGGCTGCAGAAAGCTGGGAGATTACCAGAAAGCGGTCCGCTATTGTGTGATCGTACTGAATACTGACCACAAAGATATGAATGCGCTGCTGACTCTGATCAACTGTTTTGCAGAGAGCAATGTCAGCGCAGAAGAGGTAGTCCAGTTTTTAGGGAAGATTTATGATTATTCTGATATAAAAGACAAGGTGATCCTTCTGCGGGTGGCTATGGCAATGGGCAGAAAGGATCTGGAGCGGATGTTCAGGGGAATCCTCCTTCCTCAGGAGAGGGAAGAGTTTGATGCAGCCATGGAAACAGCCCAGAGCGGGGCGCCGCTGTCATAGGCTTTTTTCAACTCTCCCATAAGAAGAGGAAGTTCCCATTCACAGGTGCTGTTAGCAAAGCTGTTAGGATCTGCGATAGAAACATTTCCGTCAGGAAGGAGCTTTGTGATCAGGACAAAGTGACCGTTTTGCGTCAGGCTTCCATTACCCATAAGGGCGACCAGGATATGACCGGAAGAAAGAAGGGAAGCTGCATTCTGGGGAGAATGGTCTGTTACAGATTCCACCTGAAAGCCATATGCAGTAAGGACAGATGGGATCAGACTGTGATAGGAGCCGCTCTGGGGGGCATAATAGCCATTGGCAGAAGACCAGTCTGCGATCGTTACCGGGGTAATGGCTTCTCCGTCATTTGTGAAGCTGGAGATGAGCATGGCTGCAGCAGTAGGACCACATCCATACTGCTGCATGGGATCTGAACCGCCGTAGAGATAACTGCTCCAGCGGGTATCTCCCTGATTATAGTAGTACATCGGTCCCATACTGGTATCCAGGATGGCAGCATCATAAGAATTGCCATCTGATCCCGTCTGAGCCTCCATATGCAGGTTTTCTGCTTTTCCAAGGATCACAGGAGATGTATTTGCAGTCACAGAAGATGTATCTGGGATTCCCTGTGTCCTGGAAGTATCCTCTGAAAGCTCTGTTTGTCTTTGGATTTTTGGTTCTGGCTGGGTCTGCTTTTTAAGAAAGTCTTCCAGTTCATGAAATTTCTGGCCACTGGCAGTCTGTACAAAGGAAATAGCGGATCGTGCGTCTTTTATGACCTGGGAAGAAAAGCCTGGGCAAAAATAAAAGCTCAGGCTGGCAGTGATCACTGAAACTGTACCGGTAATGGAAAGCTGGATCAGCCTTTTCGCAAGCCGGAATTGTTTCAAGGTTTTATTTATATGTTTCTTTTGGTTCTTTAAAGTTCTATCTTTCATTTTTTATCCATTTATTTCTTATCCGTTAACGAAGGGATACACGGGCCAGGACAGTCTGACCAATGGTATTTAAAGGACACTGCTGGCATACGGCGCCGATCTTATGTGCCTCCATAGGCATGCCGTATACAACACAGCTGTTTTTGTCCTGACCAATCGTATAGGCGCCGTTTTTGCGCATACGCAAAAGACCGGCAGCTCCATCTGCTCCCATTCCTGTGAGAAGAACGCCGATGGCGTGTTCCCGCACATGTAATGCAACTGAGTCAAAAAGCACATCCACGGAAGGTCTGTGTCCGTTTACCTTTTCTCCTTCCTGTACACTGACTGCATAGGAGTTTCCAAGAGGTACCACGCGCATCTGCAGACCTCCGGGAGCTAAAAGCATGAGACCTTTGCGGATCCGGTCCCCGTTTTTCGCCTCCCGTACTTCCATTTTGCAGATCCTGTTTAAGCGCTCTGCATACATGGCTGTAAAACCTGCAGGCATGTGCTGGGTGATCACAACTCCGGGAGTATCTGCAGGAAAATTCTTTACTACCTCGAGAATGGCTTCTGTACCTCCGGTAGATGCCCCGATAGCGATCACGGTTTCAGGGGAAGCACCCAGAGGAATCTTTGGTTTCTGCAGGAAAGTATTTCTGGCAGGAGGTAAAGAAGAAACCTTGCGGATACCACCTGCCTGAGGGTCTGCAGGAGCAGAAGGAAGGTGTACGTGGGAAGCAGCCGCTACCATGAGTTTGGAACGGAGCATAGAAAGAAAGATCTCTTTAGACAGTCCATTGGCTTCATCCGGTTTCCGTACAAAATCCACAGCTCCGGCTTCCAGGGCATCAAAAACCCTCAGGTTCAGGGAAGATACCAGGATCACCGGGATAGGGTGGACGGGAAGCAGCTGCTTTAAAAAATCAATGCCGGACATTCCCGGCATTTCAATATCCAGGGTAAGCATATCCGGCTGCAGCAGCGGGATCTTTTCCTGGGCGTCAAGGGCATTTACTGCATATCCTACAACCTGGAAACGGTCATCCGCAGAGAGAGAATGGATCAGCCAGGTGCGGAACAAGGGTGAATCATCCACCACCATTAATTTTAATTTATGATCCATGATCATAATGCCTCCTTAATAAGATAACTGTAACAACGTATGAGATAACCTACGGGATCAGATCTTTCGGTAAATAGCCGGTTCAATATAGGAAAACGGGCAGCTTTCCTTATCCAGGCTTTCAGAATGTCCGATAAATAAGTAGCCTCCCGGAGCGGTAGCATCATAAAAGCGCCTTACCAGTGCCGCCTTCGTAGGACGGTCAAAATAGATCATCACGTTTCTGCAGAAGATCAGGTCAAACTTTTTGCGGAAATGGATGGGATCCATCAGGTTAAAGGAACGAAAGATCACATTTTTCCTTAAAGCATCTGAAACAGTATAGGTTTTATCTCCTATGGGAACAAAATAGCGTTCCTGCCAGGAAGGCGGAAGCTCTTTTAAGCTTTCAAGGGAATATCTGGGATCCATGGCAGAATCCAGAACACGCTGGGAAATGTCCGTAGCAAGGATACGGGTATCCCAGCTTCCGGGAATAGCGGAAAAATATTCTTTCAGATACATAGAAATGTTATAAGGTTCTTCACCGGAGGAGCAGCCGGCACTCCAGATCGCAATAGAACGGTCCCGGGAATGCTTGTTTGCAAGCTCAGGAAGAATATGCTTCTGGAGAAAGTCAAAATGTTCTTTTTCCCGCATAAAATAGGTATAGTTGGTAGTCAGCTTGTTTAACATAACAGAAACCATCTCAGGATCTTTACCTGAGATGATCTCATCTATGTATTCTGTAAAACTATGAAACCCTTTCTGCTGCAGCATATTAGTAAGACGGCTGGTGATCAGCTGTTTTTTGTGGCTCAGATTGATGCCATAGTGCTGTTGGATATAAGTGTAAAGACGGTTAAAATCCCCGTCACTTAATGTAAGCATTGTATGACCTCCTTAGGAATCGGATGTACTCTCGGAGTCTTTCCTGCACCTGCCTTTGCGGCTGACAAAAAATCTTCTCGCAAAATCAAGTACAAAAAGATTCCGGGAGTACATTAAGAGCTGACCAGGGACTTGCAGTCAAAAGACATAAGCACAGTCCCATTTTCAAGTGTGATCATACCATCTAACAGCTTCTGTCTGCGTTTGATAGGGATCGGACGTACATCCTGAAGATCAATATCGATCACCTGCTGCACAGAATCCACAACGATGCATACAGGAAGATCGTCTACATTTAAAACGATAAAGCAGGTCTTACTGTTATATTCCAAAGCAGGCTTGCCCATATAGAGCCGTATATCTACTACCGGAAGGATCTGACCACGCAGATTGATGATTCCTTTAATATAATCAGGTACCAGTGGAAGATGAGTGATCGCACAGTCATTGATGATCTCCGTTACGTTATTGATACTTAAAAACAGAGTCATATCTCCCGACTCAAAGGTAAGACAGCGTTCAACGGACTGGTTTTCAGCCGGTACGTCTGTCTGGATATTTGTTTCTGTTACTTCAGCCATTTTAAAACCTCCTGTTTACGCATTCTCTACAGCTATGGAATATAAGCTGAGGATATCCAGAATGATGCTGATATTGCCATCACCCATAATGGTACAGCCGGTGATGCCGTGGTCTTTCAGGTTAAATTCACTGAGAAAAGCAGGAAGCGGCTTTACTACCACCTGCTGCTCGCCGATCAGATCATCTACAAACAGGCAGTAAGAACGGTCATTTGCTTCCACCCATAAAAGGATACCGTCTTCCATCTGGGTAACCTCAGTTGGAAGGTGATAGAAGGAATGGAGGCGGACGATAGGATAAAAATGGTCAACACGTTCTACCATTTCATTGCCATATTCATCTTTGATCACCTGATCCGCTTTCACCTTAAAGGACTGACGGATATTGGCGATAGGTATAGTAAAAATAGAATCACCTACCGTTACCTTCATGCCGTCAACAATAGCCAGAGTCAGCGGGATCTTCATGGAAATCGTAGTTCCTTCACCGTAGGTACTGGATACAGAAACGATACCGCCTAAGGATTCTACATTTTTCTTTACAACATCCATTCCAACACCACGACCGGAATATTCAGTTACCGCTGTATTGGTGGAAAATCCGGGAAGCATGATCAGCCCCAGGATCTCCTTCTGGCTGTATTCAGAATCAGGCTTGGTCAGCATGTTCTTTGACCGGGCTTTTTCAAGAATCTTCTGGGGATCCATGCCATATCCGTCATCTTTAACGGAGATAACAACCTCACTGCTGGTATGGGAAGCAGAAAGAACGATCTCACCCTGGGGATCCTTACCGGCAGCAATACGTTCCTGGGCTGTTTCTTCAATCCCATGATCCATGCTGTTACGCACGATATGCATGATAGGATCCTGTATATTGTCTACGATCGTCTTATCTACCTCTGTATCTTCACCTACAATGGTCAGACGGACGTCTTTTCCCAGGCTCTGCTTCATATCACGCACAATACGGTTCATTTTCTGGAACACGCCGGAAATCGGGACCATGCGTAAAGACATGGCAATATCCTGCAGATCATTGGTGAGTTTACGCAGCTGGCGTGCTGATTTCATAAAATTATCCCTGTTGTCCCTTGGCAGCAGGTTTAATTCAGGGGAAGATGTGACCATGGATTCAGTGATCACGATCTCACCAACAATATCCATCAGGCTGTCCAGCTTCATCAGGTTGACGCTGATCAGATTCTGCTTGACCGGGGCATGGGAAAGCATAGGAGCTGCTTTCCCGGCAGCTGTATCTGTGGATGCAGGTGCTGGTGCCGTGGGTTTGGAAACAGATGCCTTTTTTTCCTCAGCTTTTGCAGGAGGAGCGGCTTTTGAGACATTTACAAGCTCATAAGATCGGATGTGGTTCTGGGTTTTTAAAATCCCTTCAGCCTTAGAAGCGTCTTCACTGGAGTCAAAAGCAAGGAAAAAACCATTTTCTGCGATCGTCTGGGAAGTATCCTGATCTGTTTCCATATCACTGGGGTAAAAACGGAAGTTTACATCACATTCCTTTACTGCATTTACGATCATATAAGCCCGCAGATTCTCCATTCCCACGCCTTCTTCCAGAAAAACATGGAAAAAGCAGGCTGCATCCTTATCATCAGGAAGAGAAGAAGGAGCAGCAGCACCAGAAGCTGCAGGTGCAGCCTGTGAAGCTTCCGGCTGTGCAGGTGCAGCGCCGCTGATCTTCTTCAAAAAAGAATTGATCTCATTGGAGAACGCATCAATATCAGTAGAAAGAGGTACGCCCTGTTCTACTTTCTCAATCTCGCTCCTTAAGTAATCTTCTGAACGGAACATCAGGTTGAAAAGCTCTTTCTTATGTTCAGGATCCAGAGTTTCGATTCCTTTATCACGGATATAAAAAAATACATCTTCAATATGATGGGCGATCGTGGAGATCGAATTAAATTCCATCATTGCAGAAGAGCCTTTGATCGTATGCATGATACGGAAGATCTCATTTACGTCATCGGTGGAAAAATCACCGTTTTTCTCATCAGCAACCAGCATTTCGTCTAACTGGTCTAAAAGATTGTTTTCTTCATAAAGGTATGTATCCAGAATACTGCTGTCCATACCACTGCTCATATTGTACACCGCCTTTTTTCATAATAATCAGAATAGTATTTCTTTTAACTTTATCGGCGGTGGTTGAAAATGGATAAGGGGATTTCAAAAAAGAAACAGTAAGTTGATAAAACAGTTATAAAAAAAAAGAAAACGCCGATAAAATTATCAGAGATAGGATATCTGATCATTTTTGGAGGAAACCGTAAAAATGGCGATCAAAAGAAAAGAAAAAAGAAGGCTTTTGCAGACAGCGGCCCTCTTAATGCGGGCAAATGAAAGAGTGTTCATGGGATTCGGCCAGAATACAGAAGAAGTGATGATCGATGCTCTTTCACAATCTCAGGAAACAGCCCTTTTGTTGGGAACAGAGCTGGAAAATGTGGGAAAAGCAGATCTGGTCCCCCTTCTGGAAGTATATTGTGAAGATCTTTATGAGATGAGTCAGAATCTTCACAGTAAAAAACAGATTGCAAGGCGGTATAAAAAAATAAAGAAAGAATTGAAACTTTTATATGAACGTATGGAGAATGATATGGAAACAGACCGTCTCTGTTTTGTCTTTCTTCCATATAAAGTGTCTATGTGGGATTCTATGGAAACCGTCTGGAAAGCGGCAGATAAAGATCCGGATTGCGATGCTTATGTTGTACCGATCCCCTATTTTGATAAAGACCAGGATGGGAATCTGACAGTAGAACACTACGAGGGAGATCAGTATCCACCAGATGTTCCTGTCACAGATTACCGCACATTCCGCCTGGAAGATAAAAAACCGGATGCGGTGTTTATCCACAATCCCTATGACCAGAACAATAGATTGACCAGTGTCCACCCTGATTTTTATAGCAGCAGATTGAAGAAATATGCAGACCAGCTGGTATATCTGCCTTATTATACTACAGCAAGTACTGGAAACGTAGAATCTGCGAAACGCCAGGCGGGAAGCACCGGGTTTGTCATTGAGCCGGGAACTATTAATGCAGACTGCTTTGTTACAGCAACAGAGCAGGAAAGAGAACTGTTTATCAATATTTTGTGTTCCGGACTCAAAGGAGTTCCAACAGAGCAATGGGAAGAGAAGGTACAGAACTTTGGATCACCAAAGATTGAACGTGCCCGAAGTACGAAAAGACAGGACAGTTCTCTTCCTGGGAAATGGAGGAAATGTCTTTATAGGCCTGACGGAGTCAGGAAAAAGACCGTATTTTACAGCCTGTCTATTGACGCAGTTTTAAACCAGCCGGATATGATGAAAAAAATTGAAGAAGTCTTTCTTTATTATTTTAGAAACAGAAAAGATCTTACTTTATGGCTTCGTCCTCATCCACTGTATGAACAGACACTGGAGGTGATGCGGCCCCAGTTTTTACAGAAATATAGAGAACTTCTGGCTTCTTATGAAGAAGAAGGCTGGGGAATCCTGGACAAGGGATACGATCTTGATCTTGCCATTGCTTCCTGCGACTGCTATTACGGGGATTACAGCTCTGTAGCCCAGTTATTCTGGGAAACAGGAAAACCGGTTTTATATCAGAATTCCCTGGTAAGAGAAAAGGAATGTAAGATACCATGCTGGCCGGGAGCTTTTTGGGAAGATGAAAAAGAATTGTGGTTTGTTCACGGAAAAGTAAACCTGCTGTTTCATTATGATAAACAAATGGACAGACTTTCCTGCATAGGAAAGATTCCGGGAGAATTGGCATTTAAGGGAGATCTGTTCCGTTCTGTTGTACGGGTAGAAGACAGACTGTATCTTGTCCCATATTCTGCCAGAAACCTGGCCATTTACCATATAGATAAGGATCAGTTTGAGTCCGTACAGATCCGTGATGCAGAGCATTTTATAGAACAGCCGTTATTCCTGAAAGGCTTTCAGAGAGGTAATGTACTATATTGTATGCCTGCATGGTACAACAGCATCCTTTGCGTAGATCTTACTTCCGGACATGTAACCTATACAATGGTGGATAAGAATAAAGTACGTGGTATTCCGGGGGTATTTGGCGGGGCTGTTTCTATAGGCAGAAACATTTTATGTCCGCAGACTTATAAAAAACGATGGCTGATCCTGAACACGGATACAGGAAAAGTATCCTGGTGCAGTTTTGCAGATCCGGAAAGGGAAATCGCTTCGGCTACAGTTTGTGGTGATACTCTGGTATTTTTCGATGCCAGAACAGGATGCATCCTGAAAGAAACCAGAGAAGAGGGAAAAATAGAAGAGCTTTTATATATTGACAGCAACGAAATACAGCTATATGCAGTATCCGAAAATGAAGTGATCGCAGATGATCTGGGATCAGGAATCTATTTAAAGTTTTGTCTGGATGGAACAGTGGTTTGGAGAAAGGAACGGAAAGAAGAAAAGACCGTATTAGGCAGCAGATTTAGGAAAGTTACAGAAGGAGAAAAAAACTGTGATATCCGTTTTACAGAGCAGGAATATCAGGAATGGAATTCTCCGTCAGCAGCAATTTATAAGGATATCCTTCCCACAGATCTGTATTATGTAGAGGAGGAAAATGAAGTCCTCACGCTGGACAAATGGCTTTCTCTCTGTGACCGGATCCAGATGCCAGTACCAGATGATAGACACAGCGGTGAAATGATCAAGGACTATGTAAAAAGCAAGCTTGCAAATGGATGAAAAGAGAAAAATGAAAAACCAAACATCCCTTATGATTTTTCGGTACTTGCCGAATAATAAATATAGGGATTAGATTCCACAATATTCCACGAAAGAAATAACAAAGAGAGGGAAGGAACATGAAGAACCGTAATATGAAGCAAAAAATCACGATTGCTTTTGGAGCAGTGGTCATCTGTTTTTTTGTAACAGTTGGCGCGCTGTTTTATGGAATGATCAACATCAGCACACAGTATAACCAGTTCTATAAAAATAACCACGAAGCGATCGTACGTGTAGACAAGGTAAAAATCTATATGCTGGCAACAATCCAGAATCTGGTGGAGGCTATGATTAATGATGACCCCACCGCCACAAAAACATATCTTTCAAACGTTGATTCGTATAGAACCGGCCTTGCGGAGAACGCAGACTGGTTCATGGAGCATTATAATGGAGATATGACACTGGTAAACCAGTTTCATACACAGCTTCAGGTAACTTCTGAGGTCACAAACAAGATCTTAGAGTATCTGTCCACTGGTTCTGACCGTGCGAAAGAGCAGGCAAGGCTCACGTTTATCGATGAGTTTGACCCGGAAGTGTCCAAGCTGGAAGGAATTCTGGATCAGTTTAGCGATCAGGTGACAGACCTTGTTGGTAATGATTACAATTCTTCCATGCAGACCAGAAACGTCCTGTTTATTGTAGGGATCATAATTGTTATCGTTGCACTGATCCTTACCGTTATTATGGCAACGATCCTGATACGTTCCGTAGTGGAGCCGGTAAAACAGCTGCAGGAAGCTATGAAAAAGATGAGACAAGGTAATATGGATATTGAGATCGGATACAAGTCTGAAGATGAACTTGGAAGGCTTTCAGACGATCTGCGGTCTGTAGCAGCGTTCCTGAAAGCGGTAGTGGCAGATGAGACAAATATCCTTACAGAGATGAGCCGCGGAAACTTTAATGTGTATTCTTCTATGTCAAAGGATTATGTAGGAAGCTATGTTGCGATTTATAACTCTATGGTTCTTCTGAGAGATAATTTAAGCACGACGCTTTCGAGTGTTACCCAGTCAGCTGATCAGGTGGCAGCAGGTTCCGATCAGGTATCCTCCGGAGCACAGGCATTATCCCAGGGTGCTACCGAGCAGGCTTCTTCCGTGGAAGAACTGGCAGCTACCATTAATGAGATTTCCAATAATGTTGAAAAGAATGCCGAGAATGCAAAGTCAGCCAGCGACATGGCTGATAATGTAAGAGAACAGGCAGGAGAAAGCAGACAGCGTATGCAGGAGATGCTTTCTGCCATGACGGACATCAGCAACAGCTCCAGTGAGATTGGAAAGATCATCAAGACGATTGAGGATATTGCATTCCAGACTAATATTCTTGCTTTGAACGCAGCCGTAGAAGCAGCCCGTGCAGGAGCAGCAGGAAAAGGATTTGCAGTAGTAGCAGACGAGGTTCGTAATCTTGCAGGAAAATCAGCAGAAGCTTCAAAGAATACGTCTGCTCTCATTGAAGGTTCTCTTCACGCAGTTGACCGTGGTACAAAGATTGCAAATGAAACGGCCAAGGCATTGCAGCAGCTGACCGAAGGCGTTCAGGGAGTAGCACAGACCATTGAGGAGATCTCTTCTGCCAGCGAGTCACAGGCAGTTTCAGTAAAACAGGTAAATGAAGGCATCAGCCAGATCTCCAGCGTTGTACAGAGCAATTCTGCAACTGCAGAAGAAAGCGCTGCAGCCAGTGAGGAACTTTCCAGCCAGGCACAGATCTTAAAGGATTTGGTAGATAAATTCACATTGAAGGATGGTTCTGCGGATCCTGTATCACATACAGCACAGCCAGGCAAGACAACAGGAGAAACAGGAGAAAAAGAACCGTCATCCCCTATCTCTTATGAGGATAATGACAAATACTAAGGCTGTGGTTAAAAAAGAATAGATAGTGTGTATGAGCCCACAGCAGATTTTATTTTCTGTTGTGGGCTTGATTAAAGTTGGAAAGGAAACTGAAAAATGGCAGAGCCAAGAAAATTATCACCGAAAGAATTCAGGACGATGCAGCTGTTAGAGCTGGATATAAAAGAAAAAATGCAAAATAATAAATGAATCTGTGAGA
>ERZ779705.1999-NODE-1999-length-11757-cov-3.686207_pt1 | contig 11757 bp, 9 predicted proteins | sample MGYA00511385_ERZ779705 | MGnify/ENA primary metagenome ERZ779705 (study PRJEB29588, sample SAMEA2145301) | human gut metagenome | biome: human gut; feature: human-associated habitat; material: faeces | place: Denmark | collected 2008/2010 ... | reverse complement strand
GTTCACCGATTTTGCGCGTGGGTTAGAGTCTGCCACAATGCGCTGCGCTGCAGGCACCGGGGCCTGCCCGCACACCATGCGGTAGAACACGGCCGCAAGGCTGTATTCATCGGTATAGCGGCCCTCGAACTCTGCGGTGGAATACTGCTCCGGGGCGGAATAGCCTTCGTACAGCTGTTCGTGCAGGCCGCTGCCCGCCGTGCGCAGGCCCACCGTGGCATAGCCCGCCAGACGGCAGCGGTCGTTTTCCATCACGCGGATGTTCTCCGGGCAGATACCGCGGTGCACCAGACCGATCTTGTGCATGGCGGCTACGCCTTCAAACACCGGCTGCAGCATGGTGCAGGCATCGTCCGGGCGGATGGTGCCGGGGTGGTTTTCCAGCCACTGATCCAGCGGGGTGCCGCCCAGATTTTCCAGAATGGCGTAAACGCTGTTATTGGCTTCCACCACATCCAGCACGGCTTCCAGACCATTGGCCGGAGTGATGCGCTGGATGGAGCGGTACAGGTCCGCAAAATCCATGCGGGTGGTTTTGAACAGCACCTCACTGCCGGTCTTGGGCCGCAGGGTGCTTTCTGCCGTGCGCTCCGCCGTGAGGGTAATGGGCAGATATTCCTTAATGGTCACCCGGAAACGGCCCAGATTCTCTGCGCCGCGGTAGAGGATGCCCTCGCCGTCGATGCTCAGCATTTCCCCTACGGTGTAGCGCCCGGCCAGCACGGTGCCCACCGGCAGGGTGCCGCCGGGGTTGCGCCCGGCAAAGCTTTTGCCGCAGTGCGGGCAGCTTTGTGCTGCTCCGGGCAGCGGCTGCAGGCAGTATGGACACAGGCGTGTTGCTTCCATTGTGGTCTCCTTATACCGTTTTGCGCCGCAGCAGGCTCATGGGCGGCAGCTCCGGCGTGGGAATGGTGTATTTTTCCATGGCATGCGGGGTGCTCTCCACCCGTTCACCGGCTTCGTTTTCGATCCACTCAGGGTTCAGCGGAATGCTGCGGCCATCCGGGCAGAGGGCTTCCAGAGTGTCGCCCAGGCTCCACTTGCCGCGCTGTTGGCAGGAGGCAACGCCGTTCTCCCAGCCGTCCACCGTGCCCACAAACTCCCACTCGCGGATGTAAGTAGCGCTGTCGGTGGCCTGTCTGGCCTGCTCGCGGCCAAAGTAGAAGCCCGGCGAGTAGTGGCGGTGGCTGGTACGGGTAAGCTCCTCGTACACTTCAGCAGGCAGCTCAAAGTTGTCGTTGAGCGGGTCGGCCAGATAAGCGTCCAGCGCCCTGCGGTAGGCGGCGGTAACGCTTGCCACATAGTAGAAGGTCTTGGCACGGCCCTCGATCTTCAGGCTGTCCACACCGGCCTTGCAGATCAGATCAAGGAAAGGCGCGGTACACATATCATTGGCGTTGAGGATGTAGCTGCCGTTCTCGTTCTCGCCGATCTCGTACAGCTGGCCCGGACGGGTCTCCTCGCTGAGATAGTATTTCCAGCGGCAGGGCTGGGCACACTGGCCGCGGTTCGCGTCGCGGCCCGCCATGTAGTTGGAAAGCAGGCATCGGCCCGAAACGCTCATGCACATAGCACCGTGCACAAAGGCTTCAATCTCCAGCTCCGGCGGTGTTTTATCGCGCAGGATCGCAATATCCTGCAGGGTCATCTCACGGGCCAGCACCACGCGCTTTGCGCCCATGTTGTAGGCGGCGCGGGCCGCAGCCCAGTTGGTGATGCCTGTCTGGGTGGACATGTGCACATCGATGTCCGGTGCAAAGGTCTTGCAGGCATCCAACACACCAAGGTCTGCCACGATAAAGGCATCCACACCGGCCTTGGCTGCTTCCTTGATGGCCTCGGGCAGACGGTCGGCTTCCTCGTTGGTGGGCAGGGTGTTCATGGTCAGGTAGACCTTGCGGCCGCGGGCGTGAGCGTAGATGACACCCTCGGCCAGCTGTTCCGGCGTAAAGTTGGCCGGAGCAGACCGCATTCCAAATTCAGGCAGGCCGCAGTAAACGGCATCGGCACCGTAGTTGATGGCATAGCGCAGGCGTTCCAGATCGCCTGCCGGGGCCAGCAGTTCCGGGATTTGCAGCATAGTTCAAATTCCTCTCATTTTTCCGTATTCACAGTTTTGTTCACTTGTGCTGCCTTCTGGCAGTTTGCGTTGTGTTCGCTCAGGGTGCGGGCATAATAATAGCTGCCCTTGAGGTCGGTCACAAAGAAATAGGCATCCTTGGCCTCCTCATTGGGCTGGGGGGCCAGCGCTGCCTTGATGGCCGCAATGCCGGGGTTCGAGATCGGCCCGGCAGGCAGGCCCTTGCAGCTGTAGGTATCATACGCAGCCACGATATTTTCCGGGATATTATCCCAGCCGCCATAGTAGGGTGCCACCCAGTTCCAGAGGTAATTGTTGTCACTGTCGCTCTGGATATAGCTGGAGGTGTTGCTCTGCAGGCGCGGGTAGGGCGAATCCGCAGCCAGACGGTTGCGGAATACCTGTGCCACGTTCGAGTCCTGACTGTTGCCCGCTTCCTCCTGCACAAAGGATGCCAGTGTGATCAGCTGGGGCAGGGTCATATCCTGCTTTTTAAGTTCTGCATACATCTCATCGGTGATCTGTGCATCGAACTGGGCATAGAAGGTGGCTACATAGTTGTGCACGGTGTCGTCCTTTAAAAATTCGTAGGTCTCCGGGAAGAGATAGCCCTCGCACTTCATAAAGCGGTCCGGCGCGTCGGCATCGTCCGGCACGTACTGCCAGAAGGTGTATTCGCTGAAATCGCCCTCGTTGGCTTCCTTCAGGAAATCCTCGGCGCTGCACAGCCCGGCGGCTTCCATCTTCTGGGCAATGGCAATGGCCGTGGTTCCCTCTGGGATGGTCACGCGCACCGTTTCGGCCTTGGCGTAGGTGGACAGGACCGCAATAATGGCATCGTAAGAACAGGCGCTCTTCTGCAGGGTAAAATCGCCATACTGCAGCTTTGATGCCGCACCCTTTTGCCCCACATACCAGCGGAACAGATAGGCCGAGCGGATCACACCTGCATCCTTGAGCTTTTGCGCAATGACGGAAACGCCGCTGCCCTGCGGGATGCTCACCGTTACCTCCGTGCCGGGTCTGCCATTGCCGCTGATCTCGTTGTGCGCAAACAGCAGCGCCCCGCCAACGGCCAGCGCCAGCAGTACCACCAGCACCAGCAGGATCTTCCCTACACCGCCTTTTTTGCGGGTGTTTTTTTCGTGTGCCATAAGCACCTTCCTTTTATCTTAGTTTTCCAGCATCAGGCGCATGTAGCTTTCGGCTACATCAAAGGGTTCGGCATCAAAGCGGATCATGCCGTAGTCCTGCCGGGTGCCCTCGCCGAGGAACAGCGGCTGGGATGCGCCCACGGTAATGACCGCCTTTTCCACAATGACTTCCTTTTCGCGGGCGGCTTCCATCAGTACTTCGGCGGCGCGGTCATTGTCGGCCTGCAGCTCCACAAAGTAAAGCGTATCCTCCTTGCGGAAATAAATACCATAGCCGTGGGCGCTGGAAACGATGGTGGCACCGGAGGAGTACAGATCCCCCAGCACCACGGCCATGCGCTCCGGGGTCAGCTGCACGGTATCGGGCCAGAAGCGCTCCCGCAGCTCACACAGCTTTTTGGCGGTGACGGAATCAAATTCCGCCTGGCTCCACAGGTTGCGCTCCACCTCGCGGGGAAGACAGCGCAGGGCGAAGGCCCATGCAAAGCCCTTATCCTGCAGCAGTGCGGCCTGCTCCGGGCTGGTGGGCACTGCCACCGTAAACCCTGCGCCGCGCAGCTTCTGCTGGGCACACAGATAGTCCACAAGACCCGCCAGGATCAGGCTGCCCTCGCCGCACAAACCGTACAGGTAGGTGCCGCTGCGGCCCTGCAGCGTGACCGGCACAGCCAGCGCCACCGCGGCGATCTCGTCATTTTCCTCGGCCACATAGACGTTCTGCTCGCCTGCAAACTGCTCAATGGCCTTTTTGGCAAATTCTTCTGATTCATTGCGCTGGCTCTGCCATAAAGCCAGCACTGCCGGTTTATCTTCCGGCTGCATCAAACGATACATCTGTCAGGATGCCCCCTCTTATCGAAAATTATGTCAGCTGCTTCAACACGATCTCCTGCACTTCAGCCTGAATGTCTTCGATGCTGCGCATGTTGTCCCCGCTGGTGCAATGCACGACGGCCCAGCCAAGGTGCACGGCACAATACTCGGCGGCGCAGCGGCTGCGGGCAAGATACTCGGTATCCTTCTCGTGCACATCCTTCCTGCTCTCATCGCCGTGGTAACGCTGGGTCATAAGCTTCTGGCTCACGGCGGGGTCTACCTGTAAGTAGATCACCTCGTCCGGCGCAGGCAGGCCCAGCAGATGGAATTCAAAATCAAACAGCCAGCCGAGAAAGCTCTCCCACTGCTCCGGCGGCAGCTTGGAGCACTGGTGCACCGCGTTGGAGGTGGTGTAGCGGTCGGCAATGATGATGCCGCCATTCTCGTAAAAATTGCCCCAGTCCTTTTTGTAGCTGGCATAGCGGTCCACCGCATAAAAGCTGGAGGCTGCATAGGCGTTTACATCGTCCGGGTGCTGGCCGAACTGCCCTGCCAGATACATTTTTACAAGGGCGCTGGAGTCGCTCTCATAATTCGGGAAGGTGATCTCCCGCACAGAAAAGCCCTGCCCCTTTAAATGTGCTGCCAGCAGCTTTGCCTGCGTGGCCTTGCCGCTGCCGTCCAGCCCTTCCAGTACGATCAGTTTTCCCTTGCTCATGCTTCGGCACCTTCTTTGATCGCGGCATATTTTGCACGCACCTCGGCGGTTTTTCCGCAGCACATCCTGCCTTCCGGGCAGGGGCCGGATACACAGGCCGGGCCGGACTTTGCAAAGATATGCGGTGCCACCGGGTACACCAGCTCAAACATTTTTTCGGCCAGCTCCCGGATCTCCCACTGGGCGCGGCTGCAGCAGCGCAGGTGGAAAAAGTTCTGCAGGCTGCGGGCATTCATGGTGACCACCATCTTGGTCTCGCAGGCGTTGGGCAGTACAAAGCGGGCATCCTCGTTGGCCTGCTTGCTGGCCTTGGCGCGGGCCTGCTTTTCCGGCATTCCTTCAGCCATCAGGCGGGCGGTGTGGCCTTCTTCCAGCTTGTGGGCAAGGTCGAGGTAGCGCTTTGCGTCCTCTTCCATGCTGGCAAGGAAAGCTTCCTTTGCTTCCGGGATGGCTTCGATCTCAGGCGGTACCACATAGCGGAAATCGTCCAGCCGCACATAGCGCTGGCTCTGCACACTGAAGGATGCAATGCGGTGGCGGGTGATCTGCGCCAGCAAAGTGCGGCTGACCCCCTCGATGCCAAAGGTGAAGCTGGCATGTTCAATGGGGCTGGCATGGCCCAGATCGCTGAGCATGGTCAGGAACTTCGCGGTCTTTTCCTCGGTCAGGCCGTCCAGCAGGTCGGTGATGTGCGCATCGGAATAGCAGAGCTTTGCCGCTGCAGCCACCACCTTTTCCGGTTCCGGGGTATGTGCAATCAAACGAACAGTCATCATAAGTGTGTTATTCCTCCGCAGTGATTTTGGTCAGGGGCGCAAAATTGGCCATGGTCTTTTTGATGCCCACCTTTTCAAAGTTGATCTCCACGATCTGATCTCCGGCGGCAGGCTTCACAGCCACTACCTGACCGCGTCCGAACACCTTGTGCTCCACAAGATCGCCCGGCTCATAGTGTTTTGCGCCTTTTGCATCGGTTTTTGCTGCCGGTGTGCCTGTAAAGGAGATTTGCTTTTCAGGTTTTTTCTGCGTTGTTCCGTCAGAATATGCAGGACTGTAGCCAGAACCATATCCAGTACCTGCGCCGCTGCGGCCATAGCCGGAACCATATCCGCTCTGGCTCTGGCCCCGGTTTGCATAGGCCGAGCCAAAGCCGCGGCCCTCGCCCGCGTTGTATTCGCGGTTCAGGTAGCCGCTGCGATTGCTATAGCCGCTTCCGTAACCGCCCGAACCGTACCCACTGGCGCTGCGGCCCCATCCGGACGGCCCGGAGTAACCGGACGCACCACCGGGCACCGTATCACGATAGCTGTCGCCCCAGCCGCCAAAGCGGGAGCGCTGTTCCAGTACCGGGCTGCGGGTCTCCTCGATATACTCCGGCTCGATCTCCCGCAAAAAGCGGCTCGGCTCGTTGCGCTGGGTGCGGCCATACAGCATCCGGGAAACGCTGTTGGAGATGTACAGCTCCTTCTTGGCGCGGGTGATGCCCACGTAGGCAAGGCGGCGCTCCTCTTCCAAATCGGCCTCGGAATACTTGCTCATCTCGCTGGGGAACACGCCCTCCTCCATGCCAATCAGGAACACATACGGAAACTCCAGACCCTTGGCGGAGTGGATGGTCATGAGCACCACCTGATCGGCGCTCTCGTTATAGCTGTCGATATCGCTGATGAGGGCGATATCTTCCAGATAGCCTTCCAGCGTGGCTTCCTCACCGTGCTGGTCGCAGTAGTTCTTGACGTTATTCACCAGCTGACCAAGGTTCTGCAGGCGGTCAGCCGCATCCTCGTGGCCCTTGGCTGCATCGGCTTCCAGCATGGCCTTATAGCCGGTCAGCTCGATCACATCGGCTGCAAACTCGTCCAGCGTGCGGGTCTCCAAAGAATCCTGCAGGCGCTGATAGATCTGCCAGAACTTGAGCAGCGGCATTACGGCGCGGCTGAGCTTTGCGTATTGGTCGGCATGGCCGATGATGTCCAGCATGCTCACGCCCTCCTGCGCGGCCAGATCGGCAATGACCTCCACGGTGGTGGCACCGATCTTGCGGGCAGGCTCGTTGATGATGCGGCGCAGGCGCACATCATCGCGGGGGTTCGCCACGATGGACATGTAGGAATGGATATCCTTGACCTCTTTGCGGTCGTTGAAGCGCTGGCCGCCCACGATCTTGTGGGGGATGCCCGCGCGGGTGAAGTAGCTTTCGATGGGGGCCGACTGGGCGTTCATGCGGTAGAGGATGGCGTGGTCGGCCAGATGTCCGCCCTCTTTCAGGTGCTGGCCGATCACATCCGCGATGTGGCTGGCCTCGTCCTGCTCGTTCTCGGCGGTGTACACCTGCACCTTGTCGCCCTCGCCATTGCTGGTCCACAGGGTCTTGCCCTTGCGCTCGGTGTTGTGCTGAATGACACAGTTCGCAGCGTTCAGGATATTGGACGTAGAGCGGTAGTTTTGTTCCAGACGGATGGTCTTGGTGCCCGGGTAAATGCGCTCGAAATTAAGGATGTTCTCAATGGTAGCGCCGCGGAAGCGGTAGATGCTCTGGTCATCATCGCCCACCACGCAGATGTTCTTTTCCGGGCCGGTGAGGAGACTCACCAGACGGAACTGCGCCACACTGGTGTCCTGATACTCGTCCACCAGCAGATAGCGGTATTTGTTCTGGTAGAAATCCCGCACATCCTTGTGCTCGGCCAGCAGCTGCACAGTCTGGTAGATCAGGTCGTCAAAGTCGAATGCTCCGGCTTCCTTCAGGCGCTTTTCGTAGGCCGCGTAGATGCGGGCCGTCAGCGCGCCTTTGGTATCTTTTGCGGGGCTGGCAAGGGCCTGTTCCGGGCTGACAAGCTGATCCTTCCATCGGCTCATCTGGTTGATCGCAGCCTTGATGGGCAGGAACTTATCGTCCACATTCAGGTCTTTGTAGACAGCCTTCATCACACGCTGGGAATCATCGGTATCGTAGATGGTAAAGCTGCGCGGATAGCCGATCTCCTCCGCCCAGCGGCGCAGGATGCGTACACAGGCCGAGTGGAAGGTGGAAGCAAACACTTCGTCGCCCTCCTCGCCGCCCAGCATCCGGCGCAGACGTTCCTTCAGCTCCCCTGCTGCCTTGTTGGTAAAGGTAATGGCCATCACGTTCCAGCTGCGCACAGCGTTCTGGCGCAGCATCCCGTCCAGCCAGCTGGGGGCGGCAGTGCCGGTCATGATGGCGTTGCGCAGAGCCTTGATATCGTCCTCCGTGGCCGGGCGCGGTGTCTGTTTGGAGCCGTGGGCCGAGCCGAACCGGATGAGGTTTGCAATGCGGTTTACCAGCACGGTGGTCTTGCCGCTGCCTGCACCAGCAAGGATGAGCAGCGGGCCATCGGTGGTAAACACTGCCTGCCGCTGCATATCGTTCAGGCGGCCAAACTGTTTTTCGATATAGGTATCGCGCAGAGCGCAGAATTCCTGTGTGAGATCTGTTGCCATGGTTTCCCCTGTTCCTTTTATGTTTATACTATCAAAATACAGTATACCACATTTCAAAACGATTGAGAATAGCCGCCGCGTTCGCTCTGGCTATTTTCAGCGGAAAAATTGTTTTTATAATTTGTAACTCCGAAAAGCCTGCGGGCTTTTCGGAGTTACTTTTTCACGAAAGAGGTCGTAGAGAAAAATTGCATCTGATAAAACAGCAGCCGTTTTTCGTTACGGCCTTTTTGTGAAAATGTGTTTGGAGCAGCCCGCAGGCTGCGACAAACACGAAATAAATAATATAATTTCCTTATTTTATGCCCAAAGCAAACGCGGCGGGCATTTCAAATCGTAAAACAAAAACCGCCCGGCAGCTCTTGCGAACCGACGGGCGGAAAAAATGCTTTTCAGAAAGCGCTTAGCTGAAAATGTTGATCAGGATACCAGCAGCAACGGCAGAGCCGATAACACCGGCCACGTTGGGGCCCATTGCGTGCATCAGCAGGAAGTTGGAGGGATTCTCGCTCTGGCCAACCTTCTGGGAAACGCGAGCGGCCATAGGCACAGCGGAAACGCCTGCGGAACCGATCAGCGGGTTCACCTGACCGCCGGTCAGCACATACATCAGCTTGCCGAACAGCACACCTGCGGCAGTGCCGAAGGAGAATGCGATCAGGCCCAGCACGATGATGAACAGGGTGCGGGTGTTCAGGAAGGTGTTTGCAGAGGTGGTGCAGCCAACGGACAGTGCCAGGAAGATGGTGATAATGTTCATCAGCTCATTGCCGGCAGTCTTCTGGATGCGATCCACAACGCCGCACTCCTTCATCAGGTTGCCCAGCATCAGCATACCCACCAGAACAGCGGCATCGGGCACGATCAGGGAAACGATGATGGTGACCATGATGGGGAAGATGACCCTCTCGGTCTTGGAGACGGTGCGCAGCTGCTTCATCACGACGGTACGTTCCTTCTTGGTGGTCAGTGCCTTCATAATGGGCGGCTGGATAACAGGCACCAGCGCCATGTAACTGTAGGCCGCCACAGCGATGGAGCCCAGCAGCTCAGGTGCCAGACGGGAGGTAACGAAGATAGCGGTAGGACCGTCTGCACCGCCGATGATGGAGATAGCAGCGGACTGCTTCTGGGTGAAGTCCACCAGACCGGTAGCGGTCAGCAGACGAGCGCCCATGTAAGTACCGAAGATGCCGAACTGAGCGGCAGCGCCCAGCAGCAGGCTCTTGGGGTTGGAGATCAGGGGTGCGAAGTCGGTCATGGTGCCGATGCCCAGGAAGATCAGCGGCGGGTAGATGCCCAGCTTAACGCCCATGTAGAGCATATCGGCCAGACCACCGTTGTTCAGGATCTCCACCCACATGGGGTGTTCCAGACCGTCACCGACGAAATATTGCATGTGGATAACGCCGCTGCCGGGCAGGTTTGCCAGGATCATGCCGAATGCCATGGGCAGCAGGATCAGCGGCTCAAACTCTTTGACGATGGCCAGGTACAGCAAAAAGCAGCCCACGCAGATCATAACTGCGTACAGGTAGCCGCCCGGCTCGCCAAACTTCGCAAAGCCGGAGCTTTGGAAAATACCGACCAGAGTATCAATAAACTGTGTCATGCTCTTCCTCCTCTGTTAAAACGGTGCGGTGGTGTCGTTTACACCCGCATTGCCCCAGCCGTTCTTGCTGCGGCGCACAGCCTTGAGGGTGTACTTGCCGTTGCCCATTGCATGGATTGCTGCCATAATGGCGGCGATCACATCACCGGGAATGCCCTCTTCCACCTGAGGAGCGGGAGCAGCTGCGGCCTGCTGCACGGGTGCAGCGGGCTGTGCAGCGGGAGCCTTGGCGGCTTCCTTGGCAACCTTCTTCTTTGCGTTCATCGAATCGAAGATCTTGCCTTCCAGCGTGATAATCGCCATCAGCAGGATAAGGATCAAGAACACCAGTACGATGCCGGTAATGGTAACGACCACGTCAAAACCTAAATCCATGGTTTTCCTCCTGTTTCTTGTATACTGCGTCCGATACAAGATCGTCAGCAGAAAATCAATTTGGGTACATTATACCTTATTTTCCAATTTATTTCAACAAAAATAGATATTTTTTCTTTTTGGCGCTTTTGTTCAGATTCATGGATAAATGGTGCAGCTTTGATTATCTGCGGCCAATGCGGGGCGTTGCATCCAAAAAGCCGGTTTCCAGCTTGTCGTTCAGGCCAAGGCTCATGGCAGTGCCCAGTGCCACACAGTTGACGGGATCGGGCGAAACCGTCACCTCCACCTTCAGCTCTTCGCTCAGGTATTCGGTAAGGCCGTGCAGCTGTGCACCGCCGCCGGTCAGCATGACACCATTGCGGAAGATATCGCCTGCCAGTTCCGGAGGGGTCTTTTCCAGCACCTGATGGGCCGCGGTGCCGATCTGCTCGCTGAGCATCATGACCGGGTCGTACAGGTCGTCAGTGGAAACATTCACACGCACCGGCAGGCCGGTGAGCAGGCTGCGGCCCTTGATCTCCATGGTCTCGTGGAAATCAGTCTTCTGGGGGCAGCAGGCCACGTTCTTTTTCAGCTCTTCGGCGGTGCGCTGGCCAATGGCAACGCTGTACTTGTTGCGCACGAACTTGAGGATCTCTTCGTCGTAGTGGTTGCCGGCCACGCGCACGCTGGTGGCCTTGACCTTGCCGCCCAGAGAAAGCACTGCAATATCGGTGGTGCCGCCGCCGATATCAATGATCATGCGGCCCTCCGGCTGGGTGATGTCGATGCCGGAACCAAGGGCAGCGGCAATGGGTTCGTCGATCAGGTACACCTGACGGGCACCAGCGGCCACCACAGCCTCCACCACGGCATCGCTTTCAATGCCGGTAATGGCGGCGGGCACACAGACGGCCACGCGGGGCTTGACCATGTGGGAGCTGTACACCTGCTTGACAAAACGGCAGATCAGCTCACGGGTCATGGTATGGTCACTGATCACACCGTCCTTCAGCGGGAAGATGGCAGAAATATAGTTCGGGGTGCGGCCCACCATAGCAAGGGCCTTATCGCCTGCTTCCAGCACGGTCTTCTTGCGGGTATCCATTGCCACAACGCTGGGCTGGTTGAGCACAACGCCCTTGCCCTCCTGCGCAATGATAATGGTAGTGGTACCAAGATCGATACCGATATCGTTCTGTGCCATAAGTTCTCTTTTCCTTTCTCTGGTTCCTCTATCGAAACAACGGCCTGTTGATGCAGGCCGGAAATCATACCAGTCTACAGTATAGCATAGTTGCCGTAAAAAGTATACCGGTTTTGACGCAATGCAGTATTGTCACCGTTCACTCCGTCCCGCCTGCGCTCGCCAGACCACCAGCGTGAGAAGTCCTCGCACTTCCCGTCGGGCTTTTCTGTCGATTTTAGTCGCAGCCTACACTTTAGACATGGCTTCGCGCATCTTGCCGGAGCGAACGGTGCCGATGCCATCAGGACGGCAGATAGTTTCTCCAGCGAATGACCGGGAAGTGGGGCCCCGATACGAAGTATTGGGGCG
>ERZ779705.1989-NODE-1989-length-11783-cov-2.640007_pt1 | contig 11783 bp, 9 predicted proteins | sample MGYA00511385_ERZ779705 | MGnify/ENA primary metagenome ERZ779705 (study PRJEB29588, sample SAMEA2145301) | human gut metagenome | biome: human gut; feature: human-associated habitat; material: faeces | place: Denmark | collected 2008/2010 ... | reverse complement strand
AAGGCACGGGCACCATAGAAGTAAGACATCTTGCGGTTGGTAGTATGCAACGTCTTCGTCAAGTGCATGATTTGCGCACGCAACGGAGCCATACCGGCACCACCGCCGACCCAAATCATTTCTTTCTTGCTGTCGAAATGCGGATGGAAGTCGCCGTAAGGGCCGCTCATCGTCACCTTGTCACCCGGTTTCAGCGTGAAGATGTAAGAAGAAGCAATACCCGGGTTCACATCCATGAAACCGCTACGGTCGGCCTTGAAAGGAGGCGTAGCAATACGTACGGTCAACATGAACACGTCGCCCTCAGCCGGGTAGTTGGCCATAGAGTAGGCACGCACAGTCGGTTCCGGATTGACACACTTCAACGGAAAGAGACCGAACTTCTGCCATGCCGGCAAGTATTCGTCGCCGATAAGGCTCTTGTCGATATCCTTGTCGTAATCCATCGTAAATGCAGGTATCTTGATCTGGGCGTATGAACCGGGGATAAAGTCCATGTGTGCCCCAGCCGGAAGCTGCACCTTGAACTCCTTGATGAACGTAGCCACATTCTTGTTGCTGATCACCGTACATTCGTACTCCTTCACACCCATGACAGACTCGGGCACCTTAATCTTCAAATCGCCTTTCACCTTGCACTGGCAACCCAAACGCCAATGGTCTTTGATTTGCTTGCGGGTAAACTGTCCCTTTTCAGAGTCCAGAATCTCACCGCCTCCTTCTACCACCTGACATTTGCACTGTCCGCAAGAACCTTTACCACCGCAGGCAGAAGACAGGTAAATCCCTTCGGAAGCCAAAGTGGAAAGCACACTTCCGCCTTGTGCCACGGAAATCGTCTTATCCCCGTTGATGGTAATATTCACGTTTCCGCTCGGAGACAAATACTTCTTGGCTACCAACAAAATAACCACCAAGAGGAGAATTGTGACGAGGAATACGCCAATGCTCGCTAAAATAAAATTCATATCCATTGTTCTATTCCTTTCCTTTTAAATACTTAAACCTGAGAAACACATAAAGGCCATGGCCATCAGCCCCACCGTGATGAAGGTGATACCCAATCCCTGCAAGGGCTTGGGCACGTCAGTATAAGCCATCTTCTCGCGGATGGCGGCCAAGGACACAATGGCCAACAGCCAACCGATACCTGAACCCAAAGCGTATGCCAAAGAATCCCATACGCTAGAGATAGCCTGCGTGCTCGTGGCCGGATCCATGGAGATTCTCTGCTGCATGAACAGTGAGGCACCCATGATGGCGCAGTTCACGGCAATCAAAGGGAGGAATATACCCAACGCGGCATAAAGCGAAGGAGAAAAACGTTCCACCACCATCTCTACCAACTGCACGATACCGGCAATCACGGCTATGAAAAGGATAAACGCCAAATAAGTCAAATCCATGCCGAGGACGCCGTCTTCAGCCAATACTTTGGTCTGCAACAGATAGTCCACCGGCACCGTCACACAAAGCACGAAGGTCACGGCAACGCCCAACCCCAATGCAGTCTTTACATTCTTAGATACGGCCAAGTAAGAACACATACCCAAGAAGAAAGCGAAAATCATGTTGTCCACAAAAATAGAACGGACAAACAAACTTAACATATGTTCCATATTCTTTTTTCTTTCTGTTTCTGGTTATGATTCCGATTACTTTTTCTCTTTCCTTTCATTGTAAGCCCGGTGAGCCCAAATGAAACATCCCAAAAGAATCAATGCCATGGCCGGCATGGTCATCATACCATTGTTCATATAGCCCATGTCGTAGAAGCTCTGTGGAATAATCTGAAAGCCCATCAGGGAACCGTTTCCGAAGAACTCACGGACGGCACCGACCAAAACCAACACGTATGCATAGCCCAAACCGTTACCGATACCGTCGAGGAAACTTTCCCACGGACCGTTCATCATGGCAAAAGCCTCCAAACGTCCCATCAGGATACAGTTGGTGATAATCAGGCCGACATACACGGACAACTGTACGCTCACATCATAAGCAAAAGCCTTCAGCACCATACTTACGATGGTTACCAATGCAGCCACGACGACCAACTGAACGATAATGCGGATACGGTTGGGAATCGTCTTACGTATCAAAGATATAATCAGATTGGAAAAAGCCGTAATCACTGTTACCGAAAGCCCCATGACAATGGCCGGCTCCATTTGCGAAGTGACAGCCAAGGCGGAACAGATACCGAGCACCTGAACCGCAATCGGGTTGTTGAGGTTAAGGGGAGACGAGAATACTTCTCCATTCTCTTTAGAAAATAACTTACTCATATCTTACCTCCTTTATTCATTAGTATTTAAAAAAGTCATATAACGTGAAATACAGTCATGAAGCATGTTGTTCACACCGTCCGAAGTCAAGGTAGCACCGGTGATGGCATCGCAACGGCTGTCATCAGAAAGTCCGTTCACGACTTTACCTTTCTTCACCACGCTGATAGCTACGGCGGACTTGTCGTCATTCATCAGCTTCTTGCCCTCGAACTGCTTCTGGAACTTATCGTATTCCGTAATAATGGCACCCAAACCGGCCGTTTCGCCCTTATGGGTAAAATATACGCCGTAAATGGTGTTCTTGTCGGCATTTAAAGCCACATATCCCCAAATCGCATCCCACAAACCTTTACCCGTCACGGGAATGACATATTTGGTTTCTCCGTTCACCTTACATACATACAACGGGAGGTTGCTGTCCGAGATGTTTTTGTCTTCTACGGCAAAACCGTCTGCATCTTTGGAGGTACCGTCTTTCACCACGTTGCCGTCCTTGTCGATGATTTCATCGGCCACTACGACTTCATCGTATGTTTTTTCCACTTCGGCTTTCTCCACATCACGAAGATTCAAAGCGGCCAGAATCTGACTTTTCTTGTCGATACGTACGTTAGCCATTGACTGCGGTTCCAAAGCCTTGGAAACGAAAGCCAACAAGAAAGCCACGATAACGACCACAACACATGAGTATATAATGGTATAAGTATTACCGTCGGTGTTCAGCCCTTTCTTCGCTGGTTTATCCGTTTCTCCGGCCTCCACGATTTCTTCGAACTCAGAAGCGGGAGCCTGACACACCGGGCATTTTTCAGGCGCAGCGTCACCCTCATGGACGTAACCGCACACTTTACATTTGAATTTCTTTGTTGCCATAGTTCCTTTATTATTTTTTAATTGCACGTTTAGCCCGCTTGTCGATATTACTCTGGATGACATAATAGTCGATCAGCGGAGCAAACAAGTTCATCAACAAGATGGCAAGCATCATACCTTCGGGATAACCCGGATTCAACACACGAATAATAACAGCCATGGCACCGATGAGGAAACCGTAAATGTATTTACCGGTCTCAGTGCGTGCCGAAGTCACGGGGTCGGTAGCCATGAACACGGCGCCGAAACAGAAGCCGCCCAATACCAGATGCTGATACCAAGGCATGGTAGCACCGGCGTTACCTTCCATCCCGCTGGCATTGAAAATCCAAGCCATGAGTGCACCTCCGACAAACACGCTGAACATCGTCTTCCAACTGGCAATACCCGTCCACAAAAGAATCACTGCACCGATAGCTATGGCTATCACGCTGGTCTCACCGATAGAACCGGGAATCAAACCGATAACCTGGTCGCAAGAGAAAGCCGGTACCGTACCGGTAGCCGCTTCTCCTAAAGGAGTGGCCATCGTAAACGTATCAGGCAAATCATTTCCCAAACCGCAAATGCTTTCCTTAGCCACCCAGCAAGCATCGCCGCTCATTGCCGTAGGATAGGCAAAGAACAGGAACGCACGGGTAATCAAAGCGACATTGAAAATGTTCATACCCGTACCTCCGAAAATTTCCTTGGCGAAAATTACGGCAAAAGCACAAGCTATCGCGATAATCCACAACGGACAATCGACCGGCACGATCATCGGGACCAGGATACCCGTTACCAGATAACCTTCCTGAATCTCCTCGTGCTTCCATTGGGCCACGATGAACTCGATGCCCAAACCCACCACGTAGGACACGATAATCTTAGGCAACACGGCCAACAAACCGAAACCGAACATTTCCCAGAATGTCCCGTCCACTCCGGCGGCCGCATAATTCTGATACCCGATGTTGTACATACCGAACAACAAAGCCGGTAACAACGCTATAACCACAAAAATCATGATACGCTTGCTGTCTATCGCATCATGTACGTTCACTCCCGACTTCGACGTGGTATTCGGCACGAACAGGAAAGTCTCGAAACCGTCAAACACAGAACGAAATGCGTGAAGCTTGCCGCCCTCTTCAAAGTTCGGCTTTATCTTATCAAGATATTTTCTTAACGCGTTCATTATTTAAATCATTTAAACCTGTGATGAAATTAATTAAGCCATCTCCTTGCGAAGCATATCCAAGCCTTCACGGACGATGCGCTGCACCTCCAGTTTGGAAGAGTCTACGAACTCACACAAGGCAAAGTCCTCCGGAGCCACCTCATAGATGCCCAAAGCTTCCATGCGGTCTATGTCGCCGGTGATAATGGCTTTTACCAACTGTTCGGGGAAGATGTCCATCGGGAATACACGGTCGTATTCGCCCGACATGATCATGTGGCGTTCGCCGCCTTTCACACGAGCGTCGAGTGCATACTCCTTCTTGCCCATCAACCAACTCATGTAAGCACGGCTGGAAGAGTAATCGTTGAAACGCGGCATGATCCAACCGAAAATCTCGTGCACGTCGTCTCCTTCGGGAATCACGTTCACTTCCGTCACATGGGCACCCAAGAAGCCGTCGACCGAGGTCTTCACGCCGGTCATCACATTGCCGTTTATCACACGCAGGCTCTTGCCCGTCGTCACGTTACCTTCGATTAAGGTGCTCAGTTGCTGTCCTATCGTCATTTTGCAATAGGCCGGCTTCTTCACTTCCGAACCGGCAAATGCAATTACGCGGGTAAAGTCCAAACGTCCTGTATTCAGCAAGTGACCGATGAAAATCACCTCTTCCGCACCGAGTGTCCAAACGACTTCACCCTTGTTTATAGGAGAAATGTGGTTGATTTGCACGCCTACGTTTCCGGCCGGCGCCGGTCCGTCGAAAAAGTTTATTTCCACGTTCTTGGCTGCAGTCAACGCCGTAGCCGTCTGCTTCGAGCTTACGCCCAAGTAAGTTTTCGCCATTTTGGCCAAGGCATCGAGTCCGGCCTGGAAATCAGCCTCACGTCCCCGCAACACATATTCGAAATCGGCTGCAAGCGGCATGGAGTTGAAAGCGGAAACAAAGATAGCTTTCGGAGTGTCGGATTTGCCGTCACGTCGTAGGGACGTTGCCTGAAGAAACCGAACAAGCCCGATTCCAGAAGAAGGTCTTTCACCTCCTGCGCAGTCATCTGACCCACATTCTTCTTGCCAAAATCCACATACTGCTGCTCTGCATCGGCTTCCACACGCACGCTCAACACTTTACGACGGTCGCCACGCTCCACCATGGTTACCCGTCCGCTCACGGGAGAGACAAACTTGATTTCAGGATGGTTCTTGTCCACAAACAAGCTATCCCCGACCTTCACCACGTCGTTCTCTTTGACTACTACCTTGGGCTTCATTCCCGTAAAGTCGTCCGGCACCAATGCATAGACAGCCGGTTTCTTCACCTGAAACTCCTCCTTGGCAGCTTTACCCTTGAGATTCACGTCAAGGCCCTTACGTAATTTAATTACATTTGCCATTATTATAGGATTAAATAAACTGGTTTTAATTAAAACGTCGCAAAATTACATTAAAAATATGACAAAGTGAAGAATTCTAAAAAGAAAATAGTAATTTTGTCGCATAAATAAGGGTCATATTAAAAGATTAAGGAAAATATTCAGAGTACTCGCAGGTATAGTCGTGGGCTTCTACCTGTTGTCGGTTGCGCTACTCCACGTTCCGGCAGTGCAAAGAGGTGTCACGTTCCTCATCTCGGAAGCATTGAAAGATATTTTACATACAGAGCTTTCTATCGGCCGGGTGGACTTGGGATATTTCAACCGTATCATTCTCGACGACGTACGCATTAAAGACCAGAAGAAAAAGGATTTGCTGAAAGCAGCCCGCCTGTCGGCCAAAATAGAATTGACCTCATTGCTACACGGCAAAATATCCATTTCAAATGTCCAACTCTACGGATTCGACATCCATCTCTACCAAGGCAGAGAGAGAGAAAAGCCGAACTTCCAGTTTCTCATAGACACTTTCGCGAAAAAAGACAGTCTGCCTTCCAACCCGAACCTTCGCATCAATTCCGTACTTGTCCGGCGGGGTAAACTGTCGTGGCACCGTTATGACAAGTCTTCTACTCCCGGCCGTTTTAATCCGGACCACATCGTGTTGGACAAAATCAGTGCCACGCTTTCACTGAAAAGCTATACGGCGGATTCCTTGAACCTGAACGTCAAGAAGTTCTCCTTTGAAGAACACTCCGGCCTACAGCTTAAACAACTGTCTTTCAAGATTACGGCCAACCGGGAAAAAGCACAGCTCGACCATTTTACCATTGAGCTGCCCCATTCCCGGTTAGCCCTCCATCCGGTCACTATGAGCTACCGCCATATAAAAGAAGGGAACGGAAAAGGGCGGTATCAGGATTTCACGTTTCAAGGCAGCATCGAGCAGGGAACATTCTCTTTCGCCGACTTCATCCCCTTTTACCCCAAATCAGTTCAAAACCATGTACTTGAAGAGCTACCGACGTTAGCTGCCGAAGCGCAGTTCAGCGGAAACCTCAAACAAATCCTGATAGACCAGTTCGCACTTTACACACCCGACCGGAGCATGGTGCTCGAAGCCCCATTGACTATCCGTCACCTCGAAAATCCGGCCCAACGAACGATAAAAGCCGACATCCGGAACCTGCGAATCACCCCGGCCGGCCTCAAGCAACTGTCTGAATGGACTTCAAACGACAAGATTCCCATTTCACCTTATTTACAGGCTATCGGTACATTAGAAGTCACAGGTGCCCTGTCCTATCGTTCCCAGTATCTCAAAAGCCATCTTAATTTACATACCGATTTAGGTTCTCTGGCTTTGTTCGGATCTTTCGCCAAAGGAAACGAAATCGAAGCGGAAGTGCATACTCCCGGATTCCAACTCGGCAAACTGACGGGACGGGAAGAGCAATTCGGCGAAACGGCTTTCGACTTATCGGGCAAGGGACTCCTGCGCTCCGGTGCCTATCCCGTCCTTTCGCTTCAAGGAACCATCGGTCGCCTGTCTTATAACCATTACGATTACCACGACATCACAGTCGACGTGGATTACCGAAAAGGAGGATTCGCCGGCAATGTAAGCATCAATGACCCTCACCTCGCTCTTACTACGAAAGGAGAGTTCAACTTACATTCATCCACGCCTTACATTAAGGCGGAAGCTTCTGTCCGACATTTCGCACCACATGCCCTCGCCCTAACATCCAAGTATGCCGGAACAGTGTTCCAAGGTAACCTGCAAGCTGATTTCCAAGGGCACAACATTGAAAACATGGAAGGACTTATCAGCCTGAACGATTTTTGCATGTCTACATCGGAAGAAAACTATACCCTCGGACCGATATGTTTTAAAGCCACCAATGAACCCGGCAAACGCAACCTCTCGCTGCACAGCGACTTCCTGCACGCAGAAATGGAGGGAGACTTCAGGCTCGGCACGTTAATCGCCCACAGCCGGAAACTGCTCCATGCCTATATCCCGTCTTTCGTCAAAGCACCTCGACTTAAAAAAGACACGCCGGACGAAGTAGCCTTGTACATGCACATCGACCATACGGAGCCTATTGAAAAGATTTTCGGCATCCCTTTGCAAATCCCGAAAGCCGGACACATCAACGGTTATTTCAACAGCCGTACCGAGGAACTGGACTTCAATGCGTCCATCCCGTCGTTCAACTACAACGGGCAGCAATTAGACGACATTCGGATTCTGGCCGGCCGTGTCAACGATTCCCTCACCTGTACCGTCGATTTCAAAAAGCAAATCGGCAAAGCCCCCGTGGACTTCAGACTGTTGGCCCGCGCCGCCCATGACAATGTCTACACAGGACTGAATTGGACCAACCACGCCGAAAAAATCTATCAAGGTTCCATCTCGGCTGATACCCGGTTTACCCGAAACGAAGAAAAGAAGATGCTCACCGACATCGAATTTCATCCCTCGCAAATCATCGTCAACGACTCGGTCTGGAACGTACATGCCTCCAGCGTACATGCCGCGCCGGGCTTGGTCAACATCAACGGATTCGCCATCGAACAAGGTGACCGCCACCTGATTCTCAACGGTAACGTATCGGGCAACCCGGGCGATTCCTTGACGGTCGATCTGAAAGACATCAATCTGGAATACATCTTCAACATCATTAATTTCCACACCGTGGATTTTGCCGGACAAGCCACCGGACGGGCCTACGCAGCCAACCTTATGAAAAGCCCCGAAGTGGATGCCCACCTCCATGTGCGGAACTTCACTTTCAACCAAGCTTATTTGGGCGAAATGAACTTGCACGGCGGTTGGGAGAAGGAGAAAAATGCAATTTTCCTGCACGCACGCATGTCAGACCCGGCCCACAGCAGCATGACCAGTGTGGACGGAGACATCCGAATCGGCGCCGCCCCCAAGGGAGGCCTCGACCTGATGATTCGTACCGAAAACATAGACCTGTCTTTTCTGAACCACTACACAGACGGCATATTCACCGGTTTGCATGGACGAGCTTCGGGGTGGACCCGCGTATTCGGTCCGTTCAAAGGTATCAATCTGGAAGGCGACATGCTGGTTAGCGAGGGAGGAATGAAAGTCAACGCAACCGAAGTGGACTACCGCCTCGTCAACGACTCCGTCATTCTGCGCCCGGACAACATTTATTTCCGTAATGCCATGGTTTACGACCGGCAAGGCACTCCCGGCAAAGACGAGCACTATGCCGTAGTCAACGGTGTGCTCCAACATTCCAACCTCTCCCACATGCGTTTCGATTTCGACATCGACGCCTACAACATTCTGGGGTATGACGTCAAGGATTTCGGAGACGAAGTGTTCTGCGGAACGGCATACGCCACCGGAAAAATCGGGTTCAACGGACAGCCGGGTAACCTGAACATCAACATCGACGCCCGCCCCGAAGAAAACACCATGTTCGTCTACAACCTGTCCTCTCCAACGACTTTGACAGACAACCAGTTTATCACCTACAAGACCCATCAGGACAGTATCGACGGACATTCCCACTCCCCAAGCGGCACCCCTCTTCCGGAGCCGGAATCGGACATGCGTATCAATTTCCGCCTCAACCTGACACCGGAAGCCACCATGAAGATTCTTATGGACCCGAAAGCCGGTGACTACATCGCCCTGAACGGACACGGAAACATCCGCGCCAACTATTATAATAAAGGAGACTTCACCATGTATGGCACGTACATCATAGACCATGGCATCTATAAGCTCTCGTTGCAGGACGTCATTCGCAAGGACTTTATTTTCAATCCCGGCGGTACCATCGTATTCGGCGGTCCGCCCATCCAAGCCGACCTCAACCTGCAAGCCGTCTACACCGTACCCTCCGTATCGCTGAACGACCTGAGCGCACGCTCCACCTTCAGCCAAAATAACGTACGCGTGAACTGCCTGATGAACCTCGGCGGAAAGGCACAGTCTCCTCAGATCAGTTTCGACTTCGACCTGCCCAACGTCAATGAAGACGAGAAACAGATGGTGCGCAGCCTCATCAGCACGGAAGAAGAAAAAAACATGCAGGTGATTTACCTCCTCGGCATCGGGCGTTTCTACACCTACGATTACAGCAACACGGAACAAAGCCAATCCTCCGTGGCCATGAAGTCATTGTTGTCCTCTACTCTGAGCGGGCAACTCAACCAGATGCTTTCCACGCTGCTCGGCAACAACAGCAACTGGAACATCGGGACGAACCTCAGCACGGGCGAAACGGGATGGAGCGACATGGACGTAGAAGGACTGCTCTCCGGACGGCTGCTCAACAACCGCCTGCTCATCAACGGAAATTTCGGTTATCGGGATAACAGCACCAATCCGAACGGTAACTTCATCGGCGACTTCGACCTACAGTGGCTGTTGACCCCAAGCGGAAACGTAAGCCTGAAAGCATACAGCAAAACCAACGACCGCTACTTCACCAAATCGTCGCTGACTACTCAAGGTGTCGGAATCGGACTGAAACGGGATTTCAACACGTGGCGGGACGTATTTCGGGTATTCATTCCCAAAAAGCGGAGGAAGAACCCGTAAATACCCTCCCTCTCTTTTCACTCACAACATACTAAAAACAAAGCGTATGGGAAACAAAGAATTTATGCGCAAAGCCATTGAGCTTTCAGTAGAAAACGTAAAAAACGGCGGCGGCCCGTTCGGCGCCGTCATCGTAAAAGGAGATGAAATCGTCGCAACCGGAGTAAACCGGGTGACTGCCCACAACGACCCGACGGCTCATGCGGAAGTCAGCGCCATTCGCGAAGCCTGCCGCCGACTGGGCACCTTCGACCTTAGCGGTTGCGAAATATACACATCCTGCGAGCCTTGCCCGATGTGTCTCGGTGCCATATACTGGGCGCACCTCGACAAAATATACTACGGTAACAATAAGGACGACGCAGCCGACATCGGATTCGACGATTCCTTTATCTACGAAGAACTGGCTCTCCCCCGTCAAAACCGCAAGAAAGCCATGGAAGAACTGCTGCCCGAAGAAGCCATCGCAGCTTTCGACCTGTGGCGCAACACGGCAGACAAGACTGAATATTAAACCTCTATCATTTCAGTCCATTGCCGCAGGGCATCCCCCTCCTATGGAAAATCCAAAGTCCTCTGTAACGGCCTTTGGATTTTTCACGATTTTTATCCGCATAAAAAATTTCCTTATCTTTTTCATCCTATTAGAGAAAAAATGTTTAATTTTGCCGATGTGATGTAGACCGGAGCGTCGGGACGCATCCTCTTTGTGGATACAAAATTGCATTTACTGCATATTCTTATCAATGTTGAAACCTGAGAAATTTCAAAAACAAGTCTGATGAGAAAGTGCGGGTGGATGCCTGTGTTATGCGCAGGCTTCCATTCCCGTTTTTCCAGACTTAGGGTTTTCTCAGGACCTCAACATTAGAAAAACGGGATGGAAGCTGCGTAATATTTATATCAAGTATTGCCTTCTACTCTTAATCCCTTTTTCTCCACAAATATATAACGGGCAATAAATGATGGAATATAAATCAAATCAGCATAGACAAATGGCTAAAGTCAAAAACATCCTTTCACAAATATTCTTTCCCAAAAGGCTAGAATCATCCTCCCACGAATCGTATTCCGGTTCATGCGGAGATCATGCTCAATGGAGCCTGAATCCGGAAAACGGAGAACTCCGCATCACCGGCACAGGCCCCCTTTACGATTTCTTCGGCGAAAAAGAAGTTCCGTGGGAAAGCCATCTGAACCATATCCGGAAAGTGGTCGTCGCCCACGGTATCACTTACATCGGCTTCCAGGCCTTCAGTTACTGCAAGTCGCTGTCGAGTGTCCAACTTCCGGACACACTGACAGGCATAGGACAGCACGCCTTCGCCTATTGTAAAAGTCTGACCTCCGTTCTTCTGCCCGAAGGAGTGAAACACATCAAGGACTACGCTTTTGCGCATTGCTACCACTTGCAGGAACTCACCCTGTCCACCACACTCAAAAGAGGAGTTCTATAAATTAAAATATTGTAGTACAGTTGTTTATATGGT
>ERZ779705.1983-NODE-1983-length-11825-cov-1.538912_pt1 | contig 11825 bp, 6 predicted proteins | sample MGYA00511385_ERZ779705 | MGnify/ENA primary metagenome ERZ779705 (study PRJEB29588, sample SAMEA2145301) | human gut metagenome | biome: human gut; feature: human-associated habitat; material: faeces | place: Denmark | collected 2008/2010 ... | reverse complement strand
TGGAAACAGTTATCGGACAAGGAATTTAAGGATGCCATAAGTAATGCAACAGAAACAAGACTTTCAGTATGGCTTAACAGTTTAAGTGATGAGGACCTTGCTCTTGCATTGTCGAAAGACAGCATTCTTAATTGTGAACATTATGAGTTGGATCAAAACGGAAACAAAACAAATGTAACAACTCATGCTGAATGGCTGATGAGTTGGAACATACCCGATGTAAAGACAATGGCAGTTCTTGACTATAACAAAGGACACATTCCGGTTACAATCAATGACAACAACACAGGAAGCTCGCAAACACTGTATAGTGGAACTGTGTATGCTTCTGTATCAGGCAGTTTAACAGCCAATGTTCAAAGAACAGTATCGTGGTCTGTTACAACTTATAGTAATTCATGCGGTTTTTCATTAAAAACAAGTTCAAATAAAACCACACAGTCAGGTGGAGGTAACTGGTCAATTTTCAATTTCTCGTTTTCGTACGCAAAACCTGAAAACAGATATGCAGTTGCAACTTGTAGAAGAGCATATTCAGAAACAAGTACGGTATTTTCTTCAAATGTCAACAATTCAGGAATGACAACTGCAACAACACATGCTGAAACAGTTACTGTAACGTTAAATGGAAATCATTTAGGAATGAATGTTCCAAGTGGTTCAAGTAGAAATTATGGTTCATACATAGTAACTCTTAATCGTGCTGTAATGCATTTGACTTTTGATTCAAACGGTGGTGATGAACCAAACAGAACTTCAAACTACTACTACATGAACAGTCCTAACATTGGAATGAGTGCAGTGTCAAGAAAGGGCAGAAAGTTCCTCGGTTGGTCCAAAAACAAGAATGCAACATCTGCTGATTTTAATGTCAATAACAGCTACTATGCTTGGGACATGCAAAGTTATAGTGCAGGAACAACTACAACTGATTTTTATGCAACCATATATGCCGTGTGGGGTGATTATACCTGGACAACACTTAACTTTTATCAGGACAGCAGTAAATTATATGGAAAGGGTTATTTAACATATGATAATATCATTGTTAATTCCAAGTACACATTGAGTAATCCAAGTAAGGATTTTTCCACATTCAATGCTTTTGTTCCTACTAAAGAAGGTGCAAAATTTATAGGATGGAATACAAAGAGTGATGGTAATGGGGACACTGTAATTACGAAGGACATGCTTTCATCCGATTGCATAAATGCAGAAAGTACACCTGAAACATATTGGAGTGATGGAAAATGGATATATTCATCATCTAATGACAATTCTTTAGACCTGTATCCAAAATGGAGCGAAAAAAAAGCAAAGATTACGTATAATGATAATATTGCAGGTAATGTTAAGAAAAGGACTAAATATGCAAGCATAAGCAATAGCAAATTTGTTCAAGTGGCTGTATCCGGCTACAAAAGGTTGACGCTTAAAAGCAATAAAACAGCCTTAAATGATTGTATTCTTTTAGGATATGACAAGAATGGAAATTCACACATACTGGACGGACATATGCCTTCCAGAACAGAGCTTGACGTTTCAAATTACGAATATGTTAAATTAAAAAGTCGCTCTAGTAGTTTATCTGGAACAGTTACACTTACATTTACAATTCCTAAACAATATACATATACCATCTATTCAGGAGATATAAACACAATCCAATTTGGAATGTTTACAAGAGACGGCTACATGTTTACAGGTTGGAATACCGAAAAGGATGGAAGTGGAACTTCTTATGAAGAAGGACAATCATTAGGACATTATCCTAATGTTGAAAGTGATGAAAATGAAGATCTTACACTTTACGCTCAGTGGGTAAAGGCAGATTATTATAAAACGATGCAGTTTATGAATAAGAAAGAAGGAACACCAACAATCCAACCTAAATATGGAATGCTAACACTGGACGATACCTTTACTCAGACAGTAAACATAAAGAAAAAGGACAGTGATAACATAGTTGTTCCGGGAACAGTTTTCAACATCGAATGTAGTGACGGAAGCACAACTACCGTAACAACAGATGATGACGGAAAGGCAATGGCAACCTTTGATTTTTCTGTTTCTCTAGCAGATACCGGAACAGAATATTACTGGTACTGTACTAATTATGATGAACTTGATGACATGGGTAAAAAACAGGTAAAGGACCTTGGCAGATACATTAACGAGACAGAGGCAAGAACAGCAGCCCAAACAGACTTAAAAAATTACATTAAGACCATTAAAAAGGACTTTACGGTTTCAGAAGTGTCACATCCAGACTACGTTGGAAGTGTTGATGACATTACATTTTCATTAACTGGAGACGGAGCAGTAAAGGATTTGGAAGTCATTGATCCGATTGAAGTTGAGGAACACGTTCTTCAAAACGAATGCACATTAACACCTGTATTTAAGATTCGAAAAACAAATGCAATGAATGAAGTTTTACCTGGAGTAAAGATAAACATTTATTCAGACGCAAACAAGAAGAATCTTCTTGTATCAGGAACAACAGATGAAAATGGTGAGATTTATTATGAAGGAAGTTCAGTAACTTATAAAACAGGCGAATACAAGTATGTTGATGTTGATGCATATGGTACTGCTTCAGACAGACTAAAACAGTATTGCAAGGACCATAACTTGTATACATCTTATGAAGAGGCAATGACCGCATACAAGGCTGATGCAAACTATAACATCGTAAACGGACATGATGATGGAGATAATCCGTTGGCATCACGTGAGAAAGAAATGGAAAGAACGTATTATTGGCAGGAAGTTTCAACAATATCAGGATATGTACTTGATGGAGAATTACATTCAGCTACAGTATTTTGGTTTAAAGCAGATGACGTTAACAATAACTTAATAACAAATGCCAATAAGAGCGATGTATCGGAAAGTAATTCAAATGTTAACGCAGACGGTGAACCTGTTGATTTTGCCACAAAATTCATCAATTATCAGGAAAATACATTAAAGCAGGTAACTGATGGAGAGAGCTTCACACAGAACCTTACTTTAATTAAGAAGGGAACTTTAGGAAACATTCTTCCTAATGCCACATTTGATGTTACGGTTGATGGAGTTAAGAAACAGTACGTAACGGATGCAGATGGTAAAATTAATATTTCAAACACGTTTACAACTTCGACTGAAGATGAATATTACTATATTGAAAATCTTAAATATGTATCTGAAGATGAAGTTAATGAAATATTGAGAACATCAACAGAAACAAAGCATATCTTTAGAACTGAAGAAGAAGCCAAGAATGCAGCAAGAGCAGAAGTGGAAAGCAAGCGTGACAGAGCATATCACATTCACGAAGTTACTGCACCAACAGGCTATAAGGTATGTGCTGACACAGACATTACAATCAATTATAATGATTCAAAGGAGATCACATTAATTGATGAAAATACAGCATCAATCAGACTTATTAAGAACGATTCAAAGAAAGCTCCGGTTGAAAATGCAAAATTTGGTGTGTTTACAACTGATACATCTTATAAGAACAATGAGTCATATTCATACAAGGGAGATACATACTACTTGTTAAAAGATGTAAACACAGACAAGAATGGAGAAGCAATAATTGAAGGACTTAATCCGGACGGAAAGACAAAATACATAATCATTGAAAGGGTTACAAAGGCTGGAAAAGTGTTGCTCGCTGATCCAATTGAAGTTGGAACATTGCCTGTGATTCTTGACACGAAACCAGATGGTGGATACAAGGGTACCGTTGTTGAATCCAACGGAAAATATCATTATTTTGACATCACATATACGGTAACAAACGATAGCGTATTTGAGCTTCCAAAAACAGGTGCAACAACAACATACTGGTACTTGGCAGGGCTCTTAATTGTACTTGCAGGTGTAATTGTGATGTTTAAAAAGAAAGGGGAAGAACATGCGAAAAAATAAGTTAATCGCTAAGATAACGGCAATAACGCTTGCCGTTACTCTTGGCACATTCAGTTTTTTCTCAGGCACTACAAAAACTGCATTGGCAGACATTGTTGAAACCACAACACAGGCTGTCACGGAAATGCAGACAGAAGTAGAAGAAAGCGAAACTGTAAACACGGACAATGATGTAGAAACAGTAAATGAAAAACAAAATGACAATCAGGAAAAAGCAACGGAATCTAAACCTGATTCAACAGAAGATTCACGGGATGTAATTGAAGATGAAACGGAAGAAACAATAAAAGAAGTCAATCCTACAAAGTATTCTTCAGCTACAGTAACAATCCATAGAGTAAGTAACGGAAAGGCTGCCTCCAATGCATCTTTTGAGATTTTCGGTGTTAAGGATACTGGGGAAAGCTATGAAACTCTTGAACAATTCAAGGGTATGAAATTTTATTCACACGGAATTAAAAAAACAGATGGAAACGGAAACCTTACATTTACAGATTTGTCACTTGATGAAGACGAGTGGTATTTTATCAAGGACCTGTCAAATAACAACGTTATAAATGTGGGTTCACTCCCATTGTATTTCGATTCAGAGCCGACGGATGGCCGAATTGAGGAAAACAACGGAAGATACATATTGTATGATGTCAACTTTAAAGTTACAGATAAAAAGGCAGAAATAACAAATCTTCCTGTTGATGAACCGGACACAATCATGCCATTGCTAATGCCCGTACCTGAAGCAAAGGTTCAGGCAAGTGGCTCTTATGACTGGGAGTATAGACTGTATTCAAGTACCACAGCAAGAAGTACTGTTAAGATTTCAAAAAGAAAAGATTTCTACCATGGAAGTGGTAGCAATAAAACTCAGGCAAGTATTTTCAAATTGGATTCAGTATATGCTGCTTGTGCACAGCACAACAAATCAACAACATTAACAAATACTTACGTTAAAGAAAGTAAGTTCACGGGTTCAAATGCAGGAAAGTTAAGAAAGCTACTTTATTATGGGTACGGTGGCTATGATAACGGTGCAACATTCATTAAGGCATATGGAAGCAAGCCGAGTCAGGCAGAACTTGCATTCGCAACAATAATCAGCACTTCCAAGTATTATTCCGGGAACAGTTGTTGGGACTCTTGGAACGTGATGACAACGTTGCAGAAAGTTGTTGATGACAATACAGATCCTGAAAAAAAAGCAACTGCAGCAACCAGCATTTCATTTAAGAACTCAAGTGGCAAAAATGTTTCGAGTGTAAAGGCTCACTTGGCATCAAATGACAGCAACTACAATGACAGTAATTATTATTACTCTGACTGGATAACCATAAGTTCGAATGGTTCAAAATCAATAAGCATGAGTAATGTATCCGGTGTGACTGCATACAGAAAGAGAAGTGGGAACACCAGTGGTGCTACGGCACTTGGAAGCCTTTCGCTTCAAAAGGGTGACAAGCTTAAATTCAGATTTAAAAAGAATACTGTAACAAGTGGAACAAAGGCAACTGTCAAGATGACAAGTGCCGGTGGAATATCAGAACTTTATGTCATTGTTGGCAAGGTTGATTCAAGCAAACAGGACGTAATGAGAGAATACATTGCAACTGTAGGTGACAAGAATGACAGCCTTACATTTACAATGCCTACAGACACAACAAGGATTCCAACACCACCTACGTATGGTGCATTATCTTTGCAAGCTACTGCAACACACGAGATTACTGTTAAAAAGTATGATGACAAGAAAGAAAAACTCCTTGCAAATGCAAAGATTTCAGTAACAAATGAATTGGGCGAAAAAAAGACAGCAGTAACAGATTCCAATGGAGAGGCAAAGGTTTCCTTCACGTACAACTATTATTCAAGCGACTATAGTTATTTTGAAGATACTGGGGACTTGTCTCCAGAAGAAATTCAAAATGCTGTTGACAGCAGAATATATAGAACAAGGGAAGATGCAGAGCGTGAAGCAAGAGTTCAACTTAACAGAATGATTAACGAAAAGAAGAAGTATGTCTTAGTCGAGGTATCTGCACCGGACAACTACCAAATTGTAAACAACGAAAAGGAAATCTACATGTATGGAGCAAATGCCAAGGAGGAAGTAGAATTTTTCGATGCATCAGAATCTATTGATACAGGGTCAGCTAAGTATGAGACATATTATTATCAGGAGCTTGACATCGGTAAGGTTGACTTAGAGGATACAAGCTTGATTCTTCCGGGAGTACAGTTCCAGGCATATCCTACAGACATTGGAAACGGAAGTTCATTAATAGAAGTTCTCTATGAAGATGAAAATGGGGATATGCATACAATCAAGGATGAAAGTGGAATTGACTCTACATTGACTGATGCATCAGATGATTATGAGTTTGACAGAACGAATAAAAAACAGACAGACTTTTTCACTGGTCTTGCACGAAAAGGAAATGCAGTTGTAAACACAAAAACAAACTCCAACGGTGTAATTAGAATTGGTTATGTTTACAAGCTTATGGCAGTTGGTAATTACAGTTATATTAAGAATTACAATAATCTTACCGCTGTTCAGAAAAAACGAGCTGATGAATTGATTAACAATCAGGGATATTACACTGATGAAACAAGTGCGTTGGCGGCAGCAAAGAAAGAAGTTACAGAACAGCTTGAAAACATAAAAAATGATTACAAGGCTTGGGAGAATCCAGTAGACATAGATAATCCATATGATGAGAAAGTTTATTGGAACCTTGCAGCATACATAAAAAATATGCCTGATGAATTTACAAATTATCTTTCAAGAACAAAAACCATAAATAAATACGCAGAGCTAAAACTTGATGATGCGGAAACTATTTATACAAAGAATAAAGGAATAGTTGCTTCAAACAAAGATATCTTTATTGAATGATAAAGGATAATTTCTAAAAAATTGAGGGTGTAAACAGGAGTAGTTAATCATTTCTGTTTGCACCTTTTTTTGAAATAAGTTGTCAAGAACATATGTTTGTGATACTATAAAATCAGAAACATTAAAGTCTGGAAATTGAAAAAATTATGGTGGAGGTAACTCAATGAGAAAAAAAATTATTTCATTAACTTTATCGGTTTGTATGATATTTGGAAGCATTACAACATCAATATATGCAAGATCAACAGATGAATTGGCAAAGAAAAACATTATTGAAAACAAGGGTGATACATATATGTTAACTAATTATGTAACTTCACCAGAAGAGGCACAGGAAATAGAAAAATACTATCTGTTAAACAATATTTCAGATTCTTTTAAAATAACAATAGATGCAAAATCATATGATAACTGGTTACTCTATGATGAAGATTCAGAAAAAATAGATAGATTTTATTCAGAAATATTTATAAATGAAATAGACAATGGCTTAGGAAAATATTGTCGAAAAAATTGTGGAATTGATGCTTTTTCTGAGCAACACGAATTATTAACAGATAATAATGGTAAAAAGTACATTGTATTGAATTTAAAGACCAGCAACGCTGACCAGTTTTTGGAACAGCTTACCAATATGCAAGACATAAGAAAGCGTTTCCTTGATACAATGCCAAATCTTGATGAAATGAGTGATTACGAAAAGGTTTTGGGAATTTTATCATTTATGTCATACATTAATTATGATTATGATTCATTGAATGCCGGAAAGACGGTTGATGATGCATATACAGCATTGGTTGAAGGACGAGCCACTTGTGTTGGTTTTGCAAATGCCTTTAGCTTTCTTGCTACAATAGCAGGTGTTGAAAATAAGATTGCCTGGGGTGAATACAGAAATGACAATCATGCATGGAATGTGGTCAAGATATGTGGAAAGTGGTATGAAACAGAGCCACAGAACGTGGTCATTGATTCTCCGCATGATGCAGTCAAAAACTTTAATCTTACAGACAGAGGACCATTTCTTTCAGGAACAACAGACATGGATGAATGGGCTGTTAAAATTCCAAACGGATACATACACCCACGCATTTACCTTGATGAAAGCAATGAGCTGATTAGAGACACGTTACCGGTAAGTGACATATCATACAAGGACTATAAAGGACACAATTATACAAACCACATCATTAAGTGGAACGGAAACAAGGCAACCTTTTATAGAACCTGCAGTGAGTGTGGTGAATATGAAAATGACGGCATTGGACAGGTTGATGTTGGCGAAATGGTTTATAAATATGTAAACAGGGATTACATTGGAACAGACTGCGATGTTACAAAGGTTTCAGAAAAAAAATGTGGTGACGCAACCGTGACAAAGTATGAGGCAAGCGTAACTGTTGATGGCAAGAATTATACATCAGAACATACAGTTGTTGATGGAGAGGCAAGCCATACAGTAAAAGCCAGCGACATCAAGGTTGTAAAGAAAGCAACCTGCTCTGAAGAGGGAAAGGTTGAAAAAACATGCGAAACCTGTGGTTATACCTGGACTGAAAGCATTCCCAAAACAGAACATCATTATGTTACAGCAACAACGAAATTGGATACCTGTGAAGAAAAGAGTGAATACACAGTAGAGAAGTGCAGCAAATGTGGTGATGTTAAGTCAACATCAAAGAAACTCTACTACTCAGCACACGACTTTCAGTTTACAAGTCACAAGAAGGAGCCTACCTGTACGGAAACAGGTGAAGACATTTACACATGTACAAAGTGTAATAAAACAGAAACAAGAGAAGTGGCTGCAAAAGGTCACGGTGAAACAGAACTTATAAATGTTAAGGAGCCTACTTGCGAGGAAGATGGATATACCGGTGATGAAAGATGCAAGGTATGCGGACAAATAGCAAAAAAAGGAAAAACAATAAGTAAGTTGAATCATCAGCGTTTGGGACATAATGAAGAAACATACAAAACAGAACCTGATTCAGAACATGAAGGATTAACATTAAAGTATGGATATGACACATTAATTATTGTATGCAAACGTGAAAATTGTGATTATCATTCGTCAAAGATAGATGAATCAACTAAAAGACTTGCAGGTTGGATTTTGTCTGACGGAACAGAAATTGAAAAGGAAGATGGAGTTAATTATGAATATGTAAGGGATTCAGATGGCAAGTGGACCGTTAAAAAGGTTGAAATGACAACAACTCCATCACAGAATAGACCAACAACCACAGTAAGAAAGCCTTCAGTTGAAACCAGAAAAGCCAATAAACAAACGGAAACAAAAATGACTAAGCCTGCAAGGGCAAAGATAACATCTGCAAAGAATGTTAAGGGAAAGAAAATCTCTGTAAAATGGAAAAAGATAAGTATTGCAACAAAGTATCAGGTTAAGGCTGTATGTGGAAGTAAAGCAATAACAAAAACAACCACAAAGACTTCATATACCATTAAAAAGCTCAAAAGAAAGAAAACATACAAAATTTATGTGAGAGCATATAATAAATCAGGATATGGCAAATGGAGCAAGGCAAAAAAAGTTAAAGTTAACAAATAGAGGTACATGTAATGGAACAGATAGATGAAATATTAAACTGCATTAACAACGCAAAAAAGCGTGGAGATAATTGCTGTTTAATTGATGGAGAAGAATACATTCCTAAAGAGGTGCTGAAACACCTGGTAGAAACAAAATATAACGTAAATGTTTTTGTCAGGTCAAATAATACATTTATCATTGAAGTAAAATGGGGTGATGATGCTGACGGAACACTAACAGCAATGTTTAGTGAAAACGATACTGAGCAAATGGTATTTACAGTGGATGAACTGTACAAAAAGCTCAATAAGGTGGATGAACTTTTGGAAAATAAGAAGAATTTGCTATTCATATAAATAAAAATAAAATAACTTCTCTTGTAGGAAATACAATGAGAAGTTATTTTTTACGAAGTCGGAAAGCATGAGAAAAACCGAAATAAAACAAGAAAATAAATTTTTCCCACAATTCCTATTTGATAATATCATATTTATTGTGAAAAATCAATTAAAGTGAACAATAAAAATAGATTTCAACAAAAATAAGAAGATAGTTTTACAAAAAAAGAAGGATTGGTGTTGAAAAATATGAGAAAGAAAATATCGGTTTTGTTGTTTGTTACTGGAATGGTATTAATAGCATTGGTGTGTTTACAGTATTACAATGTAAATAACGTATACAAAACACTTAAAAAAGAAACTGTTGCAGAAAAAACAATAAAAAATACGTCAAAGAAGAAAAAGGTCATAAATTGGAGCAAATTAAAGGCTATAAGTGAAGACATAGTGGCATGGATATACATACCGGGAACAGGTGTGGACTATCCGGTGATTAAGGCTGAGGATAACGAATATTATCTGAATCACGATATCTATGGTAATAGTTCCATTTACGGCTCAATTTATTTGGACCAACGCTATTATAATGTGCCAGACATCAATGATGCGGATAATCTTATTATATACGGACACAACATGGGACATTGGAATACATCAATGTTTGGCAAGTTGATGAAATTTAAGGAGCAAGGTTATTATTCAAAACATAAGGACATTTATCTGTATACTCCGACTGAGAACAGCACGTACAGGATTGTAAATGTTGTAAGAACAACAATAAATAATAAATGGTATCAATTTACAACTTTAAGTGGTAGTGAACTTTCGCTTGATGAACTTAAGAATTGTCTTAATGTGGATGCATTATATCAATGTAAGCAACTTAAAAAAAGTAGCAATAAATACATAACACTTTCTACATGCGATTATGACGGTAATTATAGAATATTGGTAATAGGAGAAAAATTGAGGGGAGGAAAGCATCATGACATTTGAAACAGGAATGATAATAATACTTATAATAGGCTTTTTCATGTGTTTTAAGAACATCATATACGGAGAGGCACTAATGGCAATTTACTTACTAGCAGCAGACTTAAGTGAGAAAACAAAACTGCATGAGGTGTACTGCCTTATGATTGCAGCTATTGTTGCAATCATCTTTTGTGTGATAATGTATAAAATTAAAGTATTAAGATACGTGCTTTCATTGGGGATATCCATTGCGTTTGCGTGGATGATATGGACAGATGCACACGCAAGGATGGACAATACTTGGAGCATATTCTGGACAATATTATCATTTGTGATAATGATTGGACTGCATGTGATGGGATATGAAAGAATGAAGGAAGACATTGCAGATGAAGGTAACCAAAAGTAACCTGTATCTGCAAAGATTTGAATGTTAAAATATAATTGTGATAAATGGCATTGAAGGAATAAGCCCTTCAGTGCTTTTTTATATTATTAAAAAATTAGGAGGAACAAGATGAAACTAAAAAATGTAAAAAGGAAAATTTTAGCAACGTTTATTACACTAAGCCTGACACTTAATCAGAGCATGATGGTATTTGCAGCGAAGAGTAACTCAAAAAGTGTATCAACAGACGTTCCAAAGAGTGTGTCAGATGGAATCTTATTAGTGGAAAATGTGGTACTGGCAGTTGTAATAGGTATGGGGGTAATCATGACCGCACTGGGCCTAACGGATCTTGCACAGGCACTTGATGCGAGAGATTCCATGCAACAGGGACAGGCATACAAGAAAGTGGCCGCAGGTTTTTTCATTGCAGCAATTCCAACAATATTGATGGTAAAAATTAATTAGGTCAAGAAGGGAGACAAAACATGGACTTTCTTAAGGGATATCCGCTTTTTAAATGGAGCATAAACATGTTTAATGATACCATTGGTGTCATTTACACGCTTTTAGGAGTAAGCCCAATGGATGGCACTTATAAGGAAGCGTGGAACATGGTCTCAAATCTTTACAACGTGTTTCTTGGAATAGGGGCACCACTTCTTACCATATTTTTTGTATGGGGATTTTGCAGGGATGCACTTGACTTAAAGGCAGAACTTCAGTTTGAGGCAACAGTTAAGACCATGT
>ERZ779705.1979-NODE-1979-length-11852-cov-3.347631_pt1 | contig 11852 bp, 4 predicted proteins | sample MGYA00511385_ERZ779705 | MGnify/ENA primary metagenome ERZ779705 (study PRJEB29588, sample SAMEA2145301) | human gut metagenome | biome: human gut; feature: human-associated habitat; material: faeces | place: Denmark | collected 2008/2010 ... | reverse complement strand
ACGGTCCAGCAGGCGGCCTTTGCTCTGCCCGGCCAAAATTGCCAGCTCCGCTTCCTCATCGGGGTAGCCCATTACGGCGCAGACCATGAAACGGTCCAGCTGAGACTGCGGCAGCATCTGCGTGCCGGCGGCGCCGATGGGGTTCTGGGTTGCAATTACGGTAAAGGGTGCGGGTACCGGGCGGGTAACGCCGTCCACCGTCACCGTGCCTTCTTCCATCACTTCCAACAAAGCCGACTGCGTGCGGGAGGAGGTACGGTTGATCTCATCGCCCAAAAACAGGTTGCACATCACCGCACCGGCGTGGTACACAAACTTGCCGGTCTCTTTCTGGTAAACGGAAAATCCCACCAAATCGGACGGCAGAACATCCGGCGTAAACTGCACGCGGCTTTCTTTCAGGTCCAGCGCGCGGGCAAAGGCCAGCGCCAGCGTGGTTTTGCCCACGCCGGGAATATCCTCAATCAGCACATGGCCGCCCGCCAGCATGGCCATCCAGATGGTGTTTACCGTTTGCTGTTTGCCCTGCACGGCCTTGTTTACTTCGGCCGTAACGGCGGCGGCCTGCTGTGTGTACTGCATGGTTAATCCTCCCGGTGTTTTTTCCATATCACCATAATGCCAACGGCGGCGGCAATAACCACCAGCCCGGCCCACAGTGCGTTGTTTTCCAGCCAGATCATGGTATTGGAGATCGCGCTCCCCTCGGATTCCGCGCTGCCCTCCCCCGGCAATGGGGTCAGGGCCTGGGGAGCCACTTCGGCAATGGAGCTGCCGCCGGCATCCTCCACGGTCACCTGGCGCGGTGTTTCGTCCCAGGTAGCGGCGCTTTCCTGCAAATCCTCCTCTTTGGTGGTGTCCGCAGCGGCGGTGTCGTGCTCCGCAATTACCAGGTAGCGCTGGCTGTTGCGGGTGTAGGGGTGGCAGGTGGAAAGGGTCAGCAGGTCCCGCCCCGGCTGGATCAGCACAGCGTTGATATCGCTGGGGTCAATAATTTTCAGCTCGCTCACGCGGTAAATCAGCGTTTCCCACGGGGTGGTCAGCTGGATCTTGTCCCCCACCTGGATCTGCTGCACGTTGCGCAGCATTTCCGCGCCATAATAGCCGCGGTGGGCGGCAATCACGGTGTTGGTGTTTTCGCCGCCCAGCGGCATCGAGGTCTGGCCCAGCAGCGCCGCGCCTTTGGCCAGGTTTTCGCGGCTGGCGCCCAGGTAAACGGGCAGCTCCAGGTTCAGGCGCGGGATCCACAGCACAGCCAGCACATCATCGTCATAGCCATAGGCAGCAAGGTCCAGCGGGGCTTCCTCGTAGGCGAACGGGTCGGTCAGGCCGCTTTGGCCCCCGGCGTAAATTTCCGCGTTATAGTCCTGCATCGCGGCGTACAGTTCAGGGTAGGCGCGTTCCGGCTCCGGGGGTTCGGCTGTGGTTTCCTCCGCCGCGGGGGCGGTGGGCTGGGCTTCGGCGCGGGCCGCAAACTGCGCAGCGGTTTTGGCGTTGCGGGTGCTGGTCCACCACTGGGCAGCGGTGGGCTGTATCAACAGCGCCAGCCCCAGCAAAATGGCCAGCCAGGCCAGAATTTTAGCAATCAGCCGTCCCATTTAGTCATCCTCCTCGCGCTTTTTGCAGCGGTGCAGCAGCAAAAGCAGCAGCAGCGCTTCGCCGCCGATCACAATGCTGCCCGTTACCGCGATCCACGGCCAGGCATCCACCACGCGCTTGACCACCGTTCCGGTGCGCAGCGCCTGATACTGCACGGCCTGCGGGGTGTTGGCTTCTTCCTCTCCATTATAAGGGATGCGGGTGCCGCGCACAAGCATGCGGTGGGTGTTGATGGCATACGGCGTGCAGGTAACAAGGGTGCAGTAATCCTGCCCCGCGGTGATTTCCAGATCCTCGGTGTGCTCCGGTTCCACCACTTTGATTTGATCCACCTGGTACGCCAGCGTTTCATCCAGAATATGCAGGTAGAAACAGTCGCCCTCTTCCAGCTTGTCCAGGTCGGTGAACAGCACGGCTTCGGGCAGGCCGCGGTGGCCGGTCAGCACGCTGTGGGTGCTTTCGCCGCCAAGGGGGTAGCTGGAGCCTTCCAGATGGCCAACGCCCCTTTGCAGCACATCATCGCTGGTGCCTTCGTAAATAGGCAGGTTGACGTCAATTTTCGGGATGGTGATATACCCCAGGCTTTCGCCCACATCCACAAGGTCCACATAGCTGGTGCCGGTATCCTCCGCTTCGCCTGCGGCATCGCGCTCCACGGCGCTGTCCAGCTGCTGGTTATAGCGGCGGGCGGCCTCCTTGGCGGCGTCCAGTTTTTCGGTATCCATGCTTTTTACGGTATCATCGTAATTTTGGATCGCTTCGCTGGCGTGGCGCTGCGCCACCGCGTTGCTGATAACCGGGTACGATGCCACCCCAATGCCGGACAGGATCATCAAGGCCGCAAAGCCGACTTTTAGTTTTGTTGTGGTATCCATAGCGTCACCGCGAACCTTTCCGTGAGAGGGTTGAAGTTGGGAACTGATGCAATTAGAAATTAGAAATTAGGAATTGGAAGTAGGCAAAAGAATAAATAATAAAGAATAATGAATAATTGTGGTGGACCGCGCCGCATTGCGCCGCTCAGGAGATATTGGGTTGGGGGTGGTTTTTAGGGTAGTGAATAACAATAAAATAATCTGTAGGGCCTTACGGCGTTGCACACCACAAAATTGTAATAAACCTCGCCCTGCATGTAGGGGGCGGCGTCCCCGACGCCCCGTTTGACGGGCCTAATAATTGCCGCCCATCCACCCCGCGCCGCAAACATTGCAAATCATTTGTAGGGGCCGATGCTCGCCATCGGCCCGTTTGACGGGCCTTGCCATATTTATTTTTAGGTTCTGCACGGGGAACCACCCCTCAAGGGGAGCCACCGCAAACATAAGGTGAGATATTGGCGCCCCTTGAGGGGAGCTGGACGCGGAGCGGCCTGAGGGGTGGTTCCCCGCCACAAACCTAACCCGTAGGGTGGTTCCCCACGCAGAACCTAAAAATCAACCGAACAACGGCCATGTACACCCAAAAAAATTTATTTCCCAATAACCCACCATAGGGGGAGGGCCAAATCCGGCCCTCCCCCTGTGTATGATGGATTATCCCTCTATACCCTATTGGTGAATTGTAACATTGTTTTGCCTTGCGGCGGGCGCATCAGGTGCGGTTCTTCTTTTTCAGGCTCAGCAGCACGCCAACACCGGCCACAACCAGCAGCACACCAATGCCGCTGAACAGCAGGGTGCCGAAACCACCGGTGGTGGGCAGGTTGAAGCCCTTGCGGTTGATGATGGTAGTCAGAATATAGCCATTTCCAGGGGCACCTGGCTTTCCACCAAAGTACTCTTCATCCTCGGTCTCTTTCTGATGAACCAGCTTGCCATCAACATAGTCATTTTTTACAGTCCAACTCTTTTTGTACGATACCTGAATCGTAACTTTAACAGGGCCGCTCAGCAGATTATAGCCATTTACGGTTGCAGTTTCAACCAGATAATAAGTACCATTGGCCAGGCCATCTACTTGTGCCTTACCATCAGGACCAGTTACCAAATCGTATTTGGTATCATCATTTTTCTTATCATCAATTACAACTTTGACGAACCAGTTATCTTTATCTTCACCAGTAATACCGATGGTAGAACCCTTGACCGCATCCGGCGTACCTTCTGCAACTTTTTTATAAACGTTGAATTTAACACCCGGGAGCGGATCACCGTCATTCTTTTCACCGCGCTTATCAACATGAATGCTGAAAGTGTAAACAACGGCACCGTCTTCAATTTCGCTGGTATCCGGGTTAATTTTGCCGTCTGCATCAATCTTGTTAGAATACTTCAGATTGATCGTGTTCTTGTTGCCATTGACGGTCATATCCGCACCCTTAAGCAGTGTTGCGGTATATGTAATGGTAAATGTATCGTTGTAGGAACCATCTGCCTTTGTACCAACAAGTTCCTGAAGTGCTGCCTGCGTAAACTTTGCAGTGAACCCGTTCTCAGGGGCATCATAAGAAATATTTACACCAGCGCCCTTATATTCTTCATTAGCAGAAGTGTATACCTTAACGTCCTGATTATTCTTCAGATTTTCCGGCGTATCCGTTACTTCAAATACAAAATTGTCTGCCTCATTTTCTTTAGGAGTCGCAGTCAACAGTACCTCAGGCACTTTCACTGTTACCTTATAAGGAACATTATCGCCAACGCTGTAGTCGGATGCTTCAACGTATTCATCGCCATCTTTTGCAGGAGCACGATCCTTAACTTTCTTCTCAACATCGGGGCGCGGGTCAGTAACAGTCAATTCAAGGTTTTTCTCATCATTGCCTTTAGTAGTCACTTCACCATTATTTGCAACGGTAATTTCCTGGCTAGAACCATTTTTTACTTCAAAGTAATGCGGGGTCTGATCCGTGATGAATGCTTTATTGCTGCCGACACCCTGTTCAACAAAGCAGTAATAACCTGCCGAAAGGCCACTGACAGTAATTTTGCCTAAATCGCTTCCTTCACTACCTGTTGTGAGCAGCCCATTTGCACCAAACTCAGTACCCGTGTTATCACCGGAAGCTGTAGAAGACTTCTTGATTTGCTTCCACATCATCGTTGTATCATTTAGGTCGTCCGTGTAATTCGTAGTCGTAAAAGGAGAGATTTTGCCTTCGGTTTTAGTGCCCACAAATTTATACAGCTTGAAAGTTACACCAGAAAGCGTCTCGTTAGCTTCGCCGTTGCCAACTTGACCTTTTTTGATCAATGTAATATTGCCATAATCTGTTTTATTTTTCGGATAAACATGGACATCATACAGCCACTCTTCGCCCGGTTTCGTTGCGCCGATACGAGTCATGGGAACAGAAACCAAGAAAGGCTTGCAACGGGTAGTAACCGATGCCGGCGACTGAGTTTCAACTACCAAGTACAAACCAAGCGGAAGGTCTGTACTGTTCTCATCATTTTTCAGTGTAGCAATGCCATCAACATCTGTCGTTCCTTCTGCAACTTTCGGTGTTTTCGTTTCGTCCTTAACTACATAGTTGCCGTTTATCTTTTCAATAAGATCGTCAACATTCGGCTGCGCCTTATCACTGGATGCACTATAATACTCTCTTAAGGTATTTTCATTCCATACCTGATATGCAGTGAAAGTTGCATCTTTCAATGGGTTAGCATCCGCGGGGAGTTTCGTTGCATCTTCCTCTTCACCAGTGCTGTCCGGCTTTACCTCGCCATTGTACTCATACTTATGAATCGTAATGGAACCGGTATCCCGCGTCCATACAGCTGTACTCGGTTGTGGTGTCGTCGATGTTCCACTGTTCTCCGCCATTGCTGGCATGGCGCACAGGCTGAGGGCCAAGGCGGCGCTCAACAGGCCTGTGAGAAAACGTTTTGCTTTTTTCATTTCAGTACCTCTTCTCTTAAAAAAATCATCATCGGATGGGCGGCGGGGCCGCCCGGCTTAAGGGTTCTGCATCAGCACGGCGTGCAGTGCGGGGCGCTGCAGCGGGGAAACGCTGCCGCGCCGCCCGCACTGTGCCGTGAAGAAAAAAGGAGGAAAAACTGGGCCGCTTGCCCACTTGGCTTAAGGCTGCGCCCTGCCGTAAACGGGTGCGCACGGGCGGGCAGGCCCTGTATCCTGGGGGTTGCTGGGTTTCCGGGGGATGGTTAATGTCGCCGGCCCCCTTTCCTGTTGTAGCGGAATGTGAATATCAACAGCCCTGCCACCGCCAGCGGCATGCCGATCAGCAGCCACAGGCTTGGCGCGTCTGCACCCGTGTGGGGCAGCTCAGGCGTTTTACGGTTCAGAACGGTAAGGGTCATGGTGTAGGTGTTATTGGCGCCCGGCTTAAACGATTCATCATTTTCCGGAACTTTCACACCATCAATAGAACACTCGCCGCCTTGGGTAAATTCGATCACAATTGGCTGTGCCAACAGGTTGTACCCCGGATGTGCCTTGGTTTCCGTCAGGCGGTATGTACCGGGTTTCAGATTTGCGAACACATTGGTGATATTGCCGTTATCGTCCGTTTTGGCGGTAATGGAACCTGTGTTTGTGCCATTTGTGCCATTGAATATATAGGCAGTATCTACCTTCTGCGGTTCTCCTTCGGTTGTTGTTTCGACCAGCTTTTCCAGCTTGAACTCAACATCTTTCAAGAATACTTCTTGGCCCTCATTATTGGGTTCCGCGTCCTTCTTGATGATATCCAGTGCAAACTTCGGGTTCTGCAGCTTGTTGGTCAGCACAATCTTGCCGCTGCCGCCGGTGATGGTTCCATCGGTGGTTCCTGTGGCTGTATTGCCTGTTGAGCTGTCCGCGCTGTTCGTTTCGCTGTTTGCTGTTGCTTCAGCTTCAGCCGTTACAACATACGTATTGCCGTTAATCGTAATGGTTTCGTTCGGCTTTACCGCGGTAAAGTTGCCAGCCTTATCTACCGTACCTTCCACAATGCGGTAAATATAGTTGTTTTCCGCACTGTCGCCAACCGGGTACTGATCCAGGTTGTTAAAGGGATACAGCCAGCCGTTATCTGTATGGCGAACCGTAACATATTTGCTGCCCGAGGTCGGGTAGTCAACAACCTCCCATTTGGCATCCGCAGCACTGTTTTTGCGCTGGAGCTGGATGTAAATCTCGTTCGGCTGGTTCGTTGTACCAAGGACCGTATCATTTGCATCTTTCCAGAGCTTATCGAACTCAATGTTGATCAGTTTGCGCTGGGTGTTGGTAAAGATTGCGGTAACTTTCAGATTGGTCGGATCGTTCGGATTTTCGCTCGCCACAATCTCGCCTTCCACCATGGTGTTGTTGATCACATCGGCGTAATTGCCATCCGGAACGGTTACGCTTTGCAGCCTGGAACCATCTAGCGGTGTTTCTTCCTCGATGGTATAGCGGGTGCCAACGGGGATGCCGGTGATGGTCACGGTGTGGTCTGGGTATTTTACCGCATCGTTCATGTCGATCTCAACATACCTTATGATGTCCTCTTTTTCCAGACCAGCACCGCCAACATCACTAAAGGTAACTTTGAACTTGTAGGTGCCTGTAATGTTCTTTTCCTCACCAGCTGCGGCCTGCTTTTGGATTTTCAGCCCGCCGGTTTTGACGGTGTTGACGTATTTTACCTTTAGCTTTGTCAGCGTGGATTTTGTTTCGTCCGGGTCCTTATAGGAGCGGAAGACGATGGTGTCGGCGGAGGGTTTGTTTCCGGTATAGTTATTACCCGTTTGATCATCATTCGGTCTTATATTTTCCGTTCGGCCATCATTGGGGCTGCTTCCCGTCTGCCCGTCTAACGAAGGTATTGTACTAGGAAGAGTTACGCTGTTACCTTCTTTCATCGACTCAACCACATGCCCGTTCTCGCACACCGTCCATGTGGTGTCGTACAGGTTTTGGTTCAGTTCCTCTTTGAGCGAAATGTAGCTGCCGCGGCGGAACTGGTAGCTGAAGGTAACGGTTTCTCCAGCTTCCAGAACAAAGCGTCCGTCCTTGTCCACCAACTGGGTGTCTGTGTCATTGCTGGAGGTGTACTGTGCGTTTTCGGCGTTTTCCAAATGACCGCTTTCGGCGGAGCCGTAATCCGGGATTTCCTTCTGATCGGTTGTAAAGCCGGTCATCTTACTTGGCACCGCTTTGGGAATGAAGGTAAAGTCCCTGAAATAGATGTTGCGGTTATAGTTATCGCCCACGCGGATGGTTTTGACGTTGTTGTTAAAACCGCCCTGCTCTTTCATCTTGTGCAGGTCCAGCTTTACGGTGACCCATGCGCCTGTCTTCACTTCGACCGAGCCATACGTTGCGCCGTTAATGCCTGTTGTGCCAAGGCTGCCTTTTTGGACGTTGTTTTCATCCAGCAGTTCCAGATACAGGTTGTTGAGGGAAAGGTCACCTCCATGATCCTTTGGATCAACGTAAACCTGGAACGTAAGGAAGCGCATGTCTTTGATATTGATGGGGTTTTCCAGCGTCAGGATGCCACGACGTTTCTCACGCGCTGCACTTTGCGTATCCGTAAAGCGTGCGTACCAGTGAAGGACCTGTTCGTTTTCATTCCCGGAATCTGGCCAGGGGTTTGTTTCCCGCCTGAAAATGTAGTCATATTCGTTTCCTGGGGTTGCGGCGGCAATGTTGCTCTCATTCAAATTCACCTTTTGGGACTGAGTTCCGCTTTCATTCGGGCCAACGGCATCTGTTTTTCCATAATGGGTTGCCTGGTTCTGGATGGTGAAGTTGAAGATTTTCTGGTCTTTAAAGCAATTTTTGAAGTCTGGATCAACCTTGCTCAGTTCGACCTCTTTTTGAACCTGCAGCTCGTTATTATCCGGGAAGTTGAACGCCACCGCCATGTTGGACTCCCACATACCGCGTTCCATGTAGTACATGGTAAGGGTGTGCTTTTGGCCTTTGTCGAGTGGAAGAGTAGTGCCTTGCGCGTAGAACTTGATGACCTCCTTATTATATGTTACGGTCTTGACAGGGGAATTGCCATTTTTATCATCTTTATCACTACCTGACGTTCCGCCTGTTTTGACCTTACTGACATAGGCTGTTACACTATTTTTCTTTCCATCTTCTGTATCTGTCTCGCCAAATTCCAGCAGGCCGGAAACCTCACCATGGGCGCCGCCAACGTCAAGCGCCAGCTGGCCATCAATGAATACCCAAACGTCATCGTCACCGGAGAAGAAGAACTTGATGCTGGTTTTTTCCGTTGTTCCATCTGCCTTTTCTGTTTCCACCATGCCGTCATCCGTCAGGGTAAAATCCATCTGCAGCTTGGTGCCAAAGCCGTAATTGTAGGTAGAAAACACACCAGGCTTTGCTGTTTCATTGAACGGGAAGTAGCCATAAGGGTCTTTCGGGGTCGATGACGCACTCACATTCTTTGAAGACTCTCTGTTATTGGCACTTTGGCTTTGGAGAAAATATTTTGAATCCGAATTTTGTTCCGAATTTTGTTTTAGATACAAGGTTGTATCCTTGCTGTCAAAGCACCAATAATCAACGCCCTTTTCCTCACCAAAAATCTGTTTCTTGGTAAAGGGGAACGCAACGTTGTCGTACACTTCACCAAGCTTTGCATTTTTACTATTCTTTCCTAAGAGGAATTCTTTGTTAAAGTGCGGTTCTACTGCTCCTGTACCTTTCAGCAGCGGTTCACCTGTTGCTTTACCGGTGGATGTTGTATCCTTAACCAAGCCCTGATAGGCATAGTATGTATGATTATTGTCATTGTTTTGAGGATCTTCATTATACTGAGAGTTATTGATTGCCATGAAACGCTTAAATTTGTCGTACCCAAACAAATTTAATGTAGTAGCAATATCGCTAAAGTTAGTTCCTCCTCCAGGCTGAAAATGTCCGGTATAAATCGGGTATTCGGCCTTTGCATCCTTATAATAATCGCTCAGCGCCTGATCGAACTGGCGGAAGGGTACCCAGTTGCGGTGACTTACAGTAGGAGAACTTTGATCGTAACTGCCACGGTTATTGCCGTTCAGTTCGTAATCTGTATAATAGTCATACAGCGTACTGGTAACATATTTTGTGTTTGCTTCTTCCGTAAAAGGAGCGGATTTAATATCTACTACTTTAGTGCCAGTATCTTTCCCCTTTTCGGCATCACGCAGGGTACCTTTTGGAGCCCAGTAGCCGCCACGAGTGGTACCTTTATATACTGCATCGTCATTCGTATCCGCATAGAAGCAATTTTTGCCATCTGTGGGAATCTCCAGCCACTCTGTACTTACTCCATTTCCTTTTGTCGCATTGTCATCGTTAATTTCTTCACCGGAAAAGATGATTGAACTATTTGAACTATATTCTTGGGGAATGTCAACATAATAAAGGTTTTCGTTTGTATCATCTTTTACCAGCGTGCCTTTTTCGGAGTTTCCGTTGCCTCCTTTTATCCGATAATAAATGGTCTCTGAATTATTGGCTTTTGGGATTGAAAAGTCGCCGGTATCTCCATTCAATGCCATCTTGGAAAAAGTAGCATCGTAATAGATGCGGGTGGCACCGGGACGCCCCCATGTTGCATCATTAATACCATTGTACATGTAGCAATAGCATTGACCTTCGGAATACTGGAAGCGTTTCTGGTTTTCTTCTTTTACTTCCTCATTATAAAAATTGTAGTATTCACTTATTTCTGTATTCTCATCGCCCTTGGTAAAGCGAACAAAAGAGCAAAAAGCGTCAGGAATCTTAAATTTTGCTGTGAAATTAGGTTGGATATCATTTAAGGATATTGGCTGCTCACCGACCTGGACAAGCACTCCTTTATCATCCGGTTCATAAAACCAGGCTTTGACGTTCGTTAGTGTTTCACTGGTTTTATTTTCAAAGGCCATCTCTTTGTTAGCGAAATGCTTATGGCCAACCGTATAGTCCTTCCACTTCGTTCGATCCCAGCTATTCCCCTGATTTCCGTTCCCATTATTTCCGTCATAGTAGTTGCCGCCGATATAATGATCCTTATCATCTGGATTGAACGTCATCCACGGTGGACTCTGTTGTCCTACTTCAGCAATTACTATTTTGTGTGCAGGATTTTCGTCATTAATTGAATCTCCCTTATATCCGCAAAATTCAAGTCCATTCAACCCTCCGTTTTTATAGTGATCGGCCTTTTTCAGAACCGCAGAATAAATTTTTCTTTGATCCTTCGTTTCGCTAACTTCCTGCATCTCAAGATAATAAAAGTGATCTCTTTTTGGATCTTGTCCATCAGCGGCATGTATTTTTACCACTGTACAATCGCTCCAACCACTTGGCACTGCAAAATAGAGCGTGTAAGTTTCCGTATTCCCCCCCTCACTAACTGCCTGCACGTTATCCACGCTTTTTGCGGCGTACATCTTCTGCGGCTGTTCGGTCGGTTCCGGGGTGGCGGTGGTGGGGGTCACGGTCGGCACAGGGGTGGCCGTTGCGGTGGCTGCCGGTTCCGGGGTCGGGGTGGGTTCTGCCGTGGGCTCCGGCGTTTCGGTCGGGGCGGGCTGCTCCGGCTCGGCGCTTTGTTCCGGTTCCGGGGTGGCGGCGTTCTGCTCCGGCAGAGCGGTATTCTCCCCGGAGGCCATTCCCGACTCATCCTCCAGCAGCTCTACTTCGTCAGGTGCGTCGGGCAGAAGATCCACCTCGGCGTATACAGGCAGGGCCATTGCCATAACCAGGCAAGCGGTGACAAGCAGCGCTGTCAGCCGGCGCGCCCAACCTGTTGTGTTTTTCCCTGTTCTATTCAATCTGCTCACTCGCCTTTCGCGCTGGCTTGATGAAAGCACATTGTTCCACAGGGGATCCCTGTGGAACAATAAAAGAAACCAGCTTCTTTTACTTGCGCAACCGTTGCCATGTTGTTTTCAAAAAAATTACGCATCGAATCTTCTCATTGCGCATTTACTTTTCAGTGTTAAAGTATAGCACCTTTATACCAGAAAGGCAATACAATCCACGCAAATTCCTGTTTTTCAGCACTTTTACTGATTGCGTTTTCCTCCAATTATACAATGTATTCAACGCCTTTGTATAATTTATTCCTGATTTTCTTTTTGGCAGCGGTCCCTTTTATATACTTTGACCGCGCGTTTATGATTCTCTGCGCACACAGAGCGCAACTTTGCAGCAAAATTCGCCTTTTTTGCTACATTTCCCTGTTTTTGCGCAATTATTTGTTTCGCATGCGCCTGTTTGTGGCGGGGCATGGCGGCTGGGTGGGCGCCTTGTGGGAGGGATGGCAGGTTTGCGGCGCACGGTTCCCGTTTTTTTGCGGCGCGATGGGTACACCGCGCCCCTGCAAACGGTTT
>ERZ779705.1972-NODE-1972-length-11867-cov-3.209871_pt1 | contig 11867 bp, 6 predicted proteins | sample MGYA00511385_ERZ779705 | MGnify/ENA primary metagenome ERZ779705 (study PRJEB29588, sample SAMEA2145301) | human gut metagenome | biome: human gut; feature: human-associated habitat; material: faeces | place: Denmark | collected 2008/2010 ... | reverse complement strand
AACATACCTGCTTGCAATGATAATATTATTTCCCAATAAATTTAAAACAGCTTCTAAAAAAAGTATGCCCAAAAGTATTTAACTTTCGAGCATACCCCGCAATATTCCATTGGATCTCTTTTATTTCGTCGTCTTTTTCCGGGCCGGTTTCTTTTTGGCAGGAGCCTTGTCGGCATCCTCGACAATCTTCATGCAATCGGCGAACGTGAGCGATGCCGGTTCGGAACCTTTGGGTAATTTATAATTCTTCTTTTTATAAGCGATATACGGACCAAAACGACCGTTAAGCAGTTCTAGTTCATCATCTTCATCGAACTTCTTGATAAGGCGTTGACTTTCCTGCTCGCGCTTTTGCTGAATCAATATTATCGCATCCTCTAACGAAACACCCTGTGGGGTGAACTCTTTGGGCAACGATACATATTTGCCGTCGTGACGAATATACGGACCGAAACGGCCGATACCCACGACAACGGTTTTGCCTTCGAAATCGCCTAAGGTTCGGGGCAAATCGAACAGTTTCAAAGCCTCTTCCAGTGTAATCGTGCTCATCGATTGTCCTTTGAGCAATGATGCGAACAACGGCTTCTCCGTATCTTCGGGCGTACCGATTTGTACCAACGGACCGAAACGGCCTATCTTCACCGATACGGGACGACCGCTTTTCGGGTCCGTACCCAATACCCGTTCGCCCACTTTATGCTCCAACCGCAAAGCGAGAGCGCTCTCTACCACCGGGTGAAAGAGTTTGTAAAAATGATCTATCTCGTCGTTCCACACGGTTTTTCCCTCGGCAATATCGTCGAATTGCTGCTCGACATTCGCCGTAAAATTATAATTGAGAATATCGGGGAAATACTCCGTCAAGAAATCGTTGACGACAACTCCTATATCGGTGGGAAGCAGTTTGCCTTTATCGGCTCCTGTGAGCTCGGTTTTCTCTCCCGATTCGATTTTCCCATCGTGCAGCGTCAACATACGATATTTCCGCTCCGTTCCTTTCCGATCGCCCTTCTCGACATATTCGCGTTGCTGTATGGTCGAAATGGTTGGTGCATAGGTAGAAGGCCGACCGATACCCAGTTCTTCCAATTTACGAACCAGACTGGCCTCGGTATAGCGGGCGGGAGCTTGCGAGAAACGTTCCGTTGCCGTGACCGACGACAATGCCAGCACATCGCCTTTCGCCAATGCAGGCAACATCTTGTCGTTTCCTTCTGTATCGCCTTCGTCATCGGTAGACTCCATATACACTTTCAGGAAACCGTCGAATTTCAAGACCTCGCCCACGGCGACGAAGTGTTCTTTCCTTCCCGAAACGGCGATGGTCGCAGTCGTCTTTTCCAACTCGGCATCGCTCATTTGCGAAGCGATCGTACGTTTCCAAATCAGTTCATACAATCGTTTTTCCTGAGAGGAAGCATTGATTTCGTGATGGCTGATGTACGTGGGACGTATTGCCTCGTGCGCTTCCTGTGCTCCTTTGGTATGCGTATGGTAATTTCGAATATGCAGATATCTCTCGCCCAAAGTTTTCACAATCTCGTCTTTGGTCGTATTTATAGCCAACGATGACAAATTCACCGAGTCGGTACGCATATAGGTGATATGTCCTGCCTCATAAAGCCGTTGAGCCACCATCATGGTTTGAGCCACGGAGAAACCCAATTTCCGGGCGGCTTCCTGTTGCAATGTGGAAGTGGTGAACGGAGCCGCAGGCGATTTCTTTGCAGGTTTCACCGTCACGTCCCCGATAGAGAAGTGTGCGGTCTTGCAGGCTTCGAGCAAAGCCTTCGCCTCGTCTTCGGTTTTCAATCGTTGGCTCAATTCGGCCTTCAACAATTCCCCTCCGGGTAACAAAAATTCCCCGATCACCCGATAGGCTGCTTCGGGCTTGAACGCCGAGATTTCTCGCTCCCGTTCTACAATCAAGCGCACTGCGACCGATTGTACACGACCGGCCGACAAAGCGGGCTTCACCTTTTTCCACAGAACAGGCGAAAGTTCGAATCCCACGATACGGTCGAGTACCCTGCGGGCTTGTTGGGCATCTACCCGATTCAAATCTATATCCCGGGGATTCTCAATGGCATGGAGTATGGCATCTTTGGTAATCTCATGGAATACAATCCGTTTCGTTTTCTCCGGTTTCAATTTCAACACTTCGAACAAGTGCCATGCGATAGCCTCTCCCTCGCGGTCCTCATCGGAAGCCAGCCAAACCATATCCGCTTTGTCTGCCTCCTGTTTCAGCGTTTCCACCAACTTTTTTTTGTCGGCAGGGATTTCATAAATAGGTTTATAGTTATGCTCGATATCCACACTGAAATCCTTTTTTTTGAGATCACGGATATGTCCGTAGCTCGAAAGGACTTCAAAATCCTTTCCCAAAAACTTCTCAATGGTTTTAGCCTTTGCCGGAGACTCTACGATTACCAAATTTTTTGCCATATGCGCAATGTTCGTTCAAATTTTGCGCAAAATTAGAAAAACAGATTGTAATACAGAGCTTTTTTCTACTTTTTTATTAAATAATGTATATCGCACACATTTCGAATCGATCCTACCATGTAGAGTTTTTGTCGCATATCCTCCCCAACGCCTTTCTCCTATACTATTCCCTCCGAAAAAGCTGACGGGATAAATCCTGTTTTTAAACTACCCACTCGTCCCGTGAGTACTCCCGACACGGTGGGAGAGGTTAAATCCTCCTTCTCCCCTGCCGTGTCCCGTAGTATTGCGGGGTGTGGCGTTAGTCATATAGGGGAAGTGGCACACATCGTGACGGAAGGGTTAAAAATGTCGAGAACAGACCTCTTACCCTCAAAATTTCAAATCGACCCCGAACATGAAATTGATGCCTTGTGCCGGCATACCGTAAAGAATATCGTATTTCCGGTTCAGCACATTGTCGGTAAGTCCGTAAAGCGAAAACCAAGAAGTGAAAGCATACGAGGCTTTCAAGTGAACGAGATGTATATCGGAGAGTTTTCCGAGATTTGAATACTCCCGACCCGCAGCAAACTCATATCCGGCTTCGAGCACGAACGGTCGAACAGGCATATAACGGATATTCGCTCCTCCTTCCCACTGCGGACGGTTATACGAAATCGCCTCACCCCCATCGGCGGTCTTCCATCGATGATACCCGACCTTCGCCGAAGCCTCCAATTTCGTACCGTAACGATAAGATACATCGAGCTCTGCTTTCAAAGCATTGGCATCGATACCCCAAAAACGCGACACACCTGTAAACTTTCCGTCCAAATCTTCGGGTAAAAGGAACAACGCCTTTTTACAAATTTCATAACCGCCCGAAAGCCCTATGGAAAATCCGGGCAATGCGTTAATGCGTATTCCCAATGAGGCATCCAACGGCACATACGTATTATCTACCTGTGCCGACGGATTGAAGTAGAGCGTATAGGCCGAAACACTTCGCCACGTATTCAGTTTCTTCCCACCCGTAAAAGCCGTATAAAACTGTACATCGGGAACTATCGTCCAATCGAATCGCACATCGGGAGAGAATCGCAAAATAGTCCCGTTATTGAACGAAACATCGGCCTTGACACCGACCGCAAAAGCCACGTGTTCATTCTGCCAGTCATACCGGGGATTCAATGAAATCATACCGTAATTCGCTGCCGACTGTAACCGGCTGTAACCCACATAATCGAAAGAACCGCCCAAAGAAATAGAGCTGCGTCTGTCGAACGGCGCAGACAGTGTAAAGTCTGCATTTACTAAATTCTCGGCAGCCCCTTTTTCACCTTGTAAATATCCCCGGTGATACCCGTACCGGTAATATGCCAATGAAACTTTATAAAGTAGATCCGACTCTCCGGCAGTCGAGGCTATATGGCTTTTCAAGAAGAACCGGTTTATCTCTTGGTTAGGCGAAGATATTCCCGTCAAACCGGGGTATCGCAATCCGTAATAGTTGAAGGAGTCGTAACGATAACCGCCGCTTATTCCCAAATCCAGCTTCCCGAAGGAGTGAAGATAATCGGCGACCACTCGCTCTTCGAGCCGGTGCATCTTCTTCGAGTCGGGATAGTAGTCCTCCGTTAACGATTGATTGTAGTCCACCGTTCCGCAAGTAGAGCGATGTTGCAACCACACACCCAACTTGTCTTTGTCATTCTGCAAAATACGATAACCGGCATTCCCGACCATATTCAGGTAATTGCCTATCCCGAAATCCACGTATCCCCTCGATTGGTTTTCTTCGGGTTTTTCTCCGAAACCGCCGGGAGCCAACAAGACAGCGCGAGGTTCGAGGGGAGCCGGAACCGTCCAGTCGCTATACCGTATAGATTGTTTGGTGACCGTCGGTGCTTCCACTTCGGGCAATGTATTGATTTTAGACGCATCGCGCACGATAGGTGTAAAATCTTTTTCTATGGTTACTTCCCGCCGCAACGAATCGGAACGTACCTGTGCCGACAGGAAGAATGGGAAAACCGATATGATTAAAAAAGAAAACCGTTTCATAAGCCATACATATTGTATCGTTCAACTACTCTGTTTGTCCCAGCTCGCTCAACTTCTTGTCTATCCGGGAAATAATATCGTCGTCGCTGGCCGGATAGTTATTCCGCAAACTTTGCAAATATTGACGGGCTTGGAAAGTCTCGCCCCGTTTTTCATAAATGTCGGCCATGAGCAAGAATGCCCGAGCCAACCAATAATTGTGGGGAGTACCTTTGTCGATAAAAGTATTCAGCGTCTTTTCGGCCGTATCGATCGCTTTGTTGTCGAATTGATATTGAGCCAATAAATAGGCACTTTGCGCCCCGTAAATCGAACGGGTATCTTTCGAAAGCTCCCGCCAGTCATCGGCTGCATTTTCTCCCTTTCCCGTATGGAAATAGGCATCGGCACGAGCAAATAAAATCTCTTGACGCAAATCGGGAGAAAGTTTGCTTTCGCTCAACAACTTGTCGGCAACTGTTACCACCTCGCCATATTGCCGCTTATTTCGGGCAATACGAAGCATACCCAACCGGGCGGCCTGTTTGTTCTCTCCGACAGTCGCTTTCTTTTCCAACTCCTTGAATCCGGCAAAAGCCTCGTCATAACGAGCTTTCAAATAAAGTATCTCGCACTTGCGGGCCAATGCTTCTTCGGCAAACTCGCCGTCGGGACTGTTCGTCACCACATAGTCGAACGCCGGAAGAGCTTTGTCGTAGTCTTTCGCTGCAAACGATGCTTTCCCGATATAGTAATTAGCCGGAATCAAAAACGCGCCCGACGGATAATTTCGCACATATTTCTCCAACGAAGCGATACCTTTCCCCGTCATATAAGTGCGCTCGGCTGCCATATACGACAAAGAATCCAATTCGCTCACAGGAGCCTGCTCCGACCGTCCCACGCTGTTCAGATAGTTAGCGTAGGCATCGACGGCATCTTTCTCTACATATACCGATTTGAGGTCGGCGACCGCTATGCGAGCCTCCTCGCTGGTCGGATAACGCTCTATCACTTGCTGGTAAGCAGCCACCGATTCGTCTGTCTGCCCGTTATTGAAATAGACCATACCCAACTGCAAACCTCCCTTGCGGGCAATCGCGCTCTGGGGATAATCGGCGATCAATTGTTTGTAACATACGATAGCATCGTTATTCCTATTCAATATCGTATAAGCCTGTCCCTTTTCGAACCATGCGTTCGCCAGATATCCCGAACGAGGATAATCGGCAATCAATTTGTCCAACAACTCTATTTTGCGTTCGTGATTCCTCTGCAATCCCGCCATGAAAGCTTTTTGAAAAAGGGCATAATCTCCGTTCGCGACATCGGTCTCTTGGGCCCGGGCATAATACTGCTCGGCATCGGCGAACCGACGGGCGTAATAATAGCAATCGCCTATCCGGGAATAGGCATCGGCAAGCATGCTTCGATTTCCTCCGGTCTGTACAGAGACATACCGGGAAAAACCGTCGAGGGCTTGCGAGAAGTTATGCTGTTTGAACTGACAGTAGGCCCAATCGTACCAAGCCAGCGAATACATTTCGCTCCGCTTGTCCTTGCTGGAAGAAAGATATGCCGAATAATTCCGGGCAGCGATATCGTATTGTTCCCGACGATATTGGCACTCGGCGAGCCAAAACGCAGCCTTACCCCGTATATCGGTATCATAGTTTCCCACAGCGATCGCCCGGCTAAACAAACTTTCGGCATCGGCGATACGGGCATTGGTGAAAGCCTCCGTCCCCAACTGGAAAAGAATGCGCTGCTTGGCGGCGAGTATTTTCCCGTCGGGCTTCCGTATTTTATCGATAGACGCCAGTGCCGACCGATAATTACGGGTCGTCATGTAAACTTCTACCAAATAGTCGTTAATCTTGTCGGCATAGCGAGAACCGGGAAACTCGTTCAAGAAACGTTCGAACACACCCACCGAGTTATCGAAAGGCGAAGCCGTGCGATCATACAGGCAGAGCGCATAGTTGTAAAGCGCCGTTTCCCGAACCTGACGGTCGTAATTCCCTTGTGAAGCCATCTCGAACGCCATGCGGGCATTATTTTTATCTCCCGCTCGCAAATAGGCTTGCCCGATATAAAGATAAGCATTTTGAGAAAGAGCATCGTCCACGCCGGTCACACGCCCCAAATAATCGATCGTCTCGCTATCTTCTCCCCGGCGATAGGCCATGACACCCATGACATAAAGAGAAGAGCGTTCGGGTTTGCGACATCGTTGCAAATACCTTTCCAAATATTCCGTCGCCGCTTTATCGTCACCTTCTTGATAAGCGCTTTCGCCGAGCAACCGAAGAAGTTCGGTGTATAAGTCGGCATCGGAAGACGGACGGGACAACAACGCTTTACCCTCGGACAATACCTGTGCGAAACGTTTTTGCCCGAAATAAATCTGCAACATGTGCAGCCGTGCGGCATATCCGAAACTCCTGTCGTCCGCCACTTTCGAAAATCCGCTTAAAGCGGCTCTATCGTCTCCCTCGTTCATCTGTATATACGAAAGGTAGAACGTGGCTCCTGTCCGAAATCTCTCTTTCCCGATTAGAAGCTGAAACAGCGGTTTCGCCGCATCGGGATTACCGGTCTTCAACAAAGAACATGCCGTGCGATATCCCCACCGGTCCTCCTCGTCGCCGGTCAACAGACTCACATTTACCGTCTGATAGGTTTTCAAGGCTTTTGCATAATCTTGACTGTCGTAATAATAATCGGCCAATGCCAACCGAGCCTGCAAAGTATGTTTAGAATCCGGATAATTTCGCAAAAAATCCGTTAACCGCCGTACAGCCTGCGGCGAATAATTGCGGGCTTCCGAAAGAGCGATATACCAGTCGGCCGTTTCCCGCTGCTCAGGCGACAAATCGCCTTCACAAGCCTCTTTCATCACATCGGCACAACCCGCATAGTTCTTCTCTTGAAAGAGAAAGATTCCCCTATCTATCAAAGCCCTGTCATCGTTATAAGCCGGGATTCCCGGCTTGGCGGCCAAAAGCTGTCCGGTGCATACGATTCCACAAAGTATAACTATCGCCCGTTTCATGAACATCTTTATTTTGTATTAAGTTCCGAACTATCCACCCATTTAAATAATTTATCCGACGGTCGTATCTTCTCATCGATACGCATCGAGAACCGCTCGCCTTTTACCGTCTTTTGTACCGGTTTCAAATCGACTCGTATCTCTTCCACCTTGCGGATAAGCGCACCGGTCGTCGGGCCGGTGACGAGTATCTCGTCTCCCACGCTCAACGAACCGCTCTCCATGAGAAATTCGGCCACACCGAGGTTGGAAAAATACTTCACGCCCTTGCCTATATATATCTTTCGTTTCGTGGCTCCCGAGCCATAATTGTGAGTCCATTCGCCCAAGCGCTGACCCAAATAATATCCGTTCCAAAACCCTCGATTAAAGACGGTAGCGAGCCGCTCGTCCCACTGTGCGATCTTCTCGTCGGTAAAGTCGTCGTTCAAATAAGACTCGATGGCCTCGTTGTAACACGAAACGACCGTACGCACATATTCCGGTCCCCTTGCGCGACCCTCGATTTTAAATACCCGCACCCCCGAATCGATCAGTTTGTTCAGGAAATGTATCGTTTTCAAGTCCTTCGGCGACATGATGTAAGCGTTGTCCACTTCCAACTCGTTACCGGTCTCCTTGTCTTTCACTTCGTATGAACGACGACAAATCTGCATACAAGCCCCCCGATTCGCCGAAGCATTCATTTCGTGAAGGCTCAAATAACATTTGCCGGACACAGCCATGCACAATGCCCCGTGACAGAACATCTCTATACGTACCGGTTCTCCGCCCGGCCCCACGATACGATCCCGCAAAATGGCTTCGTGAATACGGGCTACCTGCTCCATATTCAACTCCCGGGCCAGCACCACCACATCGGCAAAACGGGCATAGAATCGCAACGCCTCGGTATTGGAAATATTCAGCTGGGTCGATAAATGCACCTCTACCCCTATCTCGCGGGCATAGGTCATAGCCGCCACATCGCTGGCGATAATAGCCGAGAGCCCGGCCTCCTTCGCCGCATCGATAATACGATGTAACAGAGGTATATCTTCGTCGTAGATAACGGTATTGACCGTCAGATAACTCTTTATGTGATGCTCGTTACAAATACGCACAATCTCGTGTAAATCGTCTATCGTAAAATTATTCGACGAACGGGCTCGCATATTCAGCCCCTCGATACCGAAATATACCGAATCGGCCCCTCCCTGTATGGCCGCCGTCAAAGAATCGTACGAACCCACCGGCGCCATAATTTCAAAATCGCTTCTCTTCATCATAAACAAACCGTTCTATTTCCCGGTGATTATTTTTCGTATTTCGTTCAGTTTATTCAATGCTTCTACCGGTGTAAGGTTATTGATATCGACCTGTAAAATTTCGTCCCGAACCTGTGAAAGCACAGGATCGTCCAGTTGGAAAAAACTCAACTGCATACCGCCTCTCGACGAAGCGATTTCGGCGGTAGGCTTGGCAATACCGTTCTGGCGGTTTTCCGACTCCAACTGTTTCAATATCTGGTTGGCCCGCTTGACGATGCTCTGGGGCATACCGGCCAGCTTCGCCACATGGATACCGAAACTGTGCTCGCTACCGCCACGTACCAATTTCCGCAAGAATATCACCTTGTTGTCGACCTCTTTTACCGAAACGTTATAATTGACAATGCGTTTATATGTACGCTCCATTTCGTTCAACTCGTGATAATGGGTAGCGAACAACGTTTTGGCTCGGGCTTTGGGGTGCTCGTGTATATGCTCGACAATAGCCCACGCGATAGATATACCGTCGTAAGTACTCGTTCCCCGCCCCAACTCGTCGAACAGAACCAAACTCCGCTCCGACAGATTGTTGAGAATATCGGCTGCCTCGGTCATCTCGACCATAAAGGTAGATTCGCCGAGCGAGATATTGTCCGATGCCCCCACACGAGTGAAAATCTTGTCCACAATCCCTATCTTAGCGGCCTCGGCCGGAACGAAACTTCCTATCTGAGCCATCAGAACAATCAAAGCGGTCTGGCGCAACAACGCCGATTTACCGGCCATGTTGGGTCCCGTTATCATCATGATTTGCTGCTTGTCGTTGTCGAGCTCGACACTGTTGCTGATGTAGGGTTCGCCCGGCGGCAACTGTTTCTCGATAACCGGGTGACGTCCTTCCTTGATGTCGATAACCAGCGAATCGTTTACTTCGGGACGAATATACCGGTTTTCCACGGCCGACTTCACGAACGACAACAAGCAGTCGAGCCGCGCAATGAGATTGGAATCGAGTTGTATGGCAGGAATATACTCCGTCAATGCAAGAATCAAATCATTGAACAACTGCGTTTCCAATGAAAGAATCTTCTCTTCCGCCCCCAAAATCTTCTCCTCGTATTCTTTCAACTCTTGGGTGATATAACGCTCTGCGCTCACCAACGTCTGCTTTCTGATCCAATCGGAAGGAACCTTGTCCTTGTGAGTATTGCGCACTTCGATGTAATACCCGAATACGTTGTTATACCCGATTTTCAAGCTGGGAATACCCGTTTTCTCGCTCTCGCGCTGCTGCACGTGCAACAAATAGTCTTTCCCCGAATAGGAAATTTCTCGCAACTCGTCGAGTTCGTCGTTCACCCCCTTGCGGATAACTCCTCCCCGATTCACCAAATTGGGCGCATCGGGATTAATTTCATGCTCGATTCTATCCCTGATGAGCGTACAGCAATTCAGTTGCTCCCCGATACGTTGCAATACAGGTTCATCGCTCTGCTCGCAAACAGCCTTGATAGGTTCTATCGCCGACAATGCCACTTTCAACTGAACCACCTCGCGAGGCGAAATACGCCCCACCGCTACTTTCGAAATGAGGCGTTCCATATCGCCTATCGTATCGAGTTGCGGATCGATAACCTCCCTAACTTCGGGGTGGCGGAAAAAGAATTCCACTCCGTTCAACCGATCCTCGATAGGCTTCACATCTTTCAACGGAAAGACAACCCACCGTTTGAGCATACGTGCCCCCATCGGGGTGACAGTCCGGTCTATCACGTCGAGCAGGCTCTTTCCCCCTTCGTTCATCGGAGAAAGCAATTCGAGACTCCGCACCGTGAATTTATCCAATCGCACATATCGCTCCTCCTCGATACGAGACAGCGATGTAATGTGCGAAATCTGCGTATGCTGTGTAATATCCAAATAATGGAGCAGAGACCCCGCGGCGATAATGGCGTTGGGCATATTGTGAATTCCGAAACCTTTGAGGTTTTTCGTCTCGAAGTGACGCAATAAGCGATCCGAAGCGGCATCCTCGGTATAAACCCAATCGTCCAACTCGAAAGTAAAAAAACGGGAACCGAAATGCTCCTCGAACAATTTCCGTTTCGTGCGTTCGAACAGCACCTCTTTCGGAGAGAAATTGCCCAACAGCTTGTCCACATAGTCGAAATCTCCCTCGGCGGTCAAGAATTCACCCGTCGATATATCGAGAAAAGCCACACCCACTTTGTTACCTTTCCCGAAATGAACACCCGCCAAGAAATTATTCTCTCGGTGATCGAGAATATTGTCGTTAATCGACACGCCCGGTGTCACCAATTCCGTAATGCCGCGCTTGACCAATTTTTTTGTCAGTTTCGGGTCTTCCAGCTGTTCGCAAATAGCTACCCGTTTTCCGGCACGCACCAATTTGGGAAGGTAAGTATCGAGAGCATGATGGGGAAAACCGGCCAACTCCACATACTGGGCGGCTCCATTTGCCCGGCGAGTCAATGTAATCCCCAATATTTCCGATGCCACCAAAGCATCGTCCGAAAACGTTTCATAAAAGTCTCCCACCCTGAAAAGCAATATCGCATCGGGATGCTTGGCTTTCATCTCGATATACTGTTTCATCAGCGGAGTTTCGACAATTTCCTTGGCCACGATATATTTCTTTTATATTCGTATGAATAATCCCGTTTAAGAGAAACAAAGATAACATTTTCGACCGGAATTGTGAAATTAAAAAAATGTAAGAAACTGTTTTTATTTTTTTCTACTCCTCACTTCATCGCTGCCACTCCCCCATTCCCCACTCTCCCCTGTGTTTCGAAAAACAAAAAGTCAGCTCTTAAAAACGACGAGTAAGATTTATGCTTCTCTATTGAAACAGCTCTCTCCCTCCTCCCGCCAGACCTTGTAACATTCGAAACATTTCGCTCCTCCCCTTGCCGTGTCCCGTAGCATTACGGGGTGTTGCGTTAGCCATATAGAGAAGATGGCACGTAGAGGGGTTGAAAAGCACCATCTTATCAGTCCGTTTATATCAGATATTTAACCCCCTCGCCCTACGGGCACTCCCCCTATCTCATCTGCCATGAGCA
>ERZ779705.1967-NODE-1967-length-11888-cov-3.982845_pt1 | contig 11888 bp, 10 predicted proteins | sample MGYA00511385_ERZ779705 | MGnify/ENA primary metagenome ERZ779705 (study PRJEB29588, sample SAMEA2145301) | human gut metagenome | biome: human gut; feature: human-associated habitat; material: faeces | place: Denmark | collected 2008/2010 ... | reverse complement strand
GAGGGCGTTGGCTCCATGCTGCGCACTAAGATCAACGTGAACCTTGGCGTCTCCCGCGACTGCAAGGACTACAACATTGAGATGCAGAAGGTGATGAGCGCCGTGAACATGGGCGCAGAAGCCATTATGGATCTGTCCAGCCACGGCAACACCCAGCCCTTCCGCCAGAAGCTGACCCACGAGTGCCCGGTGATGATCGGCACCGTGCCGGTGTACGATTCGGTCATCCACTACCAGCGCGATCTGGCTGAGCTGACCGCACAGGACTTCATCGATGTGGTGCGCCTGCATGCAGAGGACGGTGTGGACTTTGTCACCCTGCACTGCGGCATCACCCGCAAGACCATCGAGCAGATCCGCAAGCACAAGCGCAAGATGAACATTGTCAGCCGCGGCGGCTCTCTGGTGTTTGCATGGATGAGCATGACCGGCAACGAGAACCCCTTCTACGAGCACTTTGACGAGATCTGCGAGATCTGCGCCGAGCACGATGTGACCATCTCGCTGGGCGATGCCTGCCGTCCCGGCTGTCTGGCTGACGCCACCGATGTGTGCCAGATCGAGGAGCTGGTGCGTCTGGGCGAGTTGACCAAGCGCGCATGGGCACACAACGTGCAGGTGATGGTGGAAGGCCCCGGCCATGTGCCCCTGAATCAGGTGGCTGCCAACATGGAGGTGCAGAAGAGCATCTGCATGGGCGCACCCTTCTATGTGCTGGGACCCCTCGTCACCGATATCGCCCCCGGTTACGACCACATCACCGCTGCCATCGGCGGCGCTGTGGCTGCAGCCAGCGGTGCAGCTTTCCTGTGCTATGTGACCCCCGCCGAGCATCTGGCTCTGCCCAATGTGGACGATGTGAAGCAGGGCATCGTGGCCTCCAAGATCGCTGCCCACGCCGCCGATATCGCCAAGGGCATCCCCCACGCCCGGGACATCGACGATAAGATGGGCGATGCCCGCCGTGTGCTGGACTGGGATGCACAGTTCGCCTGCGCACTGGACCCGGAGACCGCAAAGGCCATCCGCGATGCCCGCCTGCCGGAGGACGACCACAGCGACACCTGCAGCATGTGCGGCAAGTTCTGTGCCGTGCGCAGCATGAACAAGGCGCTGGCCGGTGAGTACATCGACATTCTGTAAAAATCTTCTGTTTTGCGCGCAGCAGCGTGCATCTTCCTCCGCCGCCCGGTATGACCGCCGGGCGGCTTTTGTGTTGTAATTCCAAAAAGATTGTGTTAAAATAACAATAAGGCGCTGATTGCAAAATTGGTGGTCATGCTTTCTATCCCGTATCGCTGGTTTTTCTATTTCTACATAGAACAAGCAGAGGTCCGGGAGGAAACTTTTTTGAAAGTACCCTGCCCGGAGCCTTGAAGGCGAAGGGAGGGATATCGAATGAATCTGCTGGAGACTCTCGCATTGCTCACGTTCATTCTCGCGTTGTTGAGCTTGGTCGTGGATGTGATCCGTCTGACCGTTGAGGTCATGGCAAAGTTTTCCCAGATGAAAAGCGATGATAACAAAAAAGATTGACCGCCTCACAGTTCCCCAACTCGAGCGGTCAATCTTTTTGACTAACGGGATGGAAAGCTGACCTTTGCAGTCAGCGCCCCTTCTGTTTGTAGTATAATCGAAGCTATGTGATTTGTCAAGTTATCCTGTTCCATCGATTATTTCTATCGATTTTTTAGAATTTACAATTCTTCTGTACTGTACTATAATGAAGTTATCGTCTTCATTCCATTGATCTACAGGAGGAATCTGCCTTGCTGGTAAATCTTATCGAATCCGTCTATCGCCTGCTGTGGGGCGACCTGTTCACCATCCCGCTGGGCGGCGGCATCGGCATTTCCTTCATGGTGGTGCTGCTGTTCACGGCGGGCATCTGGTTCACCTGCCGCACCCGTCTTTTGCCGGTGCGGCTGTTCCGGGATATGATCGCCGCCGTGTGCGAGAAAAAGCAAGGCAGGAACGGCCTTTCCTCCTTCCAGACGCTGGTCATTTCCACCGCCACCCGCGTGGGCATGGGCAATCTGGTGGGCGTGGTGGCCGCTGTTTCTGCAGGCGGTGCCGGTGCGGTGTTCTGGATGTGGGTCACTGCCATTCTGGGTGCGTCCACCTCCTTTATCGAATCCACCCTTGCCCAGAAATACCGCCAGCCCGACCCGCTGTACGGCGGCTGGCGCGGCGGACCGGCTTACTATCTGCATGTGCTGGCGGAGCGCAGGCGCGGCAAAAAGCTCAAACGCTCTGTGGTAGCGGCACTGTTTGCGGCGTCTGGCCTCATCTGCTGGTGCGGCATCAGTCAGGTGATCTCCAACTCGGTCAGTTCTGCGTTTGAAAATGCGTTCCATATTCCGCCGCTTACTACCACACTGGTGCTCACGGCCATTGCGGCGGTGATCGTGCTGCGCAAGAATGCCACCGTGAAAAGTCTGGACGTGATGGTGCCCATCATGGCGGTGTGCTATTTTGTCATCACCGTGGGCATCGTGCTGTTCAACCTGCCCAAGCTCCCGGCGGTGTTCGGGCGCATCTTTGCGGAAGCGTTCGGTCTGCGGCAGGCCGTGGCTGGCGGCTTTGGTGCTGTGCTGATGAACGGTGTCAAGCGCGGCCTGTTCTCCAACGAAGCGGGCAGCGGTTCGGCACCCTGTGCAGCTGCCGCCGCAGAGTGCGACGACCCGGTCAAGATGGGCTTTGTGCAGGCACTGGGCGTGCTGATCGATACGGTGGTGATCTGCAGCTGCACGGCCTTTTTGATGCTGCTGGTGCCGCAGGAGATCACGGAAGGACTTGCGGGCATGGACCTTTTGCAGACTGCCCTGCAGTACCATCTGGGCGGCTTTGGTGTCGTGTTCATTGCGGCCACGCTGGCGCTGTTCAGCTTTTCCACCTTTCTGGGCGTTTTGTACTATGCCCGCGGCAATGTGGCCTATCTGTGCGGCGACAACTGGTGGAGCCAGACCGTGTATAAGCTGATCGCGCTGGCCATGCTGGTGATCGGCGGAATGCAGGCCTACACGGTGGTGTGGGATCTGGGCGACGTGGGCATTGGCCTGATGACCATTTTCAACATGATAGCTTTGGTGCCCATGGCAAAGGAAGCACTTGCCGCCCTGAACGACTACGAAAAACGCAAAAAACTGCAGTAAATAGCAAAGGCCCGGCTCCCTGTAACATGGGAACCGGGCCTTTCAGGTTATTTTATTGCAGATCAGATTTGTTTAAAAGCAGCCCGCCTACAAGCCCGACCAGCGCAGGCAGCACCCAGCCAAAGCCCATGCTGCCCAGCGGCAGAGCGTTGGCGGCGGCAGATACTGCCCCCAGCGGCAGCGCAGCGGCGATGCTCTGCAGGGCGGTCAGGCCCATGCACAGCGGATACACCGCCCGGTGCTTTTCAAGGCCCGGCATAAAGGAAAGCAGGATCAGCACGATGGCTGCGGGATAAATGGCGTTCAGCACCGGAGTGGACAGCCGGATGATGGCAGCAAGGCCGAGGTTCGATACCAGCATACTGGCCACAGCAAAAAAAGCTGCGATGGCAGGGTAGGGGATGCGGGGCAGCAGCTGATGAAAATACTGACCCACACAGGCGATCAGGCCCACGCAGGTGTTGAAGCATGCGATCACAAAAATGGCCGCAATAAGCACAAGGCCCGCCCGGCCGAACAGCTGCTGTGCCAGAGCGGTGAGCACCTCGGCACCGGTGGCAAGGCCCGGATACACCGTGCCGGTCTCGGCCCCGGCGTGGCCCAGCATGGCGTAGACCACCAGCAGCAGCCCGCCTGCAATAAAACCGGCCCGGATGGTGCCGCCCTCCACGGCACGGCTTTCTGTGACACCCCGGGCGCGGATGTTCAGGGCGATGACCGCGCCAAAATTCAGCCCGGCCAGCGTGTCCATGGTCTGGTAGCCGTACAGGATGCCCTGCACAGCGGGCAGGGCTGCGTACTCTGCGCTGGGTGTGCCGTAGTGTGCCGCCAGCGGATGGATGAGACACCCGGCAAACAGCACCACGATGAGCACGATCAGGCAGGGGCAGAGGATGCGGCCCAGCCAGTCGGTAAGCTTTTCCGGCCGCAGCGCCACCAGAAAGGCCGCTGCAAAAAACAGCACCGAGTAGGCCAGCTGCAGCCCGGTACCGCCGCCTATCAGCGGCACCAGCATCTGGAACGAGGTGCTTGCCGTGCGGGGAATGGCAAGGCACGGGCCAATGGAAAGATACACCAGAATGGTGAACACCATGGCGAACACCGGATGCACCCGGCCGGCAAGCTTATCCAGACCGCCTGCCCGTGCCACAGCCACCACGCCCGCAATGGGCAGGCCGACGGCGCTGACGGCAAGGCCCGCAAAGGCAGGCCAGAGGCTGGTACCGGCCTGTGCGCCCAGATGCGGCGGGAAGATCAGATTGCCTGCACCAAAAAACATGGAAAATAGCGTAAAACTGACCAAAAGCAGGCTTTTGCCGGAGAGCTTCTGCATAGGACAGACACCTCATTTCTTTCTTGCATCAAAGATGACAGAGATTTATACAGTTCAGTTTATCGTTTTATGCATTTCATGTCAAGAAAGAAAAACATGAAGAAAAGTAATGACAGGCATGATAAGCTCTTATGCATCATGATGCACGGGTCATTGGCGTTTGGAAAGAGATATGGTATTATAATGTATAATGTAGAACTGAGCAGGCTATCAGGGCGCTTTCTCCGCGAAATTCGGGGCTTCCAGCTCCCGCCCTGTTGCCTTATGGCAACAGGGTCCTATCCTCGGATCATTCGCTGAAGAAATTCCCTGCCGTCATGCATTTATTTGTAATCAGGAGCAGGTAAGTTTATGAAGCGACATAAACAATTTTTTCAGCGGCTGGGCGCTGCGGCCTTCTGGCTGGCGGTGTGGCAGTGCGCCGCCATGGCGGTGGGACAGGAGGTGTTCCTTGTTTCGCCGGTGCAGGCGGTGCGCACTCTTTTGCAGCTTTTGCCGCAGGCAGAGTTCTGGCAGCGGGTGGGTTTCAGCTCCGGGCGCATTCTGCTGGGTTTTGGGCTGGGCGTGGCCGTAAGCATCGTGCTGGCTGTGGCCGCACAGGCGTGGCACACGGCAGATGTGCTGCTTGCTCCGGTGCTGCAGCTGGTCAAAGCCACGCCGGTGGCAAGCTTTATCATTCTGGCGCTGGTGTGGGTGCGGGGGGCATCGCTTTCGGTGCTCATCAGCTTTTTAATGGTGCTGCCCGTGCTGTACGGTGCGGTGCGCACCGGCATCCAGAGCGCAGACCCACAGCTGTTGGAGATGACGAAGGTGTTTCGCCTTCCGCTGGGCCGACGGCTGCGGGCGGTGTGGCTGCCTGCGGTGCTGCCGGCCTTCCGGCAGGGATGCAGCGTGGCCCTTGGCATCTGCTGGAAGAGCGGCGTTGCCGCTGAGGTGATCGGCCTGCCCAATGGCAGCATCGGCGATGCACTCTACCGAGCCAAGATTACCCTTTCCACCGGGGAGCTGTTCGCATGGACGTTTGTGATCATCCTGCTCAGCGCCGGGTTTGAAAAGCTGTTCCTGCTGCTTCTGGACTGCGTGACCCGCGCCGTGACCGGGGAGGTGCCGCAATGCTGACCATCGAGCATCTGACAAAACAGTTCGGGGAGAAAACGCTTTTCCGGGATCTATGCCTCACGGTGGAAGGCCCGGCGGTGCTGTGGGCACCCAGCGGCTGGGGCAAGACCACATTGCTGCGCATCCTCATGGGGCTGGAAGAACCCACTTCTGGCATAGTACAGGGCGTTGGCCGGGTGGCAGCAGTGTTTCAGGAAGACCGGCTCTGCCCGCAGCTGACAGCTGTGCAGAACGTGACGCTGGTATTACCCGGCAGTGCAGAACAATACAAGGAGCAAATCATAAAAGATTTTCAACAGTTTGGCATGGATGCTGCCGCACTGGCCCTGCCTGCAGCACGGCTTTCCGGCGGACAGAAGCGACGCACGGCTCTGCTGCGGGCTTTGTGGGCCGCCAGCGATACGCTGCTGTTAGACGAACCCTTTACCGGCATGGACCCGGACACCCTTGCCGCTGCTGCGGCGCTGCTGCGGGAGCGCTGCGGAGAAAAGCCTGTCTTGCTGGCTACCCACGACCGCGAAGCCATCCGCCTTCTGGGCTGGCCGGTGGTTGAGCTGGAAAATGCCTGAGCCTGCATCGATCCTATAGAATGAAAAATCGGAAAGACCAGAACGGCCTTTCCGATTTTTTGCTGCTTGGAATATTTTACTGAAAAATACGCAGGGGATACGGCAAACTGCGTCAGTTCAGCAGCTTTGCCGGGTCAAGGTACTGCTCACCCTGCAGTACTTCCAGATGGATATGCGTCTCCTCGGCGCATTCGTTGGGAATGCTGCCTGCACGGCCAAGTATCTGGCCCACACTCACTTCATCGCCGGTCTGCACCGTGGGGTCGGCTGTGCCGCACACCCGCCACAGGTGCCCGGCGCTGTCCTCGATGCACACCACACTGCCCCAGCGGCTATCGGTGTCCACAGCGGTCACCTTACCGGCGGCGGGAGCACACACCTGTGCATCCTGCGCACAGGCGTAGTCCACACCGTTGTGGGTGCGCCAGTCGCCAAGGGTGCTGCTGTACACCAGCTCATCGCCGCTGTAGGCGTTCAAGACCCTGCCCGAGACGGGCTGCGTGGAGGCAGGCGCAGCTGAACTGCTGGCAGGCGAGGATGCGCCCTGCAGTGCGGAAGGTTCGTGTACCAAACCAGAGCCAGACTGCGCCCCAGAAGAGGACGCAGAGGATGCGGGCTTGGGTACATTTGCCGCAGATTCTGCGGCGTCGGTCACGGGCTGCTGCCATACATCGTCCTCCTGTGGGTCAAGGGTGAGCTGCGGCTCCGGTGCAGGTTCTTCCTGCGGGGTCGTCAGGTCGTCGTAGCTCTTTTTCAGTTCATCCCGCACGGTGCGCACTGCCCACACGCCCGCCGCTGCGGCTGCGACGAGACAGGCCAGCAGTGCCAGTGTAAAGCCCCTGCTGCGCAAAAACTTTTTGATCTGCTCCATTGTCGTTACTCCCATCTGCTGCATTGTGTACGCATTGCTTCTGGGCTTAGTGTGGGACAGCAGGGCAGGTTTTATGCATTCTTTTATTTAAATGCCCTCCGCGTTGCTCTGGGCATATTTAGAGGAAATGATATTTTGTAATATAGCAGCCCAGCCAGACCTGCGGGTCTGGCTGGCCTGCACTTTCACGGGAAGGGCCGCAGCCGGAAAATGCATCTTCCCTCTGTGGCCTTCTGTGCTGATACCCAGAGTGAAGCGGAGGATATTCTAAATGATATTACCAAACAAAAAGGCCCTCCCTTTTCGGGAGAGCCTTTGCAGATCAAAAATCAGTTGCGGCGGCGGCTGTTCATGCCCAGCAGGCGCACAACATACAGGAAGATGTTGATGAAGTCCAGATACAACGTCAGTGCGCCGTAGATGGAAGCCTTCTCGGCCAGCTCACCGTCATAGGCGTAGTAGGAGAACATCTGGCTCAGTTTCTGGGTATCATAGGCGGTCAGCAGCATGAACACCACCAGACCGACAGCGCTGTACAGCACCGTGGTGAGGAAACTCATGCCGAACAGCATGCCCACAAAGCCGGTGATGATGAGCGCGAACAGGCCCATCATCAGCTTGGGACCCCAACCGGACAGATCCTTGTGGGTAGTAGTGCCGTAGACCGCCATCAGGCCGAAGTACAGCGAGGTGGCAAGGAAGGCCAGCACCAGAGTGCCCAGATCGAACACCAGGAAATAATAGCTCAGCACCATGCCGTTGAGCAGTGCATAGGCAAAGAAGGTGGCTCTTGCACCGCCCACCGACATGTTCTGCACGCGGGAGCTGAGCACATACACCAGCACCAACTCTGCGATGGTGAACACCAGATACAGCGAGTTGACAACGTACAGCAGCGGGGTAGCGGCTGTAACGAACGCCGCGGCAAAGGTGATGAGCAGGCCTACCGCCATCCAGCGATAGGTGCGGTTCATATAGTCAGCCGAGGTCATGGCAGGCTCCGTGTAGCCTCGATCGTAACCATTGTAATTGTAATCCATATGGGACTCCTCCAGTCTCTTTCTGCCGGAACACTTTTTCCTTGCTCCGGTCTACGGAATATAGTATACTGCATAGAAATGAACGTTTCATGAAAAAGGCTGTGATATTGTATGTCTCTTGGGCTTTATTTACACATTCCGTACTGTTTTTCCAAATGCAGATACTGCGATTTCTATTCCCATCCCGGTGAGCGCGGCGTACCGGAAGCTTATGTGGATGCTCTTTTGCGGGAGCTTTCCCGCTTTGCGCCGGAAGCACCTCTGCAGCCGGACACCCTTTATTTTGGCGGCGGCACGCCCAGCCTGCTGCGCCCGGAGCAGGCAAAACGGCTGATCGATGCGGCCCGGCCGATGCCGGGGGCCGAGATCACACTGGAAGCAAACCCGGAGACGGTGACGGAAGAAAGCCTTGCAGGCTTCCGGGAGGCGGGCGTGAACCGCATCTCTTTCGGGGTGCAGTCTGCCCGGGATACCCAGCTGCGCACACTGGGCAGGCCGCACACGGCAAAGCAGGCGCGGGCTGCATTTGCCGCCGCGCAGCGCGCAGGCTTTGCGAACATCAGCGGCGACATCATGCTGGCACTGCCGCACTACACCGAAGCCGAGTTTGACGAAACGCTGGAACTGATCGAGGGTGGTGGGGCTACCCATATTTCGGCATATCTGCTGAAGATCGAGCCGGATTCGGCCTTTGGCAAACATCCGCCCGAAGGCCTGCCCACCGGCGATGAAGCCGCCGATTTTTACCTTTATGCAGTGGAACAGCTGGAACACCACGGCTATAAACAGTACGAGATCTCCAACTTTGCAAAGCCCGGCTATGAGGGGCGGCACAACCTCATCTACTGGGACTGCGGCGACTATCTGGGCCTTGGCCCGGCGGCGCACTCCTGCATGGGCGGCAGACGGTTCTACTACCCGCCGGACACCGCCGCTTTCCTGAACGATGCCGCCGCCCCGGTGATGGACGGCAGCTGCGGCGCAGAGGACTACCTTATTTTACAGCTGCGTCTGCGCAAAGGCCTTTCGCTGGATGCATACAAAAAACTTTACGGGAAAGAATTTTCTACCGCACAGCTGGCCTTTGTGCAAAACTGCGTCCGGGCGGGCTATGCAAGCTTTGATGGCCGCACCCTTGCCCTGACCCCGGCGGGTCTCATCGTGCAGAACAGCATCCTTGCCCAGCTGTTGTAATTGGTAGAAATACGGCAGAACATTGCTTTTGTGTGTCGATTCTGGTATGATATACTCGTATTATTAGGCGATGGGAGAGAAAACGGATGGCGAAAGTATTGATCGTCGGCGCAGGCGCGGCAGGACTGATGGCGGCGGGTGCCGCCGTGCGGCAGGGGCATCAGGTGACGGTGCTGGAACACATGGATAAGCCCGGCCAGAAGATCCTTGTCACCGGCAAGGGCCGCTGCAATGTGACCAACGACTGCCCGGCAGAGGAGTTTCTGCGCCATGTGCGCACCAACCCGCGCTTTCTGTATTCGTCGCTGGGGGCCTTTCCACCGGCAAAGACCATGGAACTGTTCGAGGGCCTTGGCGTGGAGCTGAAGGTGGAGCGCGGCCGCCGGGTGTTTCCAGTATCGGACAAGGCCGAGGAGATCCGGCAGGCTCTTTTGCGCTATGCGCAGGATGCTGAACTCGTGCATGACGGCGCGAAAAAGCTGCTATTGGAAGAGGTAACACCGGAGCCGGAAGCAGCTCCCGCCGCACCGGAAAACCCGCGCCACCCCAAAAAGAAAAAGGCAGGCCCGGCACTGCGGTGCATCGGTGTGCGGGGCACCTCCGGCCGGGAGTACCGGGCGGATGCCGTGCTGGTGGCCACCGGCGGCGTGAGCTACCCCACCACCGGCTCTACCGGCGACGGCTACAAACTGGCCCAGCAGGCCGGGCACACCCTCATCGAGCCGGTGCCCAGTCTGGTCAGTCTTGTGAGCCATGACGCGGACTGCAAAAAGATGATGGGCTTGGCGCTGAAAAACGTTACCCTGACCCTGTTCGAGGACAGCAAGGCCATTTTTGACGAGCAGGGCGAAATGCTGTTCACTCATTTTGGCATCAGCGGCCCGCTGACTTTGAGCGCATCCAGCCATCTGGGCGACATGAAAAAACACAAGTATCATGCGGAGATCGACCTCAAGCCCGCTCTCAGCGAGGAGCAGCTTTATGACCGCATCACGCGGGATTTTGCCCTGCTGGCAAACCATGCGGCGCAGGGCGCGCTGGTAAAGCTTTTGCCGTCCAGTATGCAGCCGGTGATGGTGGCGCGCTGGGGCATCGACCCGGCTACCAAGGCAAACCAGATCACCCGGGAGCAGAAGCGGGAGCTGGTGCGGCTGGTCAAGCACTGGCAGGTGTCCATTGACGCCCGGGGCGACCTTGCCCACGCAGTCATCACCAGCGGCGGCGTATCGGTGCGGGAGGTGGACCCCAAGACCATGCAGAGCAAAAAGGCGCTGGGACTGTACTTTGCGGGCGAGGTGCTGGACGTGGACGCCTACACCGGCGGCTACAATCTGCAGATCGCTTTCTGCACCGCACAAAGCTTTGCGAATAACCTGTAAAAACAGCGCAGTCAATTTCCTGTGTACTATATATAAATAAGGAGAACATATCATGGTATCTGTTGCAATTGATGGGCCTGCGGGTGCAGGCAAATCCACTCTGGCACGCCGTCTGGCGGCAGAGCTGGGCTATATCTATGTGGACACCGGTGCCATGTTCCGCACCATCGGCCTGTATGCCCTGCGTGCTGGCAAGGACCCCAAGGATAACGAGGCTGTCAACGCCCTGCTGCCGGAGATCGAGCTGCACTTTGCTTTCATCGACGGCGAGCAGCATGTTTATTTAAAGGAAGAGGACGTGAGCACCGCCATCCGCACCGAAGAGGTGGGCATGGCAGCTTCTGCCGTGGGCGCAAACCCGACTGTGCGCGCCTTTCTGCTGGAACTGCAGCGGGATATGGCCAAAAAGCAGGACGTGCTGATGGATGGACGCGATATCGGCACGGTGGTGCTGCCGGATGCCACGGTGAAGATCTTCCTCACCGCCACGCCGGAAGCCCGCGCCACACGCAGGTGGAAAGAGTATCAGGCCAAGGGCATCGATACTCCCTATGAAGAGGTGCTGGCCGACGTGAAGCAGCGGGACTATCAGGACACCCACCGTGCCGCTGCACCCCTGAAGCAGGCGGACGATGCCGTGCTGCTGGACACTTCGGAGCTGGATTTTGAACAGAGCCTTGCTGCAATGAAGAAGATCATTGCGGAGAAAGTGAATAAAACGATAAAATGATATTATATTACATCTTAGTGCCCTTTGCGTGGCTTTTGTGGCATATCGGCTTCCGCATCCATGTAGAGGGCCGCGAAAACCTGAAAAAGGTGCAGACAAAGGGCTGCATCCTTGCGCCCACCCATGTCTCCGCCATCGACCCGGTGTTCATCGTGGTCACCCGGTGGGGCAGGCGGATGATCGTATTCGCCAAGAAGGAACTGTTCGAGATCAACGCCCTGCTCACATGGTTCTTCCGCTGCTGCGGCGCGGTGTGCGTGCGCGGCACAAAGGATGAAATGGCTGCCATTGAGCAGACCGTAGAAAAGTGCAGAAACGGCGAAACACTGCTCATCTTCCCGGAGGGCACCCGCGAAAAGGACGGGAAGCTTCTGCCGCCGAAGAGCGGACTGTTTGTCATTGCGGCGGGGGCCGGGGTGGACGTAGTGCCCTGCCGCATCCTGTACGATACGCCGGATGGAAAAATGCACCTGTTCTGCAAAGTACGGGTGATCTACG
>ERZ779705.1964-NODE-1964-length-11901-cov-4.051747_pt1 | contig 11901 bp, 6 predicted proteins | sample MGYA00511385_ERZ779705 | MGnify/ENA primary metagenome ERZ779705 (study PRJEB29588, sample SAMEA2145301) | human gut metagenome | biome: human gut; feature: human-associated habitat; material: faeces | place: Denmark | collected 2008/2010 ... | reverse complement strand
TTAACACAAAGGTATCACAATGGACTATTTTTTATTCAATTTTTCAGGTGTGCAATTTCATTATACAATGAGCCTTTAAGAAATTTAACACCGGAAGCAAGAACCTATAAACGTACTCGTGGAAGAGTAAGGGCTCCTGAGGAGAAGAAAGCATTGGTTTTAGCTGCCGGGAAAGCATGGAATGAATGGCTCAGTTCCGGTAAGCTGGTAAAGACAGATAAAAGATACGAATTATACAAGATATAGATAAGAATATGGAAAAGCCTAATGAGTTACGCAAATGATGTGAACTCATTAGGCTTTATTTTTTTGATGCCCTTATACAAGTAAGTCATCGCACTCGTCAATTATTGTTGCAGGCAGGATTTCATTAAAATTTTCGCCTTTTCCATAAAAATAGTCAAATTTTTTCGCCTATCCTACCCGAAATAGGAGGTTGTGGTGGGGTGGAAAATTCTTTTAAGTGCTATACTGACGTTAATAAAGAGGTTCCATCTTAATTAAAAGGAGGCTTTTACTATGAAGTTTTTGGCAAAAATGAAAGAAAAACAAATGCAAAGAAAAATCGGCGGTATGCTTTGTGGACTGCTGTGCGCCGGGGTGGTACTGGTAGTTCCGAGCGCGTGGGCAGATAATTATTTTGGTGATAATGGCAAGACTCATATGTTAACAGGTGCTAATGTTTCGCTGGACTCTGGTAATTATGATGCTGTTTACGGTGGCTATGATGATACAGAGGTGTCTCTGTCGGAAGTATTTAAGAACAATGTTACTATTACCGGTACTGCTGCAACTAACATCGTATGTGGTGCATATTCTTTTCATGGTAATGTCAGAGAGAATACTGTAACGATTAGCGGTAATACTTTGGGGAATGTTGTGTGTGGTGGTGGCACCGGTGCTGCAGACGCTATAAAAAACCATGTTATCATTAAAGCTAATAGCGAAGTAAACGGGATAGTATATGGCGGTAAAGGTGTCACAAGCAGCAAGGAAAACGATGTAACGATTAGCGACAGTACCATCAATAAAACTGTATATGGCGGTGAGGCAGATGGCAATACTGAAAATAACCATGTTACTATTGATGCTAACAGTACAGTGAAAGAAAGTGTTTTTGGTGGTTATTCTTTTAAAGGTGACAGCAAAAACAATGAAGTAACAATCAACTGTGGTAGCGTAGTAACAGGAAATGTTGCCGGTGGTGTTGCTTTAAAAGGCAATAGCGAAGGCAATACTGTCAGGATTATCAAGAGCAGTGCTGCTAATGTATATGGAGGAAAAGGCGACACAAGCAGCAAGGAAAATAATGTAGAGATTAGTGACAGTACCATCAAGAAAAATGTATATGGTGGTTATGCAGATAATGATAAAAATGGCAGTGCTGAAAAAAACAAGGTTACAATTAGCGCGGGGAGCAAAGTAAGTGAAGATATTTATGGAGGCTATGCAACTCATAACACCAACGAGAACAAAGTAAGCATTACTAATGGTGCTGAGGTTGGCCAAAGTGTTTTTGGTGGTTATTCTTTTAAAGGTGACAGCAAAAACAATGAAGTAACAATCAACTGTGGTAGCGTAGTAACAGGAAATGTTGCCGGTGGTGTTGCTTTAAAAGGCAATAGCGAAGGCAATACTGTCAGTATTATCAAGAGCAGTACTGGTTATGTATATGGAGGAAAAGGCGGCACAAGTAGTAAGGGAAATAGCGTAGAGATTATTGAAGGCACAATTAGAAATTCGGTATATGGTGGTTATGCAGATAATGATAATAATAGCAGTGCTGAAAACAACAAGGTTACAATTAGCGCTGGCAGCAAAGTAAGTGGTAGTATTTATGGAGGCTATGTTAATCATAACGCCAACGAGAATAAGGTAAGCTTTAGTAATGTTGCTGAGGTTGGTGAAAGTGTTTTAGGTGGTTATTCTTTAAAAGCTGACAGCAAAAACAATGAAGTAACAATAGAGGGTGTTGGTGTAGTAAAAGCATATGTTGCCGGTGGCGTAGCTTTAGCAGGAATTAGCGAGGGCAACAAAGTAAATATTGCCCATAGTAGTGTTAATGTGAATGTTTATGGCGGTTATGGAGCTAAAGATAGCATTGGTAATATTATCACAGATGGCAGTAGCGTTAATAAAAATGTTTATGGCGGTTATTCCTTTAAAGGCAACAGCCTGGATAATACTGTAACTATTGATAATAGTATTGTTAATGAAAATGTCTATGGTGGTTATACGGAAAGCGATGGTGCTATATCTGAAAAAATCCAAAATAATAAAGTCATTTTCAAAAATGGTGCGAAAATCAAGGGTGATGTTTACGGTGGTTATGATAAACTGAATAAAGCCAATATTACCAACAACACTCTGGAAGTAGTTGGAAAAGATAACGAAGCAAAAGGCATTCAAAATTTTGACAAGCTCAACTTCTTTATCACCAAAGATCTTATTGCCAACGATACTATGCTGAAAGTAACAGATACTGCTCTTATCAATAACGCAGAGATTAAGGCTGGCGTAGAGCTTGGTACTAAATTAAACGAAAATGATAAAATCAACCTGATTACTGCAGGCGCACTAAAGGCTGAAAATATCACAACAGGAACCTTGACTGATGGTTTGATTAATATTGACAAGGGAATTAAAGTTGCTATTGGACCTGATGGAAATAAGTTAGTCGGAGTTATCAATGGCACAACACCTCCGGGCGGCGGTGGTACAACACCTCCGGGTGGTGGCGGCACAACTCCTGGTGCCGGCAGCCTTTACGCTGATGCTGACGCAAAATCTCCGGTTGAAACACAGTCCGCTGCGCTCACTATGCTGAACCTGGGACATGATTTGCTGACAACTGCAGGCTATGAAAACGCTGCATTGGCTGTTGACGGGGAGGAAGAAGGTTCTGTTAATCCGTTTATCACCATGAGCGCTAACAATCAAAAGCTCGATACCGGTTCTCACGTTGACCTCAAAGCATGGAACATGAATCTTGGCTTTGCAAAGAAAATCAACAACAATTCCGGTAAGCTGATAATTGTGCCTGTGATTGAATACGGTCGCGGCAGCTATGACTCCTATCTTGACAATGGTACGCACGGCGATGGCGATGCACACTTCTGGGGTGCAGGCCTGATGGCTAAGCAGCTCAATGATGATGGCCTCTATTATGAAGGCTCCCTGCGTGCTGGCAGAATGAGCACCGATTATCAATCTGCTGTTGCAGGCGGCATTAAATACGACAGCGATGCAACCTATTACGCAGCACATCTTGGCATGGGTAAGGTTGTTCAGCTGAACGATAAGGATACCCTTGACTACTACGGCAAGCTGTTCTACACTCGTCAACAGGGTGATAAGGTTACTGTAGGCACCGGCGCAACCTATGATTTCGATGCTACAACCTCTCTGCGTACTCGTCTTGGTGCAAGATATACGCATCAACTGAGCGAGAAGAATGCTTTCTATGCAGGCTTGGCATGGCAGCATGAATTTGACGGTGAATCCAATGCGATTGTAGCAACAACCCTTGGCTCTGCTTCCGCACCTGCTCCTTACATGAAGGGCGATACCGGTATTATGGAGCTTGGCTGGAGAGTTAACAACTCCGACAAATTCGAACTGGGCCTTGGCGTTAACGGCTCCGTTGGTAAGCAAAAGGGTGTAGGCTTCAACCTGAGCCTCAACTTCAGCTTCTGATAAAGACTCTAGAATAATAAAAATATAGCATTAGTCCAGGGAATCTTTAAGCATAAGTAATGGACTAACGCAGATTTACAGAAAAAGCCATGTTTTACTGATTTTCGGTAAGACATGGCTTTTCAAATATGAGATTTATTGTTTGGCGTAGGGGGATTAAGATACCAAAATTGATATTTTCCGTACAAAAATCTGATAACAGAGCATCAGCGTTATAGAGCGCTACCTTTCAGTCACAAAACTTTTTAACTGATTTTCTCCTTCTTGCGCACAAAAAAACCGCATAACAAGATGCGGTTTATGCTTGCTTTACATTTACACAATAAAAAACGCTGATGCTTATGCATCAGCGTTAACTTCTGGTAGCGCTAAAGGGAATCGAACCCTTGATTTCGCCTTGAGAGGGCGACGTCTTAGCCGCTTGACCATAGCGCCATTTGGCTCCGGGACTAGGACTCGAACCCAGACCGAATGATCCAGAGTCACTTGTGCTACCATTACACCATCCCGGAGTAGCGATTCTTTTTGAGCACGCTCATCAGAACAATAACAATTATAGCAGATAGATAGCAGTTGGTCAAGTACTTTTTTTGAAAAAAGAAGAATTTTTTTAGAAAAAGTTTTGGAGGACTAGCAACGTTTGTTTGAAGTATAGATTGACGCATATGCTTTAGCATGATAAAATCAAGATAATATAACGATTAAATAACAGTGAATAAATATTCGTGACAGGGAGTGATAGCATGAAGCTTTTACATTTGTCGGATCTGCATTTAGGAAAAAAACTTGATGAATTTTCTCTTTATGAGGATCAAAAATATATTTTACAACGTATTGTACAGATGATTTGCGCCAAGCAGCCTGATTGCGTACTGCTTGCCGGAGATATTTATGATAAACCGGTGCCGCCGGCAGAAGCTGTCGTTTTGTTTGATAATTTTCTGAATCAGCTGGCGGAGCTCAAGGTGCCTGTGTGCATCATCAGCGGCAACCATGATTCGGCGGAGCGCTTGGCATTCGGTGCGCAGCTGATGAGCGGCAGCGGCATTCATTTTGCGGGCAGCTACAACGGTGAGGAGCAGAAGCTCGTGTTTGAGGATGAATTCGGCAGGGTGAATATTTTCCTGCTGCCTTTTTTGAAGCCTGCTGTTGTGAAGCATTGGGCACCGGAGGAGGCTGCAGCTGAGATTACAAGCTATCATGATGCGGTGAAATATGCTGTGTCGCAGCTACCGCTGGTACAGGAGGAGCGTAATGTGCTTGTTGCGCATCAGTTTGTCACCGGCGCTGTTACCGCAGGCAGCGAGGCTGTTAATGTGGGCGGACTGGATAATATCGGTGCGGAGGTTTTTGCTGCTTTTGATTATGTGGCTTTGGGGCATATCCATAATCCGCAGAATGTCGGCGGTAATGAGCGTATCCGCTATTGCGGTACACCGCTGAAGTATTCCTTCAGCGAGTTGCAGCAGCAAAAGTCTGTAACAATGGTTGAGCTTGCCGAAAAAGGCAATATGAAGGTTACGCAGCTGCTGCTGACGCCGTTGCGTGAGGTGCGGTATTTAAAGGATACCTTTGAGAATTTAATGACAAAGCCGAACTACGCTATGTTCCCTATGGATGAAAATGGCTTCCTGCAGGATTTTTATTATCTGACGCTGACGGATGAAAACGATGTTCCTAATGCTATGCAGCGCCTGCAGACTGTATATAGGAATTTGCTGCAGCTTGATTATGACAATAAGCGCACGCAGGCGAATGCGGAGCTGAAGGTAACGGAAGATTTGGTAGAAAAAACACCGTTAGAGCTTATTGATGATTTTTATCGTCTGCAGAACAATCAGAAGCTGAGCGAGGAGCAGAAGCAGTATCTTACTAATCTGCTGTCGGAAATGGGAGGTGACGTATTATGAGACCGCTGAAGCTGATTATGAGTGCGTTTGGTCCGTATGCAGGGCAAACCGTGATAGATTTTTCCCAGCTCGGAGAGCAGGGACTGTATCTGATTACCGGTGATACCGGTGCCGGCAAAACCGTAATTTTTGATGCCGTTTCCTATGCCTTGTACGGGCAGACGAGTGGCGGTGTGCGTGATGCCAACATGCTGCGCAGCCAATATGCGGATGCTGATACGCCGACCTTTGTGGAGCTGGAGTTTTCCTTCCGCGGCAAGTGCTACAGGGTAAAACGCAACCCGGAGTACCGTCGTCCGGCGAAGCGTGGCACCGGTATGACGAAGGAGAAGGCCGGTGCCGAGCTGTACTATCCCGATGACCGCGTTCCGGTAACCAGAATGTCGGAGGTAGATAAAAGCATAGTGGAGCTGTTGGGGCTTAATCACAAGCAGTTTACGCAGATTACGATGATTGCTCAGGGACAGTTCCGCAAATTTTTGGATACCAATACGGATGAGCGCAGTAAAATCTTCCGTGATTTATTTCATACATATTTCTTCCAGCAACTGCAGGATAAGCTGAAGCAGGATGCTGCGGCTAAGCGTAACGAATTTGCCGAGCAGCAGCGCCGAAGCGAGCAGGCGCTGAACGGCATCAGCTGCATTTATCCCGCATATACGGAGCAGCTGCAGAGCTTTGCTTTGCGTCATTACGAGGGCTGTGTTGAAGAAGTACTGACTTTGGTTGATACGATTACTGCTCTGGACGAAAAGGAACAGCAGCAGGTGGCGGCAGCGGCGGCTATCGTGACGAAAAATCTGACTGCGCTGCAGGACAGCCTGGGCGCTATTGCTAAAAAGCAGCAGCTTGAAAAATATATGCAGACAACAGAAGCAAAAATGGTAAGTATGCAAAAGCAACTGGAGCAGGAAGCAGCTGCAGCAGTGCAAAGACAGGAGGCTCTGCAAAAGCTTGAGGCAGAGGTCAACGAAGCGCAAAAGGGCGATGTGGAGCTGGCACAGCTGCAAACAGAAAGGCAGCAGCTGGCTGCACGTCAAAGGGAGCTGCTGCAACTGCAGGATATGCAGCAGCGTTACCAAAGGCAGGAGGTTGTTCTGCTGCAGAAGCGTCAGGAGTATAAGCAGGCCTGTGATAATTTCAATCATCTTAATGAGCTGAGCGATACTTGCTTTGACAGATTTTTGAGCGCGCAGGCGGGCCTTCTGGCGCACGATAAGCTGAAACCAGGCAATCCCTGCCCGGTTTGCGGTTCCTGCGAGCATCCGCAGCCTGTGCAGCTGGCGCAGGATGCACCTACCGAAAATGATGTTGAGCAGGCACGCGCTAAAGCTGAGGCTGCTCAGAAAATAAGGGATGGCCTTATAGGTGAAGGCAAGGCTTTAAAGGAGCATTTGGAGCTGGATAAAACCTTGCTGCTAGGCAAGGGAGTAGAGCTGCTTGGCTATGACGATTTGAAGCTGATTGCCGAAAGAGCGCAGTCAGAGCTGAAGGATGTTAACAATAAGATTACGGCTCTGCGCCTGAAGATGGGCTTTTTGCAGGAAAAGGTGGAGCAATACCGTAAGCTGGCGAAAACTTTGGAGCAGCAGAAGGCTGTCGACAAGCAGGCGGAGGCTGCGGCGCAGAGCATAAGGCAGCAGCTGGCAGGTGCCGAAGGACAGCTGCAGGAGCTGAAAAAGCAGCTTGCCGAGCAGAATGAGCTGCTGACGGATGTGGATGAACAGAAGCTGCAGCAGGAGCATGAAAAGCTGCTGGTGCAACAGCGTGAGCTGGAGCTGCAGGATAAGCGGCTGTATGCCGCCATTAAGAATAACCAGCGGATTAAGCAGGAGGTCAGCGGCTACGAAGCGCGCAGGGCAGCCTGCGAAGCGGAGTACAGCTTGATCAACAGCCTTTCCGCAACGCTGAACGGAACCCTGACCGGCAAAAAACGTGTTAATCTGGAAACCTATGTGCAGATGCACTACTTCGATAAAATTCTGCAGCGCGCCAATGTAAGGCTGCTGCACATGAGCCGCGGCCAGTACGAGCTGTGCCGTGACAAAATGCAGGATGCGGACAGCAAGACGGGCAACAGCAAAACAGGCCTTGATTTGGAGGTTAAGGATTATTACAGCGGTAATCTGCGCAGCGTCAAAACCTTAAGCGGCGGCGAATCCTTCATGGCATCGTTGGCGTTGGCGCTGGGGCTGGCGGATGAGGTGCAGTCCTGTGCAGGCGGTATTCAGTTGGATACGATGTTTGTCGACGAAGGATTCGGCTCACTGGATGACAGCAGTCTGCAGCAGGCTATTGCTACACTTCAGGGACTCAGTGAAGGCCATCGCCTTGTAGGTATAATTTCGCATGTACACGATTTGCAGGAAATGATTGACAAAAAAATTCTCGTCAGGAAAAAACGCGGCCAACAGGGGACAGGCAGCGAAGTCGCACTGGTGGTGGATTAAGGTAAAAATATCACTGCGGAAGCAGAAAATTACTTTACCATATATTGTCAGTGTGATAAAATAATCTTTATACTTAAAAGGCAAATCGATTGCTGACATGTTCGTAGCAGCAGTTAAAAAACAAAATGTATGGAGGGCTTGACGATGAAATTATTGGAAGAAAAAATTGTTAATGACGGTGTTATCAAAAGCGGTAATGTCCTGAAGGTTGACAGCTTTTTAAATCATCAGATTGATGTGCCGTTTGTTGCGGAGCTTGGTAAAGAATTAAAGCGCTTGTTTGCAGACAGGAATATTACTAAAATCCTGACTATTGAAGCCTCCGGCATCGGTATTGCCTGCGTTGCGGCAATGTATTTTGGCGTTCCGGTAGTGTTTGCCAAGAAATCCAGCGGCAGCAATATGGATAAGGATGTTTACTTCACTCAAATTTATTCCTATACCCATAGCAAAACAAACGACGTTGTTGTTTCTAAAAGATTCCTGTCTAAAAACGACCACGTGCTGATTATTGATGACTTCCTGGCTAACGGTTGTGCTCTGGAAGGTCTTATTGACATTGTGCGTCAGTCCGGCGGCACTGTTGAGGGCGTTGGCGTTGCTGTAGAAAAAGGCTTCCAGGGTGGCGGCGACAAGCTGCGCAAAGCCGGCTACAACCTGCATTCCTTAGCTATTATTGATAAGATGGATGCCAAAACCAACACAGTAGTGTTCAGACATGAGGAAGAGTAATGAGCGAAAAACAATATACTGATCCGATATACGACTTAGACGGAAAAATTTCTGTAAGCAAGGCGATTCCCTTCGGCCTGCAGCATATTCTGGCGATGTTCGTAGCGAATATCGCTCCGATTCTGATTGTAGCCGGTGTGGTAAAAATGCCGGTAGAGCAGAGCGGTGCGCTGGTGCAGTCGGCAATGCTGGTAGCAGGCATCGGTACGCTGATACAGCTTTATCCTGTCTGGCGTGTCGGCAGCGGTTTGCCTATCGTTATGGGCATCAGCTTCACCTTTGTATACATCGCCTGTGTTATCGGTGCTAAATACGGTTACGGCGGCGTTATGGGTGCGGTGCTGGTTGGCGGTTTGCTGGAAGGCTTTTTAGGTCTGGGAGCAAAATATTGGCGCCGTCTGATTCCACCGATTGTTGCTGCTACCGTTGTTACCTCCATCGGTTTCTCTCTGTTGGCGGTAGGTGCTAACTCCTTCGGCGGCGGCTTCGGTAACCCCAACTTCGGTGATGCTCCTTATATTATTGTAGGTACGATTACTTTGGTAAGCTGCATTGCCTACAATATTTTCGCCAAATCCTTCTATAAACAGCTTTCCGTGCTTTTTGGTTTGATTGTCGGCTATGTAGTTGCTTATTTTATGGGCATGGTAAACATGAGCAAGCTCGCTGAGGTTAAGCTGATTGCTATTCCTCAGCTGATGCCTTTTACCATGGAATTCCATCCCGATGCAATTTTTGCATTCTTTTTGATTTTCCTGGTTTCAGCTACCGAAACCATTGGTGATACCTCCGCAATGACTGCTATCGGTCTGCGCCGCGATGTTAAAGAAAAAGAAATTTCCGGTTCTATTGTCTGCGATGGTCTGGTAAGCAGCTTGTCTTCCGTTTTCGGCTGCCTGCCTATTACCTCTTTCAGCCAGAACGTAGGCCTGATTGCTATGACAAAGGTTGTTAACCGTTTTGCTATCATGACAGGCGCTGTTATTATGATTATGGCAGGTCTGTTCCCAGCGCTGGGCGTGCTGCTGGCATCTCTGCCGGAGGCTGTTTTGGGCGGTTGCACCTTGATGATGTTCGGTTCTATCGTAGTCAGCGGCGTGCAGATGATTGCCAACTGCGGCTACAACACCCGTAATGTAACGATTGCTTCTTTGGCACTCAGCATCGGTATCGGCTTTACTCAGACACCGGCAATTTTTAAGATTTTCCCTGATTTGATTAAGAATGTTTTTGCAGAAAACTGTGTAGCTGTAGTTTTTATCGTGGCTATGGTATTAAATATCATTCTGCCTAAAGAGGAAGAAGAATAACGATACGTGTTTTAAAATAAAGAGGGGTTACAAATGAAGATTATTGATGCCCATATGCATTATTACAATGTTGATGGTTTTGTGCAGGTTGCAGCCAATGCAGGCTATGAAAATACAGCGGCCTGCTGGCAGAAAATATGCGAAGAAAACAATATCGCTTTTTCCGTAGCTATGGGCAACACTAATTATACGTCTTCGAAATACGGCGGTGTCACACCGCGCATGATTGACCTTGCAGCGCCTTTTGACGAGGCGCATTACAATCAGCCGCAGAACATGGGTTACTGCATGGGTGTAAACAGCGAGGCTATAACCGAAGCAAATGCGGAAAAAACAGCGCAGGAATTTGAACGCTTTATTAAGGACCCGCATTGTTTGGGCATCAAGCTCTATCCCGGTTATAATGCTGTCTATGTCAACGATAAAAGGCATTGGCCGCTGTTTGAGCTGGCGCGTGCCTATAATATGCCAGTTGCAATTCACACAGGCGATACAGCCTGGCCCAGCGGTCTTTTGAAATATTCGCATCCGCTTACTGTTGATGAAGCGGCAGTGGCGTTTCCTGATGTAACCTTTGTTATAGCGCACTGTGGTTGCCCCTGGTTTGCTGATGCGGCAGAGGTGGCCTGCAAGAACGCCAACGTATGCATTGACCTTTCAGGTCTGGTGGAGGGCAATCCCAAACCGCTGATGCTGCTCGAAAGACAGCGTGGCTTTTTGCGCCAGCTGCATACTTGGCTGAATTATCTTGGTAATTATGAAAAAATCATGTATGGCAGCGACTGGCCGCTTGTAAATATTCCCCTGTATATCTGGATGATTAGCCACGTTGTTCCCGAATGCTATCACGAGGATGTATTTTATAACAATGCAGTAAGGATTTACAGTAAAATCGGCAAGCTGCTGGAAAAGTGCGGAGGTTGAGATGGGACAGCCTGATATCAAAGAAATAGAGACAGGGCTTAAGGATTGGGACTTTGTGCGCAATCTGCCTGCAGCAATCGGTGATTATACCCTTGTGCCGGGCTCCGGTATCAACGGGCAGATTTTGAATATTGCAGCCTATGTGCATGAAGCATCGCACTGCCGTCTTGATTTGACTTATACAAAAGAAACATTTGACTATGTGCCGGTAAAAACCGTTGGCCTGCATACGTTCCGCGACGTGCGTTTCTTTTGTCGTGACCGCGAGCATTTTGCTGACATGATGCGCAAGAGTTTGCCGGATATTCTGGCCAGCATGGATAAGAAAACCGTGCATACGCTGCCGTATGAAGCGAAAGCGCTGCATTTTGAGCAGTGGGACTATTGGCGTACGCTGCCTGCTCAGGTAGGCGATTATGAGCTGTATATTACGCCCGATAATCCCTTGCCTTATATCAATGGTTCCTTTATCTTTTTGGATTATACTGATTTTAAGCATGGCAATCAGATATACTTTTCCTATAATATTTTCCGTGATGAGCTGTTTGCGGAAATGCGCAAGAATCATCTGCCCTTGACCACAGACGCTTTTGACGTGCTTGGCAACGTGCCGGCGGAGGATAAGCTGCAGGCTTTGCAGGTGCATATAGAGGAAAAACTGATGGCTGCATTGGAAGATAAAAAAAGTATAAAAAGATGTTGACAAAATAGGTTTAAGCCTGTATAATGTAATTCGTAGTTGATTGGCCCGGTGGTTCAGTTGGTTAGAATGCCGCCCTGTCACGGCGGAGGTCGTGGGTTCGAGTCCCATCCGGGTCGCCAATGCGGAAATAGCTCAGTGGTAGAGCACCTCCTTGCCAAGGAGGGGGTCGCGAGTTC
>ERZ779705.1950-NODE-1950-length-11988-cov-1.665298_pt1 | contig 11988 bp, 6 predicted proteins | sample MGYA00511385_ERZ779705 | MGnify/ENA primary metagenome ERZ779705 (study PRJEB29588, sample SAMEA2145301) | human gut metagenome | biome: human gut; feature: human-associated habitat; material: faeces | place: Denmark | collected 2008/2010 ... | reverse complement strand
TTTTTACTGTAAGATACATTGGCATTGATATAATAATGGAAGTCTCCTTTAATCCGGTCTTCCCATTTTATATCGACTTCGTATCCATGGTTTTTCACCTGTCCCATGTTGACCACAGGCATGATGTTACTGTTCAGATCAGTGAAGATGGGAATGGTCTTCCGCTTGATCAGAATGTCTTTCCGATTCTCGAAGAAAAGGTCGGCACTCACTTTCAGACGATTGTTCAGAAAGTTGACATCGATACCGTAATTGTGTTTTAAAGCTGTCTCCCAACTGACGTTCGGGTTGCCGATACGGCTTTCGATAGCTCCGAACATCGTGTTACTGTTGTTGTACCCGAAGTTGTATCCGTGCTGGTACGCTCCCCAATTGTCGACGACATTGCCCAGTTGGTCAACTGTCCATCCGTTAGGCAGGTAGAGGAAACGGTTGTCGTTCATATTATCGTTCCCCACCAAACCGACGGAAGCACGCAGTTTTAAATAATCCACTACCTTTTGTTTTTTCATGAACGGTTCTTCTGAAAGTACATATCCGACAGAACCGGCCGGGAAGGCACCAAACCGCTTGTCGGGGGCAAAGTTTTCGGAACCGTTGTATCCGAAGTCAAATTCCGCGATATACCGGGTTTTGTAATCGTAGGTCAGTCGGCCTACCAAACCGACGTATGCCGTCGGAACGTCCGTGAACTCGGAAGGGTAGTATCTTTTATTCTGGTTGTAGAGCAATAATCCGCCTACATTATGGTCGCCGAATTTCCGATTGTAACGAAGACTCGCTTCAAAATACCAATTGCGCCCCCGATAGGTCTTTTCGGCATAGCCCAGCCGTTTGTTCTGTCCGTCTACCCGGTAAACGATGGTTTTGTTATAAGCAGGATCTTTGATATCCAAATCGGGATTCTCCAGTTCCGATTGGTAGTAAGGAGTGTACGATTCGACAGAACCGTGACGCTGCTGCAGGAAAGAGTAAGAAGTATTATAGGCACCTTTAACCTCTACGGATAATCCTTTTGTAATAAAGTCCAGCTTCTGTGTCAATGACAAGTCCATATTCATGGTATTGCTGGTATTCCTGTCGTATCCTTGTCCGTAATAGCGTGCCAATGCATTATTGTTCATCAAGATACCTTCATACTTTCCCGGATTGATGGTGACGAGCTTTCCGTCTATGATTCCCGGACTGTTGAAAGGTTGTGCCATGTTGATGAGCGAGAAGAGGCCATATTCATAATTATTGTCATTAGGCTCGTGGGTGATACCGACGATACCGCCGAGTCCAACTTTCAATAAAGTACTTTTGGTAATGTCCAAATCAAGGTTTCCCCGATAATTGTAACGGGTATAGTTAAAGTTGTTATTGTAGTCCAGTTCCTTATATTGCCGGAAAAGTCCGTCCTGCCATAAGAATCCCATAGAGATAAAGTAACGGACACGTTCTGTTCCGCCACTTATGTTAAGGTTATGCTGGGTTTGGATAGAAGAACTCTTCATGATATACTTCCGCCAATTCACGTTGGGATACATGATCGGGTCGTCACCGAGTCGGAAACGTTCCAATGTATATTCGTCGAAAGCGTGCTTCGGCTTTTTGTCGTTATCATTCATCTCATTAAAGAGTTGGGCGTAGGTGTAACTGTCCGCCATTTCCAGAATCCGTGTGGGTTGTTGGATGCCGACAGAGGAAGAAATGGATATCTTGGCTTTTCCTTCCTCTCCTCGGCGGGTGGTAACCAGGATTACACCATTGGCACCACGTACCCCGAATACAGCTGTAGCGGAAGCGTCTTTCAGGACGGTCACACTTTCTATCTCATTGGGGTCCATCTGGAAAAAGGAACGTTCTACTCCGTCTACCAATATGAGCGGAGCCGAAGCACTTTCTGTCAATGAACCTACTCCGCGAATGTAGATTGCCGGGTCTTCCTTGCCCGGTTGTCCGCTTGTGGCGACGGAAGAAAGGCCGGTGATTTGTCCGGCAAGAGACGTAGCGATGCTTGCATTGGGAGAGCGGAGCAAGACATCCGTTTTGACAGAAGAGATAGCTCCCGTCAGAGTCTCTTTCTTTTGAGTTCCGTAGGCTACTACCATTACTTCATTCAACGCGTTGGCCTCTTCCTTTAGGATAACTCTGATTCTGGTTTTTCCTTTGAGAGGGATTGTCTGCGTCTCGTAGCCGACATAAGAAATTTGTAATACTGCCGTTTGGGCGTTCGGTACACTTAACTTGAAATTACCTTCGGAGTCTGTAATGGCTCCTTTCTGACTACCGACAAGTAAGACTGTGGCACCGATGGCCCCTTCGTCTCTCTCATCCCGAACATTACCGGTTACGGTAACTTGAGCAAACATCCAAGATGTTATGAATAGCATAGCCAGTAACAATCCGATTCGTTTGCCTTTTGATGCATAGTTTTTCATGGTGATTAAATTAATTGATTTGTAACATTAACAGTTATGGGGTTCGAAATGGGTAGGGGAATCAAAAGATTTTTTTTGGAAGCTAGCTTCTTTTATCTATCTTTGTTTCGCTAACGAAAAGCTGAATAGATGAGAAACTGCTAAAATGAGAAGACTGGATAATACAATAAACACTAGTATGCCATTTGATGATATCTATCTAGAGTATTATCAACGCTGCTTTTTGTTTGCCAAATCTTATCTTCAAGATGAAATGCTATCCAAAGACATAGCCTCCGAAGCGATGATTACCTTATGGACCACGATGAAGACGGAAGAGGTGAAAAATGTCCGTTCTTTCCTGATGACCGTAGTGAAAAATCAGGCCTTAAACCATCTGCGCAATGAACACTTACGGATGGAAGCCCGTGAAAGCATATTGGCGGATGAACTTTATGAGCTCGATTTACGTAATTCTTCCGATCCGAACCGGCTCTTTTCAGAAGAAATCGTTGAGATTGTAAATCGTACTTTGGGAGAACTGCCCGAAAAGACAAGAAAGGCATTTATGATGAGCCGGTATCAGAATAAATCGGTGAAGGAGATTGCCGGATTATTGGATGTTACGGTGAAAGGAGCGGATTACCATATTGGGAAAGCGCTCCAAGCCTTGAGGAAAAGTCTCAAGGATTACCTTTCCTCTTTCCTCTTTTTCTAACTTTTTTCATTTTTCCACTAGTGAACTTCGTGAGTGGCGTGTCTTATATATGTAAGGCGGAAAACTGCTGATATTTTAATTCAAAACCGTATGGACACGAAACTATTAAATAAATATATTGCCGGTGATGTACTTCCCGAAGAAAAGAAGGAAGTGGTACGTTGGCTGAAAGAGAACGAAGAACACCGTGAGCAGTTGATGCAGCTACGCCATATCTATGATGCGACTGTCTGGAATGCTAATCTGAAGGAAGAAAAACCGGGAAAGAAAAAGACCGTGACTCATTATCTCCGGACTTCCATAAAGATAGCCGCTGTTGTTGCTATGCTTGCCTTTATTCTTCATAAAGAATATCAGGAGTACCGGTTGGAACATTCTACAGAGATGCAGGTGATGACTGTTCCCGCAGGACAAAGAGCCAGTCTGGTTCTGGCTGATGGAACAACCGTTTGGTTGAACTCGAACTCCATTTTAAAATATCCGGCTGCCGGATTCCACTCCAAAGAGAGGAAAGTGATTTTGGAGGGAGAGGGGTATTTTGAGGTAGCGCGTGATGAGAAACATCCTTTTATTGTTGAAACGGAGAAATATAACGTCAGAGTATTGGGAACCACGTTCAATGTTTCCGCCTATCCGGATTCCGATCTGTTTGAAACCTCTTTGATAGAAGGTAAGGTTACCGTGTATCAGCCCGATACACAGAATGAAGTCACACTGCAACCTAATGAGAAAGTAGAAACGAGAGATGGGAAACTTTGTAAGGAAGCCTTTACGTCAGATCATGCTTTCTTGTGGAGGATAGGTGTTTATTCTTTCAAGAATGAACCGTTGGAAGCTGTATTCAAGAAACTGGAGCAATATTATGAAGTGCGGATTATCAATAAGAACATTGAAATAGCTTCTCGTCCGTGTACGGGTAAATTCCGTCAAAAAGAGGGGATAGAGCACGTGGTAAAGGTATTGCAGAAATATGTCGGCTTCGACTATACTTTGGATGAAGAGAACAATCAGATAATTATCTATTAACCCTAGTACTTAATCTAAAAAACACAGAAAATGAGAGCAAGAGAACCGGCCCGTCCAGAACAGAAATATCGGTAAGTGCTGCAACACTTACCGATATGTGAGAAGTCAACAAGAAAGACTCGCATCTGTTACAAATCTTTATGTATTAACTTAATAACTCGAAGCAAAGATATGAAAAATAATCTTTGGTGTGGACGTATTGTCCATAGAAAAACACACTCTACTCAAATTTTAAGAATTATGAGGTTGACTGTCTTTTTCCTGTTATTCATCATTTTTGAGGCGTATTCCGTGAATAGTTATTCGCAAAATCAGAAGGTTAGAATGAATAAAGGAATCGCAACACTGGCTGAGATTATCAGACAGATTGAAAAGCAAACGGACTATTTGTTTATTTACAACGAACGTGAGGTTAGCCTGAAACGCAAAGTGGCTATTTCCACTCCGAACGGGACGGTGGCAAGTCTGTTGATAGATGCGTTGAAAGGTACGGAGTTCTCCTACACGATGGAAGGAAAGCACATCATTCTTACGAAGAAGCAAGTGGAGGGACGGACTCCCACACAACACAAGAAAAGAATAACCGGACTCGTGAAGGAAACTTCCGGTGAAGTTGTTGTGGGATGTAATGTGACCGTGAAGGGTACTACGATCGGTACCATTACCGATATAAACGGTAAATATAGCCTTGAAGTGCCCGAGCATGCAACATTGGTCTTTTCTTTTTTGGGATATAAGAGTATGGAATATCCGGTGAAAGCGCAACAGAACATCAATGTCACGTTGAGTGAAGATTCAAAAGCATTGAATGAAGTAGTTGTGGTAGGCTACGGAACACAGCGCAAGGCATTGGTAACTAATGCTATCAGCTCCTTCAAACCGACAGAATCGAATATGCGTCCGGTGCTTAGCCCGAGCGAACTGTTACAGGGACGAGTAGCGGGGGTTACGGTATCGACAGGTTCCGGCAACTTGGGAAGTTCCGAACGGATGAGTATTCGTGGAGCCGCCTCATTGAGCGCCAGCAATGAACCGCTTTATGTAGTGGACGGGATACCTATTCTCAACAGCAACGCTTCTCTATTTAACATGGGAGAGAATCTAAGTTCGATGGCAGTGTTGAATCTGACAGATATCGAATCTATTGAAGTATTGAAGGATGCCGCTTCGGCAGCTATCTACGGTTCGCGGGCAACGAATGGCGTGGTGGTGATTACAACCAAATCCGGTAAGGAAGGCCGTTCGGACATTCGTTTGAATGTCAGTACGGGTATCTCTAAATTTGCCAATAAAGGACGTATCAAATATGCGGATTCCGACTTGTACGTAGAGACCTATAATGACGGAGTGGAACGCTACAATCGTCAGAACGGATATACCGTAGGGACTTCCGGTTATGTCGTTCCTATCTCAAATCCTTTTCAGGGAATGCCGGATACGGACTGGTTGGATCTGATTACTCAGGTAGGGCATTCTTATAATGTAGACCTGTCTTTCTCCGGTGGCAGCAAGAAAACGAAGTTTTACGTTGGAGCGAATTACAATTATCAGGAGGGTATTATCAAAACGAACGATATAACCAAAATCAACTTGAAGGCGAAAATCAGTCATGAAATGACTTCATGGTTGGAAGTCGGCGCCAATGTTAGTGGCAATTATTTGAAAAATAACCGGGTGCCGGGTGCCAATATCGGTTCTACTATCGTGGCCCGTGCTGTGGAACAGCGTCCTTTCGACCGTCCGTACAAGCCGAACGGTGACTATTATTTGGGAGGAACCGACGAGCTGACGCGTCACAATCCGCTTCAGATATTGAACGAGGAAGTGTCCTATATTGACACGTACCGTTATCTGGGTACATTCAACGCTGACCTGAAATATAAGAAATTCAGCTTGAAAAACTCCGTCAGTACCGATATCGGATATACGTATGACTATGTTTATTATAATGAGAACCATCCGTATGGAGCCGGTGGCGGACGTATCGTTGAGTACAATCGTCTGGTAAAGAACATATTGATAGAGAATATCTTCAATTATAATGATAAGTTCGGTGACTTTGAAGTCGGCTTGATGTTGGGACACTCGTTCCAGAAGATGTCTACGCGTACTTCCTCCATCGATGGTCGCGGCTTTCCTTCTCCGGTGTTTGATACGGTGGGCACCGCTTCCGAGATTTATGACGCTTCGGGCGGTCTGTCGGAATTTGCTATGGAATCCTACTTCGGACGTATCAGTCTCTCTTATTTGGACCGTTACATCCTGAATATGACGATGCGTACGGATGGCTCTTCCCGTTTTGCTCCTTCGGACCGTTATGGATACTTCCCTTCTGTTTCTTTAGGATGGAATGTCTCAAAAGAACCTTTCTGGAAATTTGACCGGACAGATTTGAAGTTCCGTTTGAGTTACGGTAAGACGGGTAATCAGGATGGTATCGGCAATTATGCATGGCAGCCGCTGATGTCTGGAGGTATCAACTACGGAAATAATAGCGGTATGGCTGTCACCAGTATGGGAAATAACACACTGACATGGGAGACCGCCGACCAATACGACTTTGGTTTCGACCTTGGTTTCTGGAACGGAAAGTTGAATATGATTGCGGACGTTTATCTGAAGAATACGAACAATCTGCTGTATTCGATGCCTCTGCACGGAACAAGTGGTTTCACTAGTATCACTAACAATATCGGTTCGATGCGCAATTATGGCGTGGAGTTTTCTATCAACGGACACATGAATCTGGGAAAAGTGAATTGGACTTCTTCTTTCAATATTTCCCACAATAAGAACAAACTGACTAAGTTGTTGGGAGATGACCTGTTCCCGATAGGCTCGAACCGTGCCTTGAAGGTGGGTGAGGAACTCGGAGCGTTCTATCTGTTCCAAATGGACGGTATTTACCAATATGACGGCGAAGTGCCGCAGCCGTTGTATGACTTGGGGGTACGTGCCGGTGATGTGAAATATCATGATGTGGATAATAACGGTATCATTAATGATAGTGACCGGGTGCTTACTGGTTCTTCCAATCCCGATTTCTTTGGCGGATGGAACAATACTTTCAAATATAAAGGTTTCCAATTGGATGTGTTCTTTACCTACATGTATGGCAACGATGTATATGCCGAATGGGCGGTAACGGCTACCCGTCCGGGATATCGTATGGCCATCACGGAGGATGCGGCAAAAAATCGCTGGACTGCTCCGGGAAGCTCGAACAAATATCCTCGTGCGGTTAATACGCTTTGTGGACATAATAGCAAAAACTCCACCCGTTTTTTGGAGGACGGCTCTTTTATCCGACTGCGTTCGTTGACATTCAGTTACACTTTCCCGCAAGTGATGTTGCAGAAGATCCGGATGAAAGGACTTCGCCTGTATGTTCAGGGGGATAACTTACTGTTGTTTTCCAAATACTCCGGTTGGGATCCTGAAGTGAGTAAGAATATGGATCCGCAGTACTTCGGAGTCGATCTTTACGGAGTGCCGCCTTCCCGTTCGGTCAATTTCGGAATAAACCTTAGTTTCTAATCATAAATGCTCACAATGATGAAAAAGATTATATATATATTTATCGGTTGCCTGTTGCTGACTTCGTGTAGCGGTATGCTGGATATTGAGTCTCATTCCGCAGTATCGCCGGGAAGCGTGACTCCCCAAGATCTCTCCGCTTTGCGTATGGGAATGTACAATAAGGTACAGAACTCTCCAACGAGGGAATCTTACATTACTTTTGATATATTGGGCGGTGACTTGACGCAAAGCACTGGGAATGCGAAGGACTTGATCAACTCAGTGCTCTCTTCGTTGAATTCAATCGTATCCAATAGTTGGAATGGATATTATAATGCCCTTTATCAGGTGAATAATGTACTTTCTATCGTCGAATCTCTTCCTGAATCGGAACTGCGGAATCTGATTATCGGCGAAGCGCATTATTTCAGGGCATACATTTATCATGCACTGGTGACTCGTTGGGGTGGTGTCCCTATTCAGAAAGTGAATACGATGGAAAAGCCTTTCCGCGATTCGGAAGAGGCGGTATGGAGCTTTATCGAAGAAGAACTGCAGACGGCACTTGCCTTTCTCGGCACATCGTCCAGCTATTATTATGTGTCCCGTGACGCGGCTTTGGCATTGAAAGCCCGTGTGATGTTGGAACGTGGAAACTTGACGGAGGCGGCTACTCTGGCGGAGGGGTTGATAACAGACGGCAAATACAAGCTGGACAGTTTTGATAAGATATTTCGTGGAAAGTCCAATACGGAGGTCATCTTCTCTTTCCAGTGTTTGGCGGAAGAATCGAATATCACTATCTCTACCTTATTTTATACCTATGCGCATCCCAATCACGGCAGTTATGTCTATCGGCCTACCAATGAGGTGATGAATATGTATGATGATAAGGACAAACGTAAGGACGTTTCCATTATCAATGTGGGCGCCGAACCTTGTATCAACAAGTATCCGAGCGGGCAGACCGGGACCGATCCGGTAGTAATGAGCCGTTTGGCGGAAATGTACCTCATCAGTGCGGAAGCGCAAGGATTCCCAAAAGGACTGGGACGCTTGAATGACTTGCGGAAAGAACGCGGGCTGGAAGGTGTGGATCCGAAAGACAAGGACGAATTTCTGCAATGTGTGCTGGACGAACGTCGGAAGGAATTGTTGGCGGAGGGTTTCAGGTACTATGACCTCATACGTACGAATATGGCGAAAACGACACTCGGACTGAAAGATTATCAGCACGTGTTACCTATTCCGGGAAAAGAAATGATTTCCAACCCGAATCTGGAACCGAATCCCGGATATTGATACCTATTGTTTATACTTACTTTAAAGAGATAAAATGATGAAAAAACTGATATATGATTCCGTTCTTCTGCTTTGGGGTTGTCTCTTGTGGACGGCTTGCAACAATGATGAAGATTTGACCGTATTCTCAACGGAGGGTGCGAAGACGGAACTGGGACAGAAAATAATTGCCGGAAGTGATGGATACGTCGGACAATACTTCTCGGATTCCACTTACACGCTAGCTCCCGGTGTACAGGCTCTTGAGATGAAAATCCTTTCTTCGACAGGACTGGCTGTGAAAATGTTTGTATTGGAGGTAGACCTGAAAGAGGCACATCTGACGATGAAGGCGTCTTCTCCCAATGAGGAGGGTAAATTGAAGACCAAGCAGCAAATGACATTGCAGGCTTTGGCATATGATAAGTCCGGCAGCAGGGTATTGGCTGCCGTGAACGGTGATTTCTTTGCAAAGGATGGAACACCGCAAGGAATCTACTACCGGAATGGTACTTGTCTGAAAGGTACGATGACTGATAACGTTTGTACTTTCTTCGCCATTACGAAAAACAAGAGAGCGATCATCGGCTCGTATGATGAATATGATTCGTACAAAGAGAATATTCAGGAAGCTGTGGGAGGGCGTGTGCGTCTGATGACAAACGGGAATGTGCTTCCTCAGACGGTAACCGCATTGGAACCGAGAACCGCTATCGGAGTGACGGATGATAATGTGGTCTATATCCTCGTTGCCGACGGGCGTAACTTCTGGTACTCCAACGGAATGAGATATGCTGAAATGGGTGCGGTGATGAAGGCGTTAGGAGCAAAGAACGCTATCAATCTCGACGGAGGAGGTTCTTCTACTTTTATCATCCGTAAGATTGCCGGATTTGAGGACGGGCGTTTTGCCATACGCAACTGGCCTTATGATAATGGTGGAGTAGAAAGGGAAGTGGCAAACGGACTGCTGGTTGTGACTGATAATTGATTGTTTGAATTTTAAATAGCTGAATATATGATACTAAATAGAATACTATCTTTGTGCGGACAAAGCTGTATCGGAAGAATCGGGCTTTTGTCTTTGCTGATAGGTTTGTCGGGTTGTCAGGATTTTACGGATGATACGGGTATGACTCTGCCGGAACCGGACTTGAAATTTGTGGATGAGGCATTGAATTTGCCTTTGGATGAAAAGGAATATACAGTGGATATCGAATCGAATCTCCCTTGGAGGGTGAAGACTTCTGCGGCATGGATTGACTTGCTGACCTCTAATGGACTGAAATCCGGAAGCTTCAAAATGTCGGTGACCAAGAATACGGATGTGGCCTCTCGTGAAGCCGAAATATCCGCTTGGATCGTGGAAGGTGCTGAAACAAAGTTGAAGGTGGTGCAGGAAGGTATTGGCATTGCCTTGAAGAAGCGTACGTTGAAAGTGGGAGCTAAGGGGAGCGAAGAAGAAGTGATTCCTTTTGTTACGATGGTTGCTTATACGTATGAATTGTCGGAAGGCTGCGATTGGATACACATAACCGATGGTGAGCCGATCACTCCCGGTGTTGTGAACGAATCGGAACTGAAACTTAAAATCGATCCTTATAAAGATGTGGAAGACGGCCGCACCGCTTATCTGTATTTGAAGGGCTCGAACGGGGTAACCGATATGCTGACCATTACTCAGGACAAGAAACCGTTGGAAGATATTGATTATTTGAGGATGTTCTATGAGGGGGCGAACGGAGATAATTGGGTGAAGAAGTGGAACTTTGACGCTCCTTTGGAAACGAATGCGACTCATTGGCCGGGTGTGAAATTTGAGAATGGGAGAGTGGTACAGATTGATATTCAAGAACCGAATAACATTGTGGGAGATATCACTCCGTTATGTGAATTGTCGGAACTGAAAGTGCTGAAGTTCAAGCGTCAAAAGATAACAGGTATTCCGGAAGAGATAGGACATTTGTCTCAATTGACAAATTTGTGGATTATTGAATCAGCGGCGGGTGGCAGTTTGCCGGAGTCTTTGGGGGAATGTCAATTATTGACTAGCTTTAATATATCCAATCATCCGACAGCAACTCCTGCCGGATTTGAAAATTCTTTTAGCGGAAATCTGGATCCGTTGATTAAGATTCCGGGCATTGTCACGATTAAAGCATATTGTAATGATCTGAGTGGCTCTCTTCCGGTGATTCCGTTAGATGGCAGCAATAAACCGACTACTTGGAAAAACTTGATGGAATTTATGGTCTATGACAATGGATTCAATGGAAGTATCCCTTATGGATATGGAATTGTGATCGAGAAGAGTGGTTCTAAAGGGATATTTAGAGTAAATGATAACCAGTTGAGCGGGCAAATTCCTTCGGATATCAAAGCTTGGTCGCAGTATGCTACTCAAAAAAAGGACTGGATATTGAAAGGCAATAACCTCACTGAATAAAATAACTTAATTGATTTATTATACTTAACACATTTATTAATCTGTTTATGATGAAAAGAAACTTGTTACTCGGCATTGTCTTGGCTGTATGCTCTTTGGGAATAGTAAAAGGGCAAACTGTATCGGATTCGCTGGCAATCGTATCTGCGCAATGGAAGATAGAAAGTCCCCAAAAAGGGATTATCCATAAGTATGTTTCCATTCCTCAATTATATCAGGTCCCCCAATCTATCAGCCTGATAGAAATTGATCCCGGTGCAGGATTGAAAGTCGGTGTAACCGTCTCGGATAAGATGAGAGAAACAAGTAAAATGGCTTCGGAACAGGGCGCTATCGCAGCTATAAACGGTTCTTACTTTGATATGAAGCGAGGAAACTCGGTCTGTTTCCTTAAAGTAGACCGCCAGGTGGTAGATACTACTACTTTGGGTGAGTTTGCGAGACGTGTCACCGGAGCCGTTAGTATCCGCAAGGGAAAAATGAAGATAATCTCTTGGAATAGACAGATAGAAAAGCAATATAAAGGGAAAAAAGGTATCGTATTGGCCTCCGGGCCGTTGATGTTGAAAGACGGTCGCTATTGCGACTGGAGTTTA
>ERZ779705.1947-NODE-1947-length-12006-cov-1.775667_pt1 | contig 12006 bp, 17 predicted proteins | sample MGYA00511385_ERZ779705 | MGnify/ENA primary metagenome ERZ779705 (study PRJEB29588, sample SAMEA2145301) | human gut metagenome | biome: human gut; feature: human-associated habitat; material: faeces | place: Denmark | collected 2008/2010 ... | reverse complement strand
TTGCCCTGCATGACTTCAACAACCAGATCGAGCGTGGATCCGCCCGGAGTATTCACTGTCGGTTTCGGTGTTTCTGCCGGTTTGGTTGTGTTTCCTTTTCCGGCATACTTGTTCCATGCGTCCTTGTCGCCGTAGAATTTATCCAAATCGAGATTACCGCCCCATCCATTCAATCTACCACAAGAGCTATACTGCCGGATAACACAAGTATAAGCTCCCTCATTCCACGGCTTATCCTGATAGCCTGTGGCGTTCATGTCTGCGTACTGTGCAATCCAGAGTCCATAGTTTCCGATATTGTTGAATTTATAGGCTACAGACTGCGAACAATACAAAAGAGGTCTTACGCCTGTTTTCTGGTATACATAGTCAAGCCAGCTCTTGCACCATGCAAAATCCGAGCTACCGAATGCCGGGTTGCTCTTCCCCTCCCAGTCAAGACAGAGAATTGCTTCGCCTACACGTTTTCCGATTCTATCAAGGAAGTAATCTGCTTCTTTCTGGTAATCTCCACCATTCGCATAATGGTAGATACCGAGACACTTTCCGGCGTTCTTAGCCTGTGCGTAAGCTCTTGTGAAATCTGGATTCACGTAGCCTGTTCCCTCTGTTGCCTTTACGATCACAAAATCGCACGGGACCACACTGAGGTCAATTCCTGCCTGATAACTTGCAATATCAATTCCATTCATTGCCATAATGTTTCTCCTTTCAAAAAGAGGGCAACTATTCGCCCTCTGAATCATTATCTACTTTCACCTGATCTTCCACCTGCGATCGGATGTGCTTCACAAGCGGCTGCATAAATGCCGGGATATTCACTCCCATGTCCTGAATATTTTCTAAAATACTGATAATCTCATTGCAGATCAGCCACATTGCCACGACACATGCCACCAGAAATGTGACTGGTGACTTCCAACCAATTGAAGTTGATGCATATAGAAGCATTTCATCAATAATCGCTCCCACAACTACCAACAGCCACATAGATACCTTTTTGAAAATTCCTCTGATACTTTTATAGGAATTGATATCCTGTGCTCTGTATTTGCTTGCCATAAGTCCGGTAGCATAATCAATCAGATTACATACCACCAGCAGGATCACCGGCACTGCAAGCACTCCAAGAAGCGCTGACAGGAAAGCAAATACTGCTGTAAAAATTGCTTTGATATAGTTTGCCTGTTCTACTTTCATATTCCTCATTCTTTCTTTATGAATTTACCGGCTTTGCTGCTCCGGTATAAGATATCGGATAATCGTATGGATAGTCATACGGATAATCAACCGTTTCCTGGATCTGTACAGAAATCGTAAATTTTTCCCCGGTCGCAACCGTATTTTTGCTTAATTTCACATCTGTAATTTTAAGCATTAAACCACCTCAACTTCTATCCTTGCTTTCCTGATCGAATCCGCAACCGTATAAGTCACTTCCAATATATGTGTTCCTTTTTCTTTCGGAGCAATCTTGCAGTCAAGATAATGCTCATTGATATCACACTCTCCTTGCACCACGATGTCTGTGTAACGTGCCAGCTCATAAGATGCTGTCAGAATCGTAAATGGCTCATCGTTAGGACTTCGCACCAATAGCTTAATGTGCTTGTCTTCGCCCAGGATAAATCTGATTTTGTTCACGACAACACCCCCTTCCGTGTATCGGATAAATTACCTCCACAAAGAGCGGATCTGGATCTGCGATAACTTGATACTGATCCGGAACTACCTCTACAGCATAGTCTTCCGGAATAACTGTAACCTTACAGTCTTCCGGAACAACTTCCACCATATAATCAAGCGGAACAAGTCTTACGCATAGAGTAGCCGGATCAACGATCAACAGCATCTTCGTGCAGTATGCAATATTGCCTGCATCATTTTCTGCCGTCAGCTCCACCACATACATTCCATCTAAATCATAAGGGACCGTGGCATTCCACCGGTCCCCTTCAGCTCTTTCGAATATTACTTCTTTTCCATCTATCTTACCGCTTACCTTTACTACCATAGGCGCACCGCCTAGTCGGTAATCTCGACTGCAATAATGAATGTCTTTCCGCAGTCTACTGGATTCGGAGTAAGAGTCACTGACTTAATCACCGGAGCTGACGTATCGACAGTAACCTTACGTGTGACTGTAGTAGTCTTTCCGGCTTTGTCTTTAGCTACGATTGTGATGGTGTTTGCACCCTCAACAAGAGTCACGTCCTTAGTAAATGTTCCGTCTGTTCCGACCGTTACAGTTGCTCCATTTACCGTTACTGTAACTGGCTTAGATGATACGTCATCTGTTTTACCACTTACCGTTACCGTCTTCTTGTTGGTTATAAGGCCATTTGATGGAGCCGTGATCTGCAGTGTCGGAGGCACTGTATCAACTGTAAATGTTGCTGTCTTAGCTGCAGCTGCATTACCATCATTGTCGGATGCATTGACCGAAATCGTATGTGATCCATCTTTTAACGTCGGTGATGTGCACGTGCACTTATATCCACCGTCAATAGCAGTCTTTGTTACCGTCGATACGGCTGTACCATCAACTGTTACTGCGATTGTTCCTGCATTTACTCCGGAGTCTGTATCTTTTACCTGGAATTCGATAGTCGGAGTTGTATTTGTGATATAAGCTCCTGCAGACGGAGACGTGATCGTGATAGTCGGTGCTGTCTTTTCTTTTACACGGAGTTTAAGTGATGCGCCGAGAGTAGCATGACTCTGATCTACCGTGGTAGTATTGCCAGCCTCATCTGTAGCCTTTACTGTTCCGCCAAGAACATGATCCGGCTGATTATAGCTCGACTTACTTGGAGCTGTAACCGTAGCTTCCCATTTCCCGGAGGTCGAATTATAGGTCAGATTGTATGCCTGACCATTAAATATATATTGAGCTGTTTTTACTGCCATCTACGCTTCACCTCTACTGCTTGTCTTCTGTTACCAGATCTTCTGCTCCGGAATCAATCAGGACCTCTTTTACCTTGTCCTTTAAAAGTCTCGGTACCTGTGAATAAGTTTTCTTTCCTAACATAATCTGCTGTGCCCATAACATTGCCATCATTTCTTTTCCTCCTGAAATTTGTAATAATATGAATAAAAATAAAATGGTTAATACAATTATCGTTTTACTGATATACCGTTTCAGACATTTCCAAAATGCATCCTTCGAGCATTTCATTTTTCTCCTCCGCTTTTTCGACTCTTGACTGCAGGTTCGTATTTTTCTCTTCTGCTTCTTTAAGTCGTGCCTCCAGAGCTGCTATCCGGCTGTCCGGATCCTCTCCTTCCCGGTACATTAACACACCAAGAATGCCGGCCGTGTACTTCACGATTGCATCGAGCTTTGTGTAGTTTTCATACACAACGGTATCTGCATCCCGTTCGCTCACAGACATTCTCTTAGTTGTTGTCTGATCAGAGAATAAAGTCTTCAGCTGATCCTCGTGTGCTGAAATGGTCTTGATCAGAAGTGCGCCATCCGTCTGTTCAGTGACCTGCTGGATCTGCAGTTCCTGACCATCATTGAATGTGATTTTCATTTTTCTGTTTGCCCCTTTCTTCTTTTTAGAGGGATTCTGAACTAAATAGCAATTGAAAACGGCAACTGCTGATTCTGGTTGGAAATATATGACTAATGCAAATAATCTTTCAGAAAAGCTAAAATTCCGCAAAATAGGTCATGTGGTATTTGTTTCTGGATCGATAAGATTTTTAGATGGTGGGAAATTTGCAAACGATCAGGCTCTCGGCAGTGTCCCGTCAGGAATGACACCAAATGGTTATGGCGATTTTGAGTGCCTTATTCCAATAGCTATGCATAATGGTGGACCTGCTGGAACACAAGCACGTATATACATAAAAAATGGTGGAGTATATATCGTCGGTACAGATAGTGCCTCATTCGTAATGATTGCAACAACGGCTTATTTTAGCTAATTAGCTAACTGGTATAAAAATAGCTCTTGTCACAAAAAGAGTCCATGTGCCTCCATTTTTGTACGAAGTAATATGAAGCTTATCGCCTTTGCTACATTTTCCTGTAAAAGTAGAAACTAATTTGTAATAGTTTCCGTTATTTCCCATATTTACATTGTTTAATGCGCAAGCGATTTCCTGTTTATAGCTTTCACTGCTGATATTGGAGGAAACTATAACGATGAAAGCATATGTAACGCCAGCTTTCAAAAAGCTATTGGTATCCCAATTTACTGTTCCTTGCGCAGTTGAATCAACGATTATTGGTTTTCTGTTTTCTAAAACAGTGTTAGTTTTTGCAAGATTCGTATTCGTGGTCGTTATTTTGGAATTTGCTTTTGTCAAATTGCTACTTAGTTCAGAATCCCTCCTTTGACTGGTTGATAAAGTTACATATATAAAAGCGCATAACAAAAACACCCGACCAATGCCGAGTGTAAATAAATAAGTTTATTTACTTATGCACTTAAATATTTAAAGTGATGATACCGTACACCTTCCTGATTCACTGTACAATATCGCATGGTTGTCTCTGACTTTGCGTGTCCCGCAAATATCATAGCCTCCTGCAGAGGCATTCCGCGGTTCAGTGCATTTGTCAGAGCCGTCCTCCGGAATCGATGCGGATGTGCATTTTCTACGCCCGCCTTCTCTCCGATCCGCCGGATGATATCCTCAATTCCTGTTTTCGTCAGCCGGCTATTCGGTTTCTTGCTTCCGACAAATAGCGCCGGATCATTGTCTTTTCTGCTTTCCAGATATTCTTTCAGGTACATGTTGGTTCGTTCATTGATGTACACCGTCCTTTCTTTCGCTCCTTTTCCATATACAATCAGCTCTTTATTCGCATACCGGATATCTTCCCTGTTAATCTCTGAAAGCTCCGATACTCTGACTGCTGTGCTATATAGGAATTCTAGTAACGCTTTATCCCGAAGACTGCTGCATTTACGCAGCATCCGCTCCCGTTCTTCATCAGTATATGGTTTCCGGATCTTCTTTTCTACTTTTATAGATTCCACCAGCACCATCGGATTTCTCCGAATCCGGTCACGATCTCGCAGCCATCCGAAGAAGCTGCTATACACTGCCCGGACATTCTTTAGTGTCTGGTTTGCTACCTTGCGGATCATTTTATAAGCCCGCATGAATCCAGAAATATCTCCAGAATCTATGTTCTTCACTGGCTTATTGATATAGGTCAGTAACCGAACCAGTTCATACCGATATTGCTTCACTGTCTTTGATGCTTTTCCTTCCAGTGCTTTACTCATCAGAAACTCATCCAGATCCACTTCCCAGCTCCTGTCTACAACCTGCAGGTCCGTTTCCTGGATTACTCTGCATCCGGTAAATGTCATCTGCAGCACTTCTTTTAGCTCCCGCAGCTGTACTTCATCAAGAATCAGTTGCATTCTTCGCAATACATCCATTATTTTTGCTTCCATACGTTGCTCCTTTTTTGCTTTCAGTATATCAACTGGCGTACTGAATTAAGTAGCAATTTAGTAAAAACGGCTGTGTACATGAATAATGGTGCATACAATATCGCACCAAGCAACTCGGAATTTCAAGGAACTGATTTCAGTAAAAAGATTCTTGACAATATAGGGCTTGTGCATAATTATGATGCTACAAATTACAAGCATACTTTTACAGTTCCGCAAGATGGTATATATCTAATTCATGCGTATATGAACTTCCAACAAGGAGTTGCAAAACAATTGAGTCTATATGCAAAATTGGAAAGAAACAATGTGGAGCAGTCAAGACAATCTAAGGTCATAGGACCTTATAATGGTGCAGATTTTATGTTTCTCAACGAAATCAACGCTGGAGATAAAATACGGTTTACTGTTCTGCAAAACTCCGGAAGCGTTATACAGGTTTCTGGTGGATGTAGGCTAAATATTATTCGTATGGGAAAATGGAAATAATTATGCCTTTACATATGAACAAAATCCATTTTTAACATACAAAATATGAACGAACAATGTAACCGTTGCGGTTCCGTTTCCGAAGTTGTGTCCTTCAATCCCAAATTGATTACTTGTAGAATATCTTGCAGCCGTAGATACATTTAACCAAAGATCGTAATCGCCATGAAAATTCCATGCTAAAACCTCTAACGGATAATAGCCAGGTATTGCCGGCAAGTCCCAGGCCCATCGAAAATCAGAATTAGCAGCAACCTTCAAATTTGTTTTTGTGATTTCAACATTTTTGATTATATTATTCATTGCTGTTATTTTGCTACTTAATTCAGAAAGTCCATCCGTCACACTCAACAAACTCTTCACTTCTGTAACATTGATTCCATCATAATGCACTTCAAAAGCCGGGCATTCATCCACAAGATCTCCATTCTGCAAATTTCCCGAAGTGTATGCCGGCACTGCCGGATTACTTGCAACCGGTTTTCCCTGGATTACCTTCCAACTGCAGTTTTCAACCTCTGTCTCTGCATTTCTGGTATACCGATTTACAATAAGATCAATCCTTTTCATTCCCTGACTACCATTTGTCAGTGTAACCTCATCATAAGTACCAATATCCACGCAAGATATACAGCCGTGATGCGCCATCATCCCACTTCGGATTTTCAGCAGATTATTACTGCTAAGTTCCGGCTTCAGATTCTCTCCGCTTGTTATAATATAACTCCCCTGCCCGATAATCCCCTCCAGCATCTGCCGGAACTGCTGCGAAGTCACATGTGGTGATCCGGTTCTTCCAGATACAATTTTCATTCTTCATCTTCTCCTTCCAGTTTATAAGTAATTGATTCCACATCATTCGTAATCTCGTAAATGATATTTTCGATTGGTTTTGACATATACATCCCGGTCAGGTAATCCCGGCCACCGACAATATCTCCAATCCCAACCTCGATGCCAAGCTTTGCAACATCCATCTGAAATGTCTTTTTATTCATCAGCTTCTGCAATTGCTCCATGGACGTTTTCTCCAGCTCTGCTGTTTCTGTGCTCGTATTTTCGTATACTGCTGAGATCTCATTCAGTCCTTTGTAATACTGCGTCTTTCCAATGCTTCCATCTTTCTGCACATACAGATGGAATATGTTCCTCTCCTGCATTTCCCCTTTTCCGGTTACGACCAGATGATTTACGCCATTTTGTTTATCATCCATCGTGAAATTCAGTCGACTGTCCTGTGACAATTCAATCTGCGCAGAATAATCAGTAATCGGAACTGCTTCAACCAGAATATAACATGGTTCATCCTGTTCTTTGATCAACCGGATCTGCAGGCGGTATCCAACACTTTTCAGCATTTTGGTAAGACCTTCCAGTAATGTGCAGTACCGGTCAAATTGAAAATTCTTTACAGATATACCCGTATCTTCTGATGAAACTCTGAATAATCCATCAAACTCCGGTTCGATCAGTGTTTTCATTACCTGATTCAGTTCTCCGGATACTGTTTTATAATCCGATCCGGCAGGTGGCTCGATCACCTTATACTGCAGTCTTCCCCGCCATGTGATTCCCTTCAGCTCCACATAATCCAGCGTTGTATCTGTCAGCACCTCTCCGATAATGCCTCCATATTCTGTCTCCGTAATATACACATAGCTTGAAAAGGTCAACTCCGGATACCAGTTCGACCTTGCAATCTGTACAGAAAATTCGTACTCGCCATTCGTATCCACTGTGATATTTGAGTCCAAAATCGCTCCCAGTTCTCTTCCGTCACTATCCGCAAGAATGACATCTTTTACCACGGCGGCTCCCTCCTGTTCAAAAATAAAGTCAGGTCAAATCCATAATCCCCGGACCAGTTAATATTTAAAAGCCCGGATGGTATTCTCTTGAAAACAGTTTGTTTCTGTGCTCTCTGATTAAATAAATTTTGTACCGTTCCATTCGTCAAATACCTTCGGATCGTTCTTCTCTGGCTATCTATAATCAGATATTCCCTGCTTTCAAGCGTTACGAAAAACTCATAAGGATAATCGTTGATCAGAATCTTCGGATTTACACATGGTCCGTAAATGATCATCCGGTACTCGCTTGGAATGATGTGATCAACATCCCATGCTGCGATTCCTCTTTTTTCTCCGGCAAAATCAAACGGATAGTCATACTGAAAGTCGATTCCGGATGCTGCCGTTTCTTCCAATTGTGGAAAAAACTGTCTTGTCGCTTCTACTACCCATACAAGTTCCGGAGTCTGGAAGGTGATTTCCACTTCCGAATACACATACCCCTTCCATCCTTCTTTCGCTGACTTCAACACCTTGCATCTTAAATATGCACCATTCACGTACAGCTTCCCGTAGGTATCATTTTCTGCATCAACCGCAATGATCCGGTATAGCTGCTCCATATTCGCCTGGAACTCTTCCCGCTTTCCAAACACATCAATCGTCACTGTTTTTTCATATCCGTCCGAAGACTCTGACCAGTCCGCATCGAACCAGTCAGTCTTCGTTGTACGAAAAGGAGCTTTCAAAAGATTCAGCTTTTCGCCGTTCATATTTTCATAATACACAATCATACCTGTGGCACTGCTCCTTTCGGTAATGGTCTGTCTATCCGTTTCGTATCCAGGAATACCGGCTTATTGCCATTTTCTTTTGCAATCTTCCTCTGGATACGTTCAAATCTGTCGTAATCAAATCCCTGATCCTTAAAGATCGGATTATTCTTTATTCCGCCTACCGTTTTATCCGGATTAACGGATGTTGTAAGCTGCACGCTTCTTTGCAGACTCTGGACTGCTTTTTGTACTCCGGCATTCATGGATCCGACCGGAATATTCTTCTCAAATCCGATTCCCATACCAAGAGCCATCATCTTACCAACCTGGTCCCGGAATACTCTCGATGGAGAATGAATACCAAGTTTTGACTTGATTGCATCTAATGCGCTACTTGCCACAGATGTTGCCGCGCTGATCAGGCTTCCTACCGCACTGGATATACCACTTGCAATTCCGGAAATTATATTCATACCAACACTGCCCCAGTTTACACTGGTAAATGCATTTTTGATCTGGCTGATCATGGATGGAATCTTACCAAGTAACGCCGGGATTCCCTGAACCAGTCCGACTGCGAGCTGCGTGATAATCTTCACACCAGTCTGTATGATCTTCGGCAAATTCGTGATAATCGTAGATGCCAGCTTGCCGATGATAACCGGTGCTTTCGCTGCCACCTGCGGAATCGCGTTTGCAATTCCCTGTGCCAAACCTTCCATTAACTGTAATCCGGAAGTTATTAACTGCGGAAGATTACTGATCAGCGACTCAACCAGAGTCAGGATCATCTGTACCGCTACCGGAATTAACTGCGGAAGTTGTGCGCCCAGGCTGCTTACCAGAGTTGCTATGATGCTTGCGCCTACGGAAATGAGCGATGGTAGATTTGCCGTAATTGCATTCATCAATCCCAGGATCAGAGTTGCACCTGATGAAATCAGTCCCGGAAGTGCTGCTGTGATTCCTGCTCCAAAGTTAGATATGATCTCCGGTCCTTTGGTCTGCGCCAGAAGAAAGATCTGGTCAATCTGTGTACCAAACTGACTGTAAACCAGTCCAAGACCGGCTACCACAACGGCTGCAACTGCACCGAAATTCATCAACCCTACAAATGACGGAATAAAGCCGGCTACTGTTCCTAGAACTCCCTGCAAAGCAGAACCAACCTGTCCGCCCCATGCTCCCAGATAACCGGCAGTATCTCCAAGTAGTGAAAACGCGCTTGTAATTCTGGGGATTTTTGATGCGATTGCAGAACCGATTTTGCCGACTGCCCCACCAATTTTTCCCGGAACACTGGAAACGACCTTGCCGATTTTTCCGACAGTAGCTGACAATTTCGGAGTCAGTACCTGGAACGGTCCTGTAACAGCGCTACCGAGCCCTTTCAGGCTACCCGTAAAATCTTTCTGGAAATTTGCAGCCGATTTTGTTGCACTTTTGAATCCTTTCGGAAGCTTTCCAAGCTCAGACAAAACACCAGTTGTAAGTCCGCTGAATCCGGATACGGCTGACTGTACATTACCGATCTGTGATCCGAATAATGAGATCACTGGTCCAGCTCCCGCAAGAACTGCTGCAGTCTTGCCAAGATTCATGAGCTCATCCGTGCTCATGTTCTTTAACTTATCTGCTAATTTTCCGACACTATCTGTAAGTCCCTTTAATTGTGGAACCGCTTCACCGATTTTTCCGGATAAGGATTCCACCACATCCATTCCGGTCTTTCCCAGACGCGGGATCATTTGACCAAGATTATTTAAGATATTCTTTGCCGCTGTCCAGAATGTATCAACCAGATCGTTCGCACTGATTACACCGGCTTCAAAATTTTCCCAGGCGGCTTTAGCAGAATTAACAGAACCTTCAATCGTTGTAGAGGCTTCTTTTGCGGAAGTTCCTGTGATTCCGAGATTTTGCTGGACTTTGTGAATCGCCTGAATCATCTGATCAAACGTTATATTATCCAGATCTTCTATCTTTTCGTTTAAGATACCGGAATCATTGATCAATCGGATCATTTCCGACTGCGTACCGCCATAACCTAATTTAAGGTTATCCAGCATCGTATAATTCTGCTTTGCAAAGCCCTGATAGGCATTCTGGATATCCTGCATATTCGTACCCATCTTATTGGCATTATCTGCCATGTCGATAATCGCCATATCTGCAATTTCTGCAGCCTTTGCAGTATCTCCGCCTAAGCCCTGTAGTAATGATGCTGAAAAGCTTGTAACCGTTGACATGTAATCATTAGCAGAAAGCTGTGCTGTTTTGAACGCATTGTTTGCGTTCCTGATCACTGTCTTGGCACTATCTTTAAATAATGTCTCTACACCACCGATCTGCTGCTCCATATTGGCGACTACACCAAGAGAAGACTTTACAATCGCCGCTGCTCCAGCTCCTACAGCTGCAACAGCTCCGGTCATTGCCTTGCTGACTACAGATAAGCCACTTTTTCCAAGACTTCCAAGCTTATTTATGCCTTCATTGAACCCACTCTCATTGATTTTGGTATCAAAATTCAAATATCCATCTGCCATACTATCATCCTTTCTGATAGCACGGCTCAGGGGCTCACAAGTGCTTAATTCTTAATTTTTATCTCCACCTCCCGTCGGCATTTGCGGCATTTTACATACAGTCCGCTGCACACTGCAGTATCTACGTAAACAAGCAGATGCTGACCGCAGTACGGACACGGATACCACTCACGCCGTGTCGGTATTTTAATTTCCATCATGAGAACATATCTCCAATCTCATAATCATCCAATTTCCGCTGTTTCTTTTTCAAGGCAACAGCTCTCTGAATCTTCTTGATCCGTTTCCGTTCGTCCTTGTCCCGGATTGTTCCAGGATCAATCGAACGATACATAATCCGTTGTTTAATCTCTGTACCATCCGGCAACCAGTCAAACAAGCTCCGGAACTCCCACCAGTGCATATAATCGATCTGCTGCAGGTCGATTCCATATGCCTCCCGGAACGCTGCATAAATGCAGCCGGCATCTTCCGAAAAAGAAAATACCGGCTTTCCATTTCTCTGCTGCTCTTCTTCTTCATCTTCCAAATCATCCTGGTACATCCTTTTGCACATCAGGAAATCTCCAAGTGCATAAATTGCAGCTTCAATATCATCCGGAATCTGATCCAGATACCACTGCAACAGAAGTCCGCACTTCATCCGCCACGGAACCGAGTCGTCTTCAACCAGCTCCGTAAAACGGATCCATTCACGGAAATCTGTCACGATCGGGTAGTACTCCCCGTTCACCTTGACTTCTTCCGGGAACTGCTCATATAAAATATTCATGCTCTGCTACCTTCCGGCATTGGTATGTTTCCCTCTACCATACTGTTTCTGGTAGTTCCTTCTCTGTTGACGGTTTCCACTTGGCTGTGGCTGCGGATGCGGGAACTGCTGCGTTGTATTTTGATTTAGTACATACTTATCATATTTATCGTCCAGTTTCTTTGCTTCTGCTGTTTCAAAGTCTAACAATGATTCAGCCGCTTC
>ERZ779705.1945-NODE-1945-length-12017-cov-2.082762_pt1 | contig 12017 bp, 7 predicted proteins | sample MGYA00511385_ERZ779705 | MGnify/ENA primary metagenome ERZ779705 (study PRJEB29588, sample SAMEA2145301) | human gut metagenome | biome: human gut; feature: human-associated habitat; material: faeces | place: Denmark | collected 2008/2010 ... | reverse complement strand
GGAGATGTTGAAGCAAAAACTGTTAAAGAAGGTTTAGAAAGAGCATTAGAAAAAGTTTTAAAAGCTGAAGAAATGATAGCTGCAACTTCTGTTGAATGTGGAAATTACAGAGATTTATCATTATTTGGTGCAAAAGAATATGCTAAATATGTATTGGATAAAGGATTTTCACTAAACATATATGGTGAATAATTAGAATATTTAAAATAAATAATATATCATAATGTATATGGAGATAATTGATAAAAATGATAGGAAATCAAGAAAATATAATATCAAGTGTAACAGTAGAAAAATCTGAAGTACTTAGATATTTAGGACACAATGGACAAGAAATAGATAATCAACTCATCATCGGTATTGGCGAAGCACTTATCAAATCTGATCCAGTACGATTGAAGCTAGCATTAAGCGCTCTCAATACTGTTCTGAACAATCAAATACTGACGTATATTTTAAAGGTAGACGATGCCACTTTCACTATGCTAATGTCATGGCTAAAGAATGGTATTCCAATGGAAATCAGCCAAACAACAAAGGATCATACCTATATCTATTTCAATAAAGAAAGTCTTACACCGTTCGTCAATATCATTTCGTCATTATTGAAAATGGATTTAAAAGAAGTTACCACATTATTAGACAAAATGGAAATAGGAGTCGATCTCACTATTCAACAATAATTAATCTTAACCATCAAAAAGAAAGAACAATGAAAAAGATATCTATTTTAATGACAAGCTTCCTTGTCATAACGCTCAGTTTACTGACATCTTGTGATAATGATCATTACGGACCGGCTCCGGTAGATGTGACAGCTAATTATTCAAACAAGCTGTCAAATCCCAATCCAAACTTAATTCTTACCTATAATGGAGAAACAATGATTGGAAAATCTGTAGACTTTAGTACTGTAACCGGAGAAACAGCTATTGTTACTCTTTATGATATTTTACCGGGAGAGAAAGAATTAAAAATGGTATCCATCCCCCTTTCTGGAGATGAGGAAGGATATTCTTTTTCCGGAAATGGAATGGGAGAGAACACTTTAACCTCCTTTAGATACGAAGGGCGTGTCACAAAAGGGCAGTTAACATTAAATATATCCAATCTTCAAATGGGTAATGCTGAGTTATGGGCAAACACCTACAAACTACCTACAGTTATTAACGGTATCAAAAGGATTGTAGTGGGGGATATATGGGGAGATGAATATACATGGCAAGAAGTTGATGGACAAGTTTTAAATGCATCATGCTATTTTTATGCAGACATAGAAGCTTCAGAAAGCGGAGCCACAACTCAGACATGGGGTAATGCAATTCAAAACATTTTAAGCTATATCTTACCACAAGTTTTACAAGATATAACTTTAAGAGCAGATGGAAATATAACAGCCTCCTATTCTAATGAACCACTATCAGGACTAGATATGGAAACTATTTTTGGCTTTCTCTCAGTTCCACTGACACAAGATATGATCACTCCTCATATTGCTAATCGCAAATACATTCCATCTCCTAAAGGGTTTGCCAACTGGCATCAGAAAAATGACAAGTTTATATTAAAATTAAACTTAGCCAATATAATTTCTCAAATAGCTAGCGACAAGCATATAGATGCAAATATAATTAATGCAATCATTGATGCTATCTCTCAAATGGATCCGATGAAATTGAAAGAGCTACTAACTACCCTTAATCAAAGTCTAAACAACGACACACTTGGATTTCTGATCAATATCAATGATACCTCTTTCAAAGCACTTTTTAATTGGTTAACTACAGGAATTCCAATGCTTGTTACCTCAAAAGAGGGGCACACTCATATTTATTTAGATAAAGAAGAATTTACTCCTATAGCTAAATTACTTCCAGACTTGAGTCCATTAGTAATTAGTATGCTTCCAGAGGATATGCAAGCATTAGGAAGCATAATCTCTGCGTTTTTAGATGGAATTTCGAAAGCTTTCCTTTCGCCCCAAAAAATCGAATTTGGTTTAGAGCTTGTACAAAGCAATAAAAAATAAGAAAAATGAAAAAACTACATATCCTTACTTTATTAATTAGTCTTATTGGATTGGGGAATAGTTTTGCCCAAACCCTTAAAGGACATATATACGATGCAAAGACCAATGAACCATTGGTAGGAGCAGCCGTCACTTATAAGCTTCACGGCAATCAGGGAGTAGTATCCAACATCAACGGAGAATATGAAATCAAACTTCCAGAAGGAGGAGTTGACCTTGTTTTCAGTTATGTAGGTTATGAAGATGTGCTAATGCCTATTGTGATCAATAAACGTGAAATTGTCACCAAAGACGTCTATATGAAAGAAAGCACCAAGCTACTGGAAGAAGTAGTGGTCAGTGCAGGACGTTTTGAGCAGAAGTTGAGCGATGTTACCGTCTCTATGGATGTAGTCAAATCAGGAGATATTGCCCGCCAAGCACCGACAGATATCTCCTCTACCCTTCGTACACTTCCCGGAGTAGATATTGTAGATAAACAGCCTTCCATGCGTGGTGGTAGCGGATGGACCTACGGAGTAGGTGCACGTAGCCAAATTCTGGTAGACGGAATGAGTACACTCAACCCTAAAACCGGAGAAATAAATTGGAACACCGTACCTCTAGAAAATGTAGAACAAGTGGAAGTGATAAAAGGAGCTTCTTCGGTACTATATGGTTCGTCAGCACTGAATGGTATTATCAATATCCGTACCGCCCGTCCGGGACTAACCCCGAAAACCAGGTTCAGTGCTTACGTTGGTGTATATGGTGATGCAGAAAATGATGAATATCAATGGAGCGACAAGAGCTTTTGGAAAGAAGATAAATACGCAGTGAAACCTATCTTGCGTGGAAGCCTTCTTAGTGGTGTACGCAATCCTATTTACGAAGGATTCGACCTTTCCCACTCCCGCCGTATCGGTAATTTCGACGTTAGCGGAGGTATTAACCTCTTCACCGACGAAGGATATCGCGAACAAGGATACAACAAACGTTTCCGGATGGGTGGGAGCCTGACCTATCATCAGCCGGATATGGGTATGAAACTATTGAACTATGGATTCAATGTTGACTTCCTGTCCAACCAATATGGAGATTTCTTTATCTGGCGTTCACCGACAGAAGTATACAAGCCATCTCCTTTCACCAACATGGGACGTGAAGAAAATAACTTCCATATCGACCCGTTCATCAACTATGTGAATCCGGAGAACGGTACATCACATAAGATTAAAGGCCGCTTCTATTATAGTGCCGACAACATTATACGACCTACCAACGGAGCCTCCATTACCGATATTCTAGGGAATATGGGAACCGATGCCCAAACAATACAAAATATAGCAGGAGGTGATTACAGTTCACTTTATCCGGCATTAGTTGGCATTGGTTCAGGACTTATCAATGGAAACCTGGAAGATGCAATGAATGGAATATTCACTTCATTAGGAAATATATTCCCGAATGCAACAACTGCCGACTATTGCGACTTAATCTCATGGACTATGGATCACGGGCTGCCCGCTGATTTAGACAAACTGATACAAGATGGCAAATTGCCCAGTGATCTCGTTCCTTGGCTATCTAATGTTATTAATCCGTCACGCATTAATCCGAAAACACAGACGGACAAGAATTTCGACTATTACCTCGACTACCAATTTAATAAAAAATGGAACAGTGGTGCACAAGTCACTACGGGGGTTACATTCGAACATATCCGCTATGACTCTGCTGTAATGGATGAGATATATAAAAGTGACAACATCGCCGCTTTCCTGCAATATGACCAACGTTTTTGGGATCGTCTGAGCGTATCGGCCGGTGTACGTGCCGAATACTACCGCGTAAACAACCATCACCGAGAGGCGGAAACAAAAATATTCGGAACAAAGGTCCCCTTCCGCCCTGTTTTCCGTGCCGGATTAAATTACCAATTGGCTGATTACAGTTTTATCCGTGCCAGCTTCGGACAGGGATACCGTAACCCGTCTATCAATGAAAAATACCTGCGTAAAGATATCGGTGGAGTCGGTATCTATCCTAACCTGGACATCAAACCGGAAAAGGGATTTAATGCGGAATTAGGATTCAAACAGGGATATAAAGTCGGCAATCTGCAAGGATTTGTAGACCTTGCAGGATTCTATACGCAATATAAAGACATGGTTGAATTCCAGTTCGGTTTGTTCAACAATGCCAACTATACGATGATCAACAGTATTGGCGATGCCATTCAGATGTTGTCAGACGGTAAAGGCTTTGGAATCGGTGCCCAATTTCATAATGTATCGAAAGCACAAATCTACGGTATTGAAATCTCTACAAACGGTGTATACAACTTCAATAAAAATACAAAACTATTCTATAACTTAGGATATGTATATACCGAACCTCGTGATGCTGATTATCAGGAACGCAATGCCGTAGAAGGACTTTATACCGACCCGTTACAGATGAAGGAGAAATCAAATACGGGAAAATATCTGAAATACCGTCCTAAACATAGCTTTAAAGCTACGGTAGATTTCCAGTGGAAGCGTATCAACGTAGGTGCCAACATTGCATGGAAGAGTAAAATTCTCGCAGTAGACTATTTGATGATGGACGAACGTGATAAACAGCAGAAAGATCTGATGGACTATGTACGCGGTATTCTCTTCGGCTATTCAAAAGGCGAGACACTGGCTACTTACTGGAAAAAGCACAATACGGATTATGCTACCGTCGACCTGCGTTTTGGAGTAAAAGCAACCAAAGAAGTAGCGTTCCAATTTATGGTAAATAACCTATTGAACAAAGAATACAGCTATCGTCCTATGGCGGTTGCCGCTCCACGCACTTTCGTACTGAAAATGGATGTCACTTTCTAAATGACTATTAAGATTTATAATTGATTACGAAGCGGCTGCACAATGCAGTCGTTTCCTTTTTTTGCCCTATCCGGTCACATTTAATTTATATATTAAGTATCTTTGCACCCGAAAACAGAGAAATACAACCGATAAAATGAAAAGACATATTGTACTTATTGCAATCCTATTTTACGCAGCCTTTGCACAGGCACAAGAAGTTTTTGTAAATGCTGATTTCGTCAGCAGCTATATCTGGCGTGGTATTGACAGCGGCAATGCAAGTGTGCAACCCTCACTCGGCCTCAACTGGAAAGGATTGACCGTCTATGCTTGGGGCTCCACCGAGTTCCGGGAAAAGAATAATGAAATAGACCTTTCACTAGAATATGAGTACAAAAACCTGACTCTTTACTTCAATAACTACTTTACCCAAACAGAGGATGAGCCTTTCAAATATTTCAATTACAGTTCACACTCCACCGGACATACTTTTGAAATAGGAGTCGGATATATGTTTAGCGAGAAATTTCCACTATCTATAAGCTGGTACACCACATTTGCAGGAAATGACTACCGGGAAAACGGGAAACGCGCTTGGTCCAGTTACTGTGAATTGAGTTATCCTTTCAATGTGAAGGACGTAAATCTAAGTATTGAAGCAGGCTTTACACCTTGGGAAAGTTTTTATTCCAATAAATTCAATGTAGTCAACGTTGGGTTATCCGCAACAAAAGAACTCAAAATTACATCCAATTTTTCTTTACCCATATTCGGAAAATTAATAGCTAACCCTTACGAGGAACAGGTCTATTTTGTATTCGGAATTACTCTTTAGTTTATTCATTCCTCTAATACAACTAGAAGCTAACTTAACGACCGTAAGTGGGAATATGAGATCCCAATCCTAGAAACATAAAAAGTCGCCACTTATTAACGTGACGACTTTTCTATTCATTTTACTAGGAGTTATTTATTCGGATGAGAAAAATTAATTTGTTCACTCCATTGAGGTGTTCCACCAAGAGTTACATGGTTCTGGTTAGGACTACTATCCTTCAACTCATTACCCGTTCCTTCATCACATTTCCAATAACCTATCAACCCATCAGAATCTCCGGCAACTTGACGTGACATATTGTCTTTTATCACATTCTCTGAAAGACATTTCTTCCACATACGAATCTGTGCGAATTCTACTTGTTGTTCATATCCAAAACTTCCTATAGCAAAAGAAAGGCTTTTAAAAGTCCAGTCAATAGAATTTGCTAACGAATTATCCTTTACACCATCTTTATATACTGTAACTGTTGTACCATCATAGGTATAAGCAATATGATACCATGTATCAGGCCACCAGAATCCAGTAGTATCAAAATGACCAGCTGAATTTTGGAATTGTAAAATAGGAATCTGTACATTAGCTCCATCAGCATAATAGCGAAGAGTTAAATCAGAGAATGTGAGCGGTTGGGAATCAGGAACAAAAATTCGTGCCCTGAAATTTTTATTTCCCAAACCTTCCCAATCTCCTGTAGGTTTCCCTGTTATATTATCTACCTTCACCCAATATTCAAAAGTCCATTGTTCCATAGGAATGGCAGTACTAAACGTCTTAACAGTTCTATTTCCTTTTTTTATTATTACAGCTTTTTGCCTATGAGGTGAGGTTAGCAAATAAAGAAGATGATTCGCGTTCCCCTTCATTTCGACCGGTCCGTCCACAGAAGTAATTCGTATAGGAATAGCATATGCCTCACCATTTGAAGAACTATACGGCTTTATTTTAAGATTAACAACCGGAGCTGAAACATTACCAGCAGAGATAGTGACTGTCTTTTCAAAATTTCGATATTCTTCTGGAAGCACTAAATAGTTTGCTTCATTTTTGTTATTATACTCCTCAAGCAACTGAGGATCAATATCCAGTGTGACAGTGACATCATGATCCATAGCACGAACTAAACGAACTGTCAGCGTTTTCACAACTTCTTCATCATCTACCAACTGCGTTATTATCTGTTGATCGAATTTATTAGAAGGTGCGGCCTCCTGAATATATAATCCATTATCAATGGCCTTCATTTCCGCATCATCACAACCAAAGACTGATGCTAGAATAATTACCAATGCCACATATTTAGAAAATCTAATCATCTTCATAGTTTTCATTTTTAGTTATATTCATAGTATTAATGTTGGGCAGGATTCATCACCTGAATCACTTCACGCATAAAGAAATAGTCATTCACCGGACGGCACAAATTAAAACGATACGCTCCTACACCACCGATACGTGCATCTACTCCCGGACGATAATACATAGACATCCCCTTCAAAGAATATGTCGTCACACCGTCTCGAGTTGTAAACTGCGGTCCTCCGTCCGATTTATGTCTTTCGAAGTCTTCACACCAAACAGTTTTACGAAGAATTGTAGCTTCATCTTCTATTGATCCAAATTTAGCCAACAGTTTATTGAAACGAGTATCCAAATCAGTATCACCCGGGCTATAATATGCTTGAATCACATAGTAATCCAATAGTCCACCAGATTTTGTGTTCAAAGTCTGAGGTTCTCCATCCACCATAAGAATACGGCCTGTTCCCGATTTCGGTCCAAAATTTTTCGATAACTCATCAAGAAGAATGTGCATGCGTTCCGGATGACTGGAAATATTGCCTGGATAGCTCCAATTCGGTTCATAGTCAATATCAAAACCATCATAATCATACTTATTGACAGAATCCGCTATAACCTGTGCATATTTACGGATAGCAGCCTCAATACCCTCTGGGGAGCCATCACCATAGTGATTATTGTACGTTGGATGATTTCCGGTTGCATACCATCCCCAGTAAGCTGCCATAGCCTCTTCATAAGAGTTATATTGCACACCGTCTACTATATGGTCATTCTCCACAGAAGCAGGCGTCATACTTCTACCAATATCCATGATATGCTGGCAATACAATATCCGAGTTCCTTTCTTTTCCCTAACCTCCTTAAGATCACTTTTCTGCGCTTCTGTCAAATTGAAAGCACCGCCCCATAAAGATACTAAATCCATGGAATCGGGAATACCTCTCAATTGGTTATTCATATTGTCACCTGTACCCGACCAATCACTATACCACCCAAAACAAATAGGATGATCTGTCTTTTTATATTCCCGTAAGGCTCGATAGTAATCCTCACTATTAATATTCACCGGTTCAGTAAATTTATTCTCCATTTCAGTCCAGTCACTACATTGTACAAATACTAGTACAGCGACAGACGCAAATATGAAATATATTAGTCTTCTCATACTATAATCTTAAAATTAACCATTAATAATCTCTAATTTTTCAAAGCCCACCACAAATCGGTACCATTAGAGTCTCTCCCATCACTAAGCATAGTCACAGCAGCCTCCACATTTTCTTTATTCGTATTATACTCTGTGTCAGCAAAACGAAGACGGCGTTGCCCGCGAGCCGGTTTACAATCCGGATTTGCAGAATGTGTTGCCGGAAATATTTTCGGGAATCCCGTACGACGGAAATCCGACCAGCCATTTAAAGGATCCGGATAGAGAGCTATCCACTTTTGAGTAAGCACTCTCTCCAACATTTCCTCCGGAGTGGCACTTTTGTCCCATTTAATAGTGATAGTAGACAGATTACTATAATTGTCGGCAGAGTGATTGGGATCAACGTAATTTCCCGGTTTCGATTTATCATCATCCAAATACGCATCTACTCCGGTTACTTTAAATTCCTCAAAAGACAACCGAATTCCCTGTTCATAGAAAGTCTCTGCATCACCCTGCATATCCCAGCCTTTCAGCTCGCCTTCTGCACGTAAGAAAGCTGCTTCTGCAGCATACATCACCGGTTGCGGCAATGTTTTATCAGTCGTTATCATCAGGTTACTATAATTCTGATAATCAGAAGGACTTGGAGCTACCGAAGATCCCGAACGGACTCCTACATAATCTTCAGAAAAGCCAGCCGCTTGCTTCGTAAAATAAGCGGAACGCCGTGGGTCCTTATACCCATTCATATATGAGGTAATACAAGCATTAGCTCTCACTTCGCCCCATCCGCTCACAATAGCATAGCCATTTTCATTGATACCACTGCTAGTTGTGTCATATGAACTATCGGAAACAGACTCCAACACACCACCACGTACAGCTTCTTCAGCTTTAGCCTGAGCATAATCTGCCACTCCGGACACCCGGATAGCCATTCTAAGTTTTAATGTATTGGCAAATTTCATCCATTTTTCGCAATTTCCGCCATAAAATTGATCTACTGCTGCCAAATCCTGATTAATCCCCAATTCCGCTGCAGATTTCAATATAGCAATTACATTATCCAAATCATCGAACATGGCACGCCAGGCAGTCGGTTCATCGTCATAAGCAGCCCTTATATCACCCGATTTCACTTTAGAGTAAGGGATAGGACCTTGCAGGGAGGCCATCATCTGCATTGCATAAATACGTGTCAACTGAGCCATAGCGTAGATAACACCCTTTTTCTCCGTAGCTTCCTCAATCCGGAAGAAGTTAGGATAAATGCGTGCATATATTTTAGCCCAGGTAGCAGCGTTATGATCCTCCATCGCATTATAATAAGCAAAAAGATTTTCCCCTTTTGACCAAGTACTAGGTGCGGTGATTTGTCCGCTAAAACAAGCCCACATACAATTTATATGCTGACAGTCATTTTGCATAGGTGCTGCATATACATTAAACATTCCCGACAGCAATGTATTAGCCGGCACTTTAGAAGGCTGGTACGGATTGGTGTTGAAATCCTCAAAATTAGTAGTACATCCTGCCATCAAGCATATAACCGCACTTGCTCCAATATATTTTATTATCTTGTTCATACCTATTTACTATTTAAAACTGAAATTTGACATTAAATCCAAAGTTTCTCGTACTTGGGAGCATATATGCATCAAATCCCTGATAGAAATTAGACGCAGCCGAGGTAGTCAGTTCCGGGTCGAAAGGTGCTTTGCAATAAATCATCCACAGATTCTTTCCTACAAGTCCGACAGTCATATCTAATTTATTGGCAAACCATTTCTTCGGCAATGTATAACTCAGGCTTAATTCACCCAAACGCACGTTTGTAGCACTATATGTGTAGTAAACGGAAGCTGTTTGAATTGTCTGGAAGTAATTGCGTGCATCTATTTTGGCTTGATTAATCGGTACGCCACCCGCATCACGAACATCCGCACTAATTTTAGACACACCGGCAGCATTCAATACTGATTGCGTTTCACTTAGTACAATACCTCCAAAACGTCCGGTAAATGTCATACCTAGATTTATGCCTTTATATCCGAATCCCAAATTCCATCCCATATTCATCTTTGGCAAGATAGACCCCAAATGCGTTTCCTTATTTTCAAGGGCAAGACCTACTCCTTCCTCATTAAGGATATATCCATTGAGATCGCGTTTCAGCACTTTCTGACCATATACATCTCCCATTGAACCACCTACACGCAAAAGCAGACGGGCATCTAATTGTCCATAATGTAAAACATCCAACTCCGGCATTACGATCGGCTCTCCGGTAGCATAATTATAAGCGCCATCAGCTAATTGTTTTATTTCATTACGATTCCAAGTCAACGTATAATTAGTGTTGAAAGAGAAATCCCCCCACTTCTTATCATATCCTAAAGACATTTCAATACCTTCATTCATAATATTTCCACTTTGGATAGGAATAGATGAATATCCGGAAGAAGCAGACAAAGTTGCATGGAAAGTCTGATTGTAAGTATTGGAACGATAGTAAGTTAAGTTGAAACTGATATCATTCAGAAATCTGGCGTCTACCCCCACTTCCCATGATTTTGTGCGTTCTGGTTTCAATTTAGTATTCGGGTAAACAGAAGTCGTGTTCCAATTATGCGATGCTTCATCGTATGGATAAGTGACAGTAGTCATAAAACGATCGTAAGAATTACCTACCTCAGTATATGAACCACGAACTTTCAAAAAACTTAACCATTCCGGTGTATCAAACATACTTGTAAGAATAGCCGAAAGCCCTACCGACGGATAGAAGAATGATTTATAATCAGAGAAAGCCAATCTTGAATCCCAGTCATTACGTCCGGTTACCGTCAAATAAAGCATTGACTTCCAACCTAGTTCTGCATTCGCAAAGATAGCTCTAGTCTGATCATGCCAACCCTCTTGCTTTGGTTTCCATGCTTTATCAAAATCCAAATTATGAACAGCAAAGAAGTTATAAATCTTCAAGCCGCCTTCATATCCGATCGATTCATAACGACTGTCATTCAAAGATACACCCAAGTTTACATTCACAGACCAATCGCTAAAATTCTTATTTACTGTAGCAATGGCATCTGCATAGGTAGTCTTTGACTGAGCCCAAGTATCATGATATGTTCCTCTGTCTCCTGCAGACAGACTACCGGTAGAAGCATACGCCTTGTATGTCTTACGATTTTCATAATTGTCAATTTTCACACGACCTGTGACATCCAACCAATCAAATATTTGATATTTCAGAGAAGCATTCACCATATAACGTGTTTTCTTATTCTCACGTATCTGACGGTTTTGTACCCAATATGGATTTGCCAGTCCACTGGAAATTTCTCCGTAAGGCCAATACTGTTCCATTATACCTAAACCCTCATTGTAACGCTCAAACATACGCACATCCTCAAAATTTTCCGAACGGGGGAATCGATAAAGTCCAGGCAGTGGATTATAATAGTATCCTTGAGATACCATATTTTTATCGTTCTGAAGAATATAGCTTGCACCGGCATCCAGTGTCATTTTATCTTTCAAGAAACTGGTCGTGTTGCGTACAGTGAAATTATAACGGTTATATCCACTGTTCGGCAGGATATTCGTTGTATTAGTAGTGGAAGCCGACAAATAACTCTGGTTCTTTTGATTACCGGTAGACAAAGCTACAGAGTTTATCACGTTACTACCTGTACGGAAGAAATCACGCGGATCATAATCGCTATTCACAATCGGTCCCCAGCTATCCACATTTCCTGCCACATTTCCGTACTTACTCTGCATTTCTGGCATCATCGCCACTTTCGAGAAAGTTGTATTGTTAGATACTGTCACAGACGTCTTGTCAAC
>ERZ779705.1934-NODE-1934-length-12056-cov-2.501792_pt1 | contig 12056 bp, 9 predicted proteins | sample MGYA00511385_ERZ779705 | MGnify/ENA primary metagenome ERZ779705 (study PRJEB29588, sample SAMEA2145301) | human gut metagenome | biome: human gut; feature: human-associated habitat; material: faeces | place: Denmark | collected 2008/2010 ... | reverse complement strand
TTTGGAAGTAATAAACTCTTACATATCTGGCAGGGAAAAATGCTTTACAGACATACGCTTGATATGTTATCAGATATTGTAAGCAGCAGAAAAATAAACGAAGATATAAATTATGACATAACACTTACTGTTGTAACACAATACGACAGGATAATAGCTGACCTTGATGGCAGAAAAGATATAAATACTGTGTTTTGCGGTGATAGCAGGCTCGGTGCGTCATATACGATAAAAGCAGGGATAAACAGTTTGATGGGCAGGCTGAAAAAAGACGACTGGCTTTTGTTCATCGTTGCAGACCAGCCGTATCTTAGCGAAAAGACGATACTTAAATTTATCGAGGCAGCAGAGAAAAAGAAAAATAAGAAAGAATTTTCTTCGCAAGATAAAAAAAGCGAAGATTACAAATTACTTTTGACGAATGGTGAAAAAAATAATGATGATTATGAAAATATTTTGTCAGAAGAAAAAAAAAGCAAAGATTACAAGGTATTTTCGGCAAGATATAGGGAAAAAGCAGGAAATCCATGTATGTTCTCCTGCGGACTTATACCTGAGTTGTTGATGTTAAGAGGTGACAGCGGAGGCAGAAAAGTCGCAAAAAGACATGAATGTTTTTATATAGATGTTGAAGACGAGAAAGAATTGTTTGATATTGACAGTGAAAAAGATATTAATATTTATTCTCAGGATTGATGTTAACCGTCAGTTATATGCCAATTAACGGATTTGTAACAGTTCAGCCTTGCATTTCTTACATTCATAAACTTGACTTATTGTGCTGTTAGCATATATAATCCCATCTTTGACAGTTTGGAAATAAAAAACGGCTACAACGCCAGTAAAATCAGGTGCTGTAGCCGTTTTTGGCTTCGCAGCGATATGTGCTATATTTCAGCTTTTGATAAATTGTTTTCCTTGGTCTGCTTGATGATACTTCTCATTGTCGATTTTTTGATGAATTCATAGTCTGTTCTAAATCCAAAAGTTTTGTGCAGAAAATCTGTTATCTCGGTTCGTGTGTAGGATGGAACATAGCCGTTTGCCGTGTTTAACAAAGTTAATTTCATCGATCTTAATGTGTCGGCTTCATTTTTAGCCCATGCCATCAGTTTATCTGCATCACCGTCGAACTGTTCCAAAAGAGCATTATATTTGCCGAGTTTTTTATAGATACGGGAAGATGATTTACCATCTGTCTTACGGAAGGATTGGTAAATATAGACATCCTTTTTATTTTTCAACTGTCAAACTCCCGGCTGAATAAGCAAGAGCGTACCAAATAAAATGGTGAAAGATGACTATATTTGGCAGGTATTTGTCGGAAAAGCAAAAATATGTATGCAATAATATGAAAATATGGTACAATGTCATAAATATAAACAGTTATATATTATTGTATTTGTGGAGAATGGATATATGCAGACGGATAACAGATTGATTCAGAAAGAGACGATTTACTACTGTATCAAAGGATTCAGATTAAATGATGAAAATTATAATGTGGTAAAAGAAGCAGTTGATTTTAGCAACATGGTAGGTTTTTTGACAGTTTATTATGATGACAGACTTACCATAGCAAGTGTCAGTGCTTATTTTTTGGAGAGTTTAGGATATGAATATGACGAATTTATGCAGATGTCGTACGGTTCATTAAAAAATCTTTTTTTTGGTGAAAACCAGAGCTTTCTTGAGATAGAGAGATTTAAAAAAATACACGGTTCAGGCGAAGGTCAGATGATAAACAAAGCAGATGCACCTGTCTATGTTAGAATGTACAAAGCGGATACCGTGGACGAAAACGGAAATAAAATGTGGGTGTTATCCGTAAAGACTGACTGGGTACAGCAGAATTTAAAACTTATAAATAATGTTCTCAAATCAGGAATGTGGTATTTTGACTTTGATATGAACGGTGACATTGCCGGTGTGTTTTGGAGCCATGAATTTAGAAGAATGCTTGGTTATCATGATATTCTTGATTTTCCTAACAAATTTGAGATGTTGGAAGAGAGTATTCATCCTGATGACAGAAAAAAAGTTCTTGCATTATTAAAAGAAGTATTAGCTGACAGGCATGATGAGAAAAAGTATCATATTGAATACAGAGTGAAGAGGATTGACGGGAAGTATCAGTGGTTCAGGACGAATGCAGAAGTTATAAGAAGCCGTGACGGTCTGCCGATAAGGATGGTAGGCACTTTTGTTAATATTGAAGAACAGAGAGAGCAGGAACTCTTTGTAAAGAGGAGCGATGCTTTTCACAGGGCATATACGAAATCAAATATATGTGAATATTATGTAAATCTTAAAGATAACACGTTTGATTCACTTAAAGTGGAGGATTCACTTCTCGGTATTTTTGAAAAAAGTACGACATGGGATGAACTTATTCAGGAATATCTAGACAAATTTGTATGTGAAGAAGACAAGTCAGCGGTTGCACTTATCTATAACAGAGCATATATACTTGAAAAGTTTAACGACGGCAGTCGTGAGTTAAGTATTGAATGCCGCATAAAAATAAATGGTGAAGAACGTTTGGTGAGAAATGTAGTAATGTCGGGTGAGGAAGAGGGTGTGTCACGCTATGCCATGATATTGGTTAGGGATATTACCGAGGCGAGAAAACAGGCTGATGAAATAAGGGAGATAACCCGCAAAAATGTCGTTATGGACAAACTTCTTCAGGGAACGATAAAACTCGTTGACCGTTTTGCAATGTGTAATATAAATGAAGACACATACAAAGTATACAGTATAATGCCTGAAGAGTCGATACATGGTTCTGTAGGTAATTATCATGATTTTGTTGAGAAAACTTCTTTGACATATAAGGTTGTATCCGAGAAACAGTCGATGAAGGGTATTCTTTCGGAAGAAAACCTGAACAAAATATTTCACGGCGTTGGAATTGATTATATATACAAATTTGAATATTGTACGCTTGATGAGAAGATATTTAAAAATATGGCTGTGATTCCTATATCAAAGACAGAATCGGGTAAGATTGAGAGTATTATGCTTATAGTTCAGGATATAACTCAGGAAAAGCAAATGGAAATTGCATCGAGAAAAGCACTGAAAGATGCCTATGATGCTGCAAATCTTGCAAACCATTCAAAAACAGAGTTTTTGTCAAATATGTCCCACGATATCCGTACGCCTATGAATGCGATTGTCGGAATGACTGCAATTGCGGGTGCAAATATAGACAATAAGGAGAGGGTTATCGACTGCCTTGGCAAAATTACAAAGTCGAGCAGACATCTGCTCGGTCTTATAAATGAGGTTCTCGACATGTCGCGAATTGAGAGCGGCAGATTTACGTTGTCTGAGGAAGACTTTAATCTTGCAGAACTCGTAGACAATCTTGTCACGATGACTAAAAATGACATAGAAGCGCATAGTCACAACTTTGAGGTGCGTGTCGGAAAAATAAACCACGAGAATGTGTTTGGTGACAGTTTGCGATTACAACAGGTTATCACCAATGTTATGAGCAATGCGATAAAATACACTCCTAATGGAGGAAATATTATTTTCTCTATTGAGGAAAAACACGATAAATCTAAAAATATAGGATGTTATGAATTTTCTGTTGAAGATAACGGAATAGGAATGACGAAAGAGTTTCAGGAGGTTATTTTTGAGCCGTTTACAAGAGCAGACAATAAGAGAACAACTAAGATACAGGGGACAGGTCTTGGAATGACAATAGTCAGAAACATTGTCAATATGATGAATGGCAATATAAAGATTGAGAGTGAGCCGGGAAAGGGAAGCAAGTTTATAATAACAGTATTTTTGAAACTTCAGGATGAAGAAAGAGAACAGATAGAAGAACTTGTTGACCTTCCTGTACTGGTTGTCGATGATGATGAGATATGTTGTGAAAATGCGATAAATATATTGGACGACATAGGAATTAACGGCGAATGGACAACATCAGGAAGTAAAGCTGTTGAAATGACAAGAAAACGTCATGAATTGGATGAAGATTATTTTGCGGTGATAGTTGACCTTAGAATGCCTGAGATGAACGGAATAGAAACTGCAAGGCAGATAAGGAAGATAGTCGGCAAAGACATCACGATAATTGTACTTACGGCATATGACTATTCATTGGTGGAGGACGAGGCGAGAGAAGCCGGAGTTGATGCATTTATAACAAAACCGCTGTTTCGCTCACGTCTTGTTACAATGCTTAGAAATATAATCAAGGGAAAACCGGGCAGGTCTGCCACAAAATATCTGTCAGGTATTTCAAAATCGGATTATTCAGGTCAGAGAATACTTCTTGTAGAGGACAATGAACTGAATCGAGAGATAGCTAAAGAGATAATAGAAATGACAGGGGCAATAGTAGATACCGCAGAAAACGGCAAAGAAGCGGTAGAGAAAGTCATGGATACGCCTGATGATTATTACAGGCTTGTATTTATGGATATACAGATGCCTGTTATGAACGGATATGAAGCGGCTGCTGCCATAAGAGGACTGGATGATAAAAAGAAAGCATCCATACCTATAGTAGCTATGACGGCAAATGCATTTGCAGAAGACATTATGCTTGCAAAAAATGCCGGAATGAATGAGCATATGGCAAAGCCGCTTGATATAAATAAATTGAACGAAACACTGAGAAAGTGGCTGTGATAAGCTTTTAATCAATACCTACGTCAATGCCGCCTTTTCGCTCAGAAGGCTGGATTATAACAGTGACACCTGTACTACCATGCCATTCAAACTGATAGGACTCTCCGGAAGTCTGCCCTATAAAAGTTTTCCATGAAACATCAGCGGTTACCTGAGGGTCACAGTGACCTTTCCCAATCCAGCATACGACAGCATCGGGATCAATTGAGATTGTACTGCCTGACGACACATTGCTTAAGACTATAGGATTGCCGTCTGCGAGAACCGCAACATATGCGTTTGGACCTTTTGCGGTGAGAGTGGAGGTTGCAAGCCCTTTTTGTGAAAGGATTCCCACACCTATAAAACGAACACTGTAATCGCAATCCTGTGTGAAAGCTAATATATTTTCTGATTCCACAGATACCGTCTCTCCCTCAGCGAGGTGATATACAACTATATGCTGACCGTAATTTGCATAATATGTAACAGAGTCTCCATTTAGATTTACTTTCATCAAAGGTAAGTTTTCTCCGGTAACTCTGCGGACAAGCTGGCCGAATATAGCCTGACCTATATTGTTCTGCGGGCCGAAAAGAACTTTTTCAAAAGTGTAATTTTTAGCACCGGTATTTTCTCCGGCTATAAAAGCACCTGCTTTTGTAAATAAAACATCACTTCCGCTGCATGTGACTTTTAGTGTCAATTCGTTTACTGTTTCAAATTTAAGCATTTTATTCCTCGTTTCCGTGTTGAACTGTTTATTTGTTGAACACTGATTTATTTTTTATAAAGTTGTAAAGACAGACTTAAACTATTTGTACTCCATATAATCCGCAAAGTCCTGCCAAATCTTTAGATACGCCGTTTCCTACGGCATTAAATTTCCAATTTCCATTATGCAGATATACTTCACCAATCATCATAGAGGTGACGTTCTCATAATATTCATCCATTTTAAAACTTACAAGTTCACTGTTGTTTGAATAATTAAGTATTCGCACATAGGCATCTTTAATCATGCTGAAATTTAGTTTCTTTTCGTAAGCTTCGTTTATGGTTAGTACAAAGACGATTTTTTTTACAGATGGTGATAAATTGTTAAGGTCAATGGTTATGCTTTCACGGTCATTTTTTTCAGCCTCATTAAAAATAACGCTGCCATCAGGACTTTTTGTCTGACCGTAAAACACAAACCAGTCATCCCCCGGTACTTTTCCTGTCGAATCAAGCATAAAAGCTGACACATCCACATCACATTCGGTATTAGAAATGTTCCAGCCGAGACAGGCTTTTATTTTTTGGACGGAGCCGCCTGTAAAAAACTGTATTTTCTGTCCTTTCATGGTTGTATGTATTAGCGGCGGGATTGTCATTGTTTTTGTTGTGTTGGTGTTAGTGACTGTGGCTGCATTGTTGAATACAGGAGCGTTACCAATTGTGTTAGTATTATCAGTGTTTATGGTACCTTGATTGGAAGTCTGCCCTGAATCTTTGTTGTCAGACACACCGGCGGTTTGATTTAGATTATGTATTTCTTTTAAATTTAAAGGTGTCTGTACCTTGATATTATTGATTGAAGTTATGGTCTGCTCCGTAAATGGGGCAGATGACTTCATCTGGATATTTGTCATGTTAAACCTCATTTCTGAATTACAAATTTGTAAATAAAATTACTGTTTGGTATATTTTAATATTAAGTGCAATATGTTAAAATGTCAATTATCATAAAAGTAAAAGGAATTAAAGAGGAATATGAATATTACAGTATATCTTGGAGCGAATGAAGGAAATGCTACTTATTTAAAGAAAGAGGTAAAGGAACTTGGAAAATGGATAGGAGAGAGCGGAAATTCTCTTGTTTATGGCGGCTCAAAGTCGGGACTTATGGGAATACTTGCTGACAGTGTGCTTTTGGCAGGCGGAAGAGTTACCGGGGTAGAGCCTGTATTTTTTGTCGAGAGCGAATATCAGCATGAGGGAATACATGAACTTATTGTCACAAAAGATATGCCTGAGCGAAAGGCCAAAATGATTGAACTTGGAGATGCATTTATAGCTTTCCCGGGAGGAACCGGAACTTTAGAAGAAATATCAGAAATAATGTCAATGATTTCTTTAAAACATATGGATGCACCGTGCATATTATATAATCTTCATGGTTATTATGACGGCTTGAAAATGCAGCTTGACACCATGATAAAATATGAATTATCCTCAAAAGATCGTCTTGAGGGTATTTATTTTGCAGACACAATCGATGATATAATCAAAGATTTAGCAAAAATCAAGTTAGTTTCATAAAAATCTCCCTGTGTTTTACAAATATAAATAGTGTGATATTTCACAAAAAAGCAGAAATCATCTTATCACTTAAATATTTTAATGGCAAGAAAAATATATCAGCTGATTATTGGAAAATTTAAAAAAATTATAATTTCGCATGTAGTGATTTTATCGGACATGTGATATAATTACTCAGAAATTGATATATAAAGAGGAAAAATAAATGTTATACATAATGAGACATGGAAAAACGGACTGGAATGTTCTGCATAAGCTTCAGGGAAGAACGGATATTCCTCTGAATGAAGAAGGACGGAATATGGCGAGAAAGGCAGCTGATATATATAAAGATATAAATTTTGATGTATGTTATTGTTCACCGCTTAAAAGAGCAAAAGAAACGGCAGAGATTTTACTTGAGGGACGAAACATTCCTATAATATTTGATGACAGGCTTAAAGAGATGAGTTTCGGAAAATATGAGGGAACAAAGAGCAGTTTTTCGACAGAGAAACAGTATAAGGCAGAGAACAGTCAGGTTAATATATTATTTGAGGCACCTGAAAAATACATTCCTCCTAAAGATGGAGAAAGTTTTGAAGATTTGTATAAAAGGACAGGAGAATTTTTGAAAGAAGAGGTTAAGCCGCAGCTTGAAAATGGAAAAGACATTCTTATAATAGGGCATGGTGCGATGAATTCGAGCATTGTATGTCAGGTGAAGAAAATTGATATTAAACACTTTTGGGAGGCAGGCATAGAAAACTGTAAATTGATGAAGCTGTTATAGGAAAGTGATGAAAGAGAGGGGATAAAGATGCCATTTGATACTGTGGACAAGCTGTTGTTTGATAGTTCGGTGTGTGGGATTATAGAATTTAGGATTTATTCAAAAAATTTGTATGGAATAACAGATATGAATCAGGAGGCTGAAAAGATTACAGGTTATGATATCAATGAGATTCTTTCTTTATCGCATAAAATAGATATTTCAAAAATGATATATGATGAAGATGTCAATATTGTTATAAATGAAATTGCAAGTCTTGTGCTTACAGGTAAATCTGAAAAGATTGAATATAGAATAATATCAAGAAGTGGAGACATCCATTGGATATCCGGCAAATTTATTCTTGTTGAGAATACGGATTTTGTGGAAAGTGCGCCGAGTTGTATCATAAACAGTTTTGTATGTATTGATGACAGGAAAGAAGCAGAGGAGAATTTAAGGCATTCTGCAATAGCATATAATCTTCTAAGAGATTCATACTATCGTATAAGTTATGTTAATTTAAAAAAAGATACGCTGCTCAATCTGAAGCTGGTTGAGGGAGAATACGAGTATGAAAAAAAGTTTAAGGGAAAATTTAGTGATGTTGTAAAGTACTGTGGTAAAAGACTTGTATATGCGGATGACGGGGATACATTTATACAGCTTTTAAGTCCTAATAATTTATTAAAATTATTTAAAGGTAAAAAGGAAATAGTTTCTTTTTCATATCAAAGGCTTGTAGATGGTAAATACATGTGGGTACAATCTGATATTATTCCTTTGGATGATTATACACCGGACAAGCCAAGAGTTGTCTGGTATGTAAAAAACATTACGGAGAAGAAAGCAGAGGAAGCAAAGTACAATCAGATGATTTTACAGAAGAATGTCGAACTTATGAATGTCAATGAGGAATTAAATAAAAGAATTGCTCTGATCAGTTCGTTGAGTGAAATATATATATCATGTTATGACATTAATATGTCAACAGGATATTACAATGAATTAAAAGCGAAGACGTACGTGCATAATATAATTCCTAAGTGCGGTGATGCAGCTGAATCATTGGAATATTTTGTTGATACTTTTGTAAGCTGTGAGTATAGAGAAGAGATGGAGAAATTTATAGATCTGTCTACGCTTGATGAGAGACTTAACGGCGAGCAGATAATAAGCATGGAGTATGCAGGGACTATGATAAGATGGGGAAGAGTTGGTTTTGTACCTGTATACTGTGATGACAACGGAAAACCGGTTGAAGTATTATTTATAAGTCAGGATATATCAAATGAAATAGGCCTTGACAGCAGAATGGCGAGACAGTTTTATGAAGATCTACAGGATAAAAATAAAAATCTTGCAAAGTTAAATAATGAGCTGGAAAAAGAGAAGAGACAATATCATGATGCACTGACTATCAATTCTGAATTTTCGTTCAGTATAGATTTGAATACCGGAATGCTTACAAAAGATATTCAGTCAAGAACAGGCAAAAGTTATGTTGATGAACTTGGAGTGGAACTCCCAATTAATATTAACGAGTTTAACAGGAAATATATTGAAGTTAATTCACTTAAATTTATAGATCCTGAGCGTGAAAAGTTATGGTTTACACCAAGACTTTTAAATGCTTTCGATAACGGCGAAAATAATATTGAAGTTGAATTTTATCTTCCGGCATCAGACAGATATTTAAAGACAAATACACTTATGTCACGGGATGAAGTTACAGGTCATGTAAATGCATTTGTTATTGGAAATGATATTACAGACATAAGAAAAAAAGAAGAGAATGCAAAAAAAGCTTTAATGGAAGCATATGAGGCTGCTAATTTTGCAAATGCGGCAAAAACAGATTTCCTGTCAAACATGAGCCATGATATAAGAACACCGATGAATGCAATTATAGGAATGACAGCTATTGCATTAAATAATCTTGATGATAAAGAAAAAATTGCTTATTCGTTAAAAAGAATATCTTCATCAGGCAGACATCTGCTGGGGCTTATAAATGAAGTGCTTGACATGTCAAAAATTGAGTCAGGCAAAATGAATCTTAACGATGAAGAATTTAAATTGTCTGAGCTTTTTATGGATATTCTTGATATGGTCAGACCGCAGGCAGCAAAGATGCATCATGATTTGCGTGTAAGGCTTCTTGATGTGGAACATGAGGAAGTTATCGGTGACAGAATGAGAATACAGCAGGCATTTGTAAATATTATAGGTAATGCCATAAAATACACGCCTGAGGGTGGAAAGATTGCCATAACGGTTTCTGAGAAGCGTAGCAGAAATCCAAAAGCGTCTTTCTACAAATTTGATTTTAAAGATAACGGCATAGGAATGTCGGAAGAATACATAACACACATATTTGAACCTTTTTCAAGAGCAGAGGATTCGAGGGTGAACAGGATTCAGGGAACAGGGCTTGGAATGCCTATAACAAGAAATATCCTTCGTATGATGAACGGTGATTTGCAAGTCAAGAGTGAACTTGGAAAAGGTTCGGTGTTTACTGCTACAATGCTTTTGAAACTGCAGGATACGGAAACTGTTGATGTTTCTGAACTGCATGGTCTTTCAGTTCTTGTGGTTGATGATGACAGAATTTCATGCGAATCAATGTGTGATATGCTTGACGGAATAGGGATGAAAAGTGAATGGACATCTTCCGGAAGAGAAGCTGTTGAAAAGATTGTAAAAAAACACGAAAAAGAAGATGATTATTTTGCTGTTATTGTCGATTGGCAGATGCCTGAAATGAATGGTGTAGACACTGCAAAGGCGATAAGAAAAAATATAGACGGAAATTTACCGATAATAGTTATGTCGGCTTATGACTGGTCGGATATAGAATATGAGGCAAAGGCAGCAGGGATAAATGCATTCCTGACAAAACCGGTATTCAGACTTAACATTATAAATATGTTTAAACACTTTGTAAACGGAGAATTTGACAATAATATACAGCAGAAAACTATAGTTTCGGAAGTAGACGGATGTGATTTTTCGGGAAAACGTGTGCTTCTTGTTGAGGATAATATGATAAACAGGGAGATTGCAATTGAGATTTTGAAAACGACAAATATAGAAGTTGAAGAAGCTGAAAACGGTAAGATTGCAGTTGAACAGTTTGAAAAAAACGGCGCCGGTTATTATGACATAATACTTATGGATATACAGATGCCTGTCATGAACGGATACGAGGCAACTGAAAAAATAAGGTCGCTTAAACGTGAAGATGCAAAATATGTTCCTATAATTGCAATGACTGCAAATGCTTTTACGGAGGATGTAGTGAATGCCAAAAATGCAGGTATGAATGAGCATATTCCAAAACCGATAGATTTGAATAATTTTATTCGCACGTTAAAGAGGTGGATTGATTTTTCAGAAAAAAATAAATAAAAATTAAATTTTTTGCAACAAAACAAAAAAAGTTCTGTGTATATTTTTGAGAGAATAACATAGTATAACGAAAATTATGTTGTACCGGAATATATCATGGAACTTTTTTTCTGTAAAAATTTGCTTATAAATTAAAAAAAGAAAAAATCTATATGAAAATTTATATGATTGGGAATAAGGGAGAGTTTATGAATACAATAGATGACATACAAATTATAAATCTTTTGTTTGAAAGACAGGAAAGCGGTCTTTTGAAAATGGAAGAAAAATATAAAAAATACTGTTATTCGATTGCAAACAGAATAGTATTTGATAATGAGGATGCCAAGGAGTGCGTAAATGACACATGGCTTAAAACATGGAATTCAATTCCACCGAACAGACCTGAAAATCTGGCAGGTTATCTGGCAAAGATTGTCAGAAATCTTGCGTTGAACTGTTATGAAAGGAAGAATGCAAAAAAGAGAGGGGGCGGTCAGGTGGAAATGTCATTAGACGAACTTTCTGAGTGTGTTGCAGATTCAAACAGAGTTGAAGAAAATATTGAAAAGAAGGAACTGGTTACAATCATTTCAAATTTTTTACAGAACAGGGATGAGAAAAAGAGGACAATTTTTATACAAAGATATTTTTATATGGAAGAATTATGTGATATTGCTGACAGGATGCAGATGAAAGAAAGTTCAGTGCGTTCTGTTTTATCAAGGATGAGAAAAGATTTAAGAAAATATCTTGAAGAGGAGGGGATTGCATTATGAATAGTTCAGTAGACGAAAAAAGAGAATGTGCAAAAAAAATAATGCATGCAATCGGAGAACTGCCGGATGATATGATTTCAAAGGCAAATCCTGAGAATTGGAAAGACGGTGTGTATATAGGAGAAGATAAAGATACGGCAGGAAATGTACTTCTGCAAAAAGTACGGAGTGTCTGCGCATCTTGATCATCT
>ERZ779705.1928-NODE-1928-length-12102-cov-3.500125_pt1 | contig 12102 bp, 8 predicted proteins | sample MGYA00511385_ERZ779705 | MGnify/ENA primary metagenome ERZ779705 (study PRJEB29588, sample SAMEA2145301) | human gut metagenome | biome: human gut; feature: human-associated habitat; material: faeces | place: Denmark | collected 2008/2010 ... | reverse complement strand
TCCTCCCTGCCGTATCCCGTAGCCTTACGGGGTGTTTTGCGGCGCAAAATATAGGGGAGGTGGCACGAAGTGACGGAGGGGTTGAATATCATCAAAAATCTATTCGGATGCTTTTCTTAACCGCTTGCCGAGGAGATAGGAATGTGGTTGCCGACAAAAGATTCATTGTTAACATTCAAGTCTGCCCTCATGAGTTTTCTACTGAGTCCTTTTGTCCTTTTTGCTCTGCATTCGCCTTGTACTATCTTTGGCAAAAGTCCGGGATAGGCTGCGATTCGGCAAAAAAACAAATGGATTTGTTCTTTTTGCTCTCATCTTGCACTATCTTTGTACCCATTAAACGAGTATAGTACATGAAAATAGAACAGATTATATCCGATGCTGCGGTCAAAGCGGTGAAGGCTTTGTATGGAATCGAGGCAGCTCCCGGGACGACAGTTCCTCAAAAGACGAAGAAAGAGTTCGAAGGAAATCTCACGTTGGTGGTGTTCCCTTTTTTGAAAGCCTCTCATAAGGCCCCCGAAGCTACGGCTCAGGAGATAGGCGAGTATCTTCTCGCCAATGAGCCGGCAGTCGCTTCGTTCAATGTAATCAAGGGCTTTCTCAATTTGGTGATCGCTCCTTCGTTTTGGAGCCAGATGTTGCATCACATCGACGAGGAGGCCGATTTCGGGACGCATAAAGCTGCCGCCGATGCTCCTTTGGTCATGGTCGAATATTCCTCGCCCAATACCAACAAACCGTTACATTTGGGACATGTGCGCAACAACTTGTTGGGATATAGTCTTTCCGAAATCTTGAAAGCCAATGGCAATCGGGTGGTGAAAACCAATATCGTCAATGACCGGGGTATTCATATCTGTAAATCGATGCTGGCTTGGCAAAAGTGGGGCGACGGTGTCACCCCCGAAAAGGCCGGGAAAAAAGGCGACCACCTTATCGGTGATTTCTATGTGTTGTTCGACAAACATTACAAACAAGAACTGAAAGAACTGGAAGCCAAAGGCATGACCCCCGAAGAGGCCGAGGCCGCCTCGCCGCTCATGCAGGAAGCCCGCGCCATGTTGCGCAAATGGGAGGCCGGCGATCCCGAGGTTCGTTCGGTTTGGGAGATGATGAACAACTGGGTCTATGCCGGATTCGACGAGACGTATCGTCGCTTGGGCGTGGACTTCGATAAGATATATTACGAGTCGCAGACCTATCTCGAAGGAAGGGAAAGAGAAAGTGCTCGAAGGATTGGAAAAGGGTATCATGTATCGGAAAGAGGACGGCTCGGTATGGGCCGACTTGACGGCAGAGGGGCTCGACCACAAATTGCTGTTGCGCAGCGACGGGACATCGGTGTATATGACGCAGGACATCGGTACGGCCAAGTTGCGTTTCAAAGATTTCCCCATCGATAAGATGATTTATGTGGTGGGCAACGAACAAAATTACCATTTTCAGGTTCTTTCTATATTGCTCGACAAACTCGGGTTCAAATGGGGCAAAGATCTCGTGCACTTCTCCTACGGCATGGTGGAGCTGCCCGAAGGAAAAATGAAATCGCGCGAAGGTACGGTAGTGGATGCCGACGACTTGATGGACGAGATGATCGCCACCGCTCGCGAGACATCGGCCGAATTGGGCAAACTCGACGGCTGTACTGCCGAGGAAGCGGAAGAAATTTCTCGTATCGTGGGTTTAGGCGCATTGAAATACTTTATTTTGAAAGTCGATCCCCGCAAGAACATGACTTTCAATCCCAAAGAGTCTATCGACTTCAACGGGAACACGGGGCCTTTCATTCAGTACACCCACGCCCGCATCTGCTCGGTCATGCGCAGGGCTGCCGAAGCCGGTATCGATTATCGCCAAGTGGACACCGCTAAGGTCGATCCCTCTGAAAAAGAGATTTCGCTCATTCAGCATTTGGCCGATTTCCCTGCTGTGGTCGCCGAAGCCGGTCGTATATACAGTCCTTCGCTTATCGCCAACTATGTGTATGATTTGGTGAAAGAATACAATCAGTTCTACCACGATTATTCGATTCTGCGCGAAGAAAACGCCGAAGTGCGGGCATTCCGCCTAATGCTTTCGGCCAACGTCGCCAAAGTGATAAAAACCGGTATGGGATTGCTCGGTATCGAAGTGCCCGACCGTATGTAAAAAATAACTGTTAAAATAGAGAGAAATGGAAAATTTGTATGATTCTTCTTATAAGTCGGCTACCGGGACATCGGTTTTGTCGATGGTGATGCGTAAGGTGTACGGGCGTATGTTCCTCGCCCTTGTCGTAACGGCTCTTACGTCGTTGTATGTGGCTTCTTCTCCGGCCATATTGTCGGTCGTGTTGGGAAACCGGGCTGTCTTTTTCGGCTTGATGATCGCCGAGCTTGCCGTTGTTTTCGTTGTCTCGGGCATGTTGAATAAACTGAGCACGACGACCGCCACGCTGTTGTTCTATCTGTATGCTGTTCTCAACGGAGTGGTGTTTTCGTCCATTTTTGTCGTGTACGATTTGGGCTCTATCGCCTATACGTTCTTCATCACGGCCGGGGTGTTCGGGGCGATGAGCGTGTATGGCATGGTTACCAAGAACGATATGACCAAGTTCGGGAGCTATTGTATCATGGGATTGTTCGGGTTGATCATCGCATCTGTTGTCAATATATTCGTGGCAAGCAGTACTCTCGACTGGATTATCAGTTTGTTCGGCGTGGCTTTGTTTATCGGATTGACGGCATGGGACACCCAAAAGATCAAGAATGCGGCCTATGTGACCGATCCTTCCCAGACCGGGAAGTTGGCGACGATAGGCGCTCTGTCGCTTTATCTCGACTTTATCAACTTGTTCCTTTATCTGCTTCGTATTTTCGGAGGTCGTAGCAACGATTAAGCGTTACGGGAACTGAATCCATAATATACTCGATATGACACAACCGTTTTATATCTATAATACACTTACCCGAAAAAAAGAAGAGTTCAAACCGTTGAACCCTCCCTACGTGGGTATGTATGTATGCGGTCCCACGGTTTACGGGGATGCTCATTTGGGACATGCCCGTCCCGCTATCACGTTCGACGTATTGTTCCGTTATTTACGGCATTTGGGATATAAAGTGCGCTATGTGCGCAATATTACCGATGTAGGGCATTTGGAAAACGATGCCGACGAAGGGGAGGATAAGGTCGCCAAAAAAGCACGGCTCGAATCGCTCGAACCGATGGAGGTGGTACAATATTATCTGAACCGTTATCACAAAGCGATGGAAGCTCTTAACGTGTTGCCGCCGAGTATCGAGCCGCATGCGTCGGGGCATATTATCGAACAGATCGAATATATCAAAAAGATTATAGAGGCCGGATATGCTTATGTAAGTAACGGGTCGGTTTACTTCGATGTAGTGAAGTATAATAAAGACCACCACTACGGCAAGCTGTCGGGGCGCAATATCGACGACTTGCTCAACACGACGCGGGAGCTCGACGGACAGAGCGAGAAGCACAATAGTTTCGATTTCGCTCTTTGGAAAAAGGCTTCTCCCGAACATATCATGCGGTGGCCCTCGCCGTGGAGCGACGGTTTTCCCGGCTGGCATCTCGAATGTTCGACCATGAGCGCCAAGTACTTGGGCGAGGAATTCGACATTCACGGCGGAGGCATGGATTTGCTTTTCCCCCACCACGAATGCGAGATAGCCCAATCGGTGGCTGCGCAGGGGCACGAGACGGTGCACTATTGGATGCATAACAACATGATTACCATCAACGGGCAGAAGATGGGCAAATCGTTGGGTAACTTCATTACGCTCGACGAGTTCTTCTCCGGTAATCACAAATTGTTGCAACAGCCTTATTCGCCCATGACGATACGCTTCTTTATCTTGCAAGCGCATTATCGCAGCACGGTCGATTTCAGCAACGAGGCCTTGCAGGCATCGGAAAAGGCCCTGCAACGTATGCTCGAAGGGTGGGACAACCTCTCGAAGATCGAGCCTGCCGAAGTTTCCACGGTCGATGTGAAAGCCATTCGCGAGCGTTGTTACGAGGCGATGAACGATGATTTGAGTACGCCTATCGTTGTCTCCCATTTGTTCGAGGCCGTGAAGATTATCAACACGGTATTGGCGGGAGGAGCTGCTTTGTCGGCCGAGGATTCGGCTCATTTGAAGGAAACTTTCCGTATATTCCTTTTCGATATCATGGGCATTCGCGAAGAGGCCGGTGTTTCGGAAGAGGGGAACGAGGCCTATCATAAAGCCGTGGATTTATTGCTCGATGTGCGCAAGGAGGCTAAGGCTCGTAAGGATTGGGCGACCTCGGATTACATTCGCGACAGGTTGTCCGAGATAGGTTTTGAAATCAAAGACACCAAAGAGGGTGTAGAGTGGAAGTTGAAGTGAACAGACTTTCGATGAAATGATACGACAATCCCCGTGTTCTGAGCAGGACACGGGGATTGTCGTATGTATGAATGTTTGGAGCCTCTTTTATTTCTTCATTTCTGCGACGAACTCGTTGGCTTTTGCCACGGCTTTGGTAATGTGGTCGCAGATATGGTCGTCGCCGATGAGCCGGTCTATATTCGCCTTTTTGAGAGTGGCGTGTACCGTGGGATTGACCCCCGACAGAATGACATGTATCTTCTCTTTCTGCGACGAGGTAATCAGGATTTCGAGGTTGTGGATAGCCGTAGAATCGATAAAAGGTACTTTTCGCATACGGATAATGCGCACCAGCGGACGATCGGCCATACTACGCATCAGTTCGTCGAACTTGGTGGCTACCCCGAAGAAGAACGGGCCTTCTATCTCGTAAACTTCCACGCCTTTGGCTACTTTCAAGACTTCGTGGGTAGTCGATTCGGTTCCGGTCGCAATATCGAGCTCGTCGTGGAGTACCGATATTTGCGTGGTCTCTGTCATGCGGCGCAAGAAGAGGACAACGGCCAACAACAGCCCGATTTCGATGGCGATCGTAAGATTGAATATAACGGTAAGCAGGAAGGTGATAATGAGTACCGACACGTCTGATTTCGGATTTTTCAGCAGGGAACGTACCGTGCGCCAACCGCTCATGTTATAGGAAACGACGATCAATACACCGGCGAGGCACGACATGGGCACGAGCTTGATAAGCGGCATAAGGAACAGGAATATCAACAAAAGGACGACAGCGTGTATCATACCGGCAATGGGGGTGCGCCCGCCGTTGTTGATATTGGTCATGGTACGGGCAATGGCTCCGGTGACAGGGATTCCCCCGAAGAAAGGAACCACGATATTGGCGGCTCCTTGTGCGATAAGCTCGGTATTGGAGTTGGTCTTGTCGCCAGTTACACCGTCGGCGACGGTAGCCGACAGCAGGGATTCTATGGCTCCCAATACGGCGATGGTAAATGCCGGAGAGAGTAATTGGTTTATCGTCTCCATATTGATATTCAGAGCTTGCGGCTCGGGAACTTCATTGCTGATGTTAAAACGGTCTCCGATGGTTTCTATTCCTTCGATTCCCCAAAGACGTTCGAGCACATAGACGAGCACGGTCATGAGAATAATCGCCATGAGGGAGCCCGGTATTTTGTTGGAGATACGGGGAGTGTAGGCAATGATGAGAATACTGAGTATTCCTATGCCCAGCGACCAGAAATTGGTGGTCTCGATGTGCTGGAAGTAAGCGACCCACTTGGATATGAAATCGGCGGGGACGCTGTCCATCGATAATCCGAGCAGGTCTTTTATCTGTGTGGCGAAAATGGTAAGCGCGATACCGCTGGTAAATCCCACGACAATGGGGTAGGGAATGAACTTAATGATGGTTCCCAAGCGGAAGCAGCCCATCAAGACCAATATCAAACCGGCCATGAAAGTGGCTATCGCCAGTCCTTCCAATCCGTAGGCTTGTATAATGCCGTACACGATAACGATAAATGCTCCGGTAGGCCCGCCTATTTGCACGCTGTTCCCACCTAAGAAAGAGACGATGAATCCGCCGATAATGGCGGTGATGAGACCTTTTTCGGGAGATACGCCCGAGGCGATACCGAAAGCGATAGCCAAAGGCAGAGCGACGATACCGACGATGATACCGGCCATGAGGTCTTTCGTAAATTTTTCTTTGGAATAGCTTGCCAGCGAAGCGAGAAACTTCGGGTGAAAATCTAATGTACTTTTCATCTTTTTACCTATTTTATACCTATTATTCGAAGAACCCGATTTCGACATCGGGGTTCGATAAATTAATAACCTCTCTAATCGGTCGGGTGACCGATTTGAAAAAACGCAGCAAAATTAACTATTTTTTATGGTTAAAGCCAGTATTTGCCGAAAAAATAAAAAAATAATAAAGAGAAAATACCACCCAGATATTGGGTAATGGTATTTTCTCTTTATCGAATAGTGCGGTGGTACGCTTAATAGATAACCAACAATCCTATTTTTCCCGTATCGTTCGAATGGATTACATAAGTGCCGGCTGTCAGGGCGTCGGTAGAAATCGTTTCGCTTTCATTTCGGAGGGTTTGCCTGTCGAGCAACATACCGTTCACCGAATAGATTTCGAATATTCCCGAACAACCGGCGTTTACACGTTCTCCCTGTTTTACAGGATTGGGAGAGAACAACATACAACGTCCTTTGAGGGAAGCAATTCCCGATGTCGTGTTTTCTACCAATGCGAGTGTGTTTGTGCTTTGTGCCAGATTGAGCAGCGGACTTTCGTTGCTTAAAGGAGCATAGATTTCCAAACTCGACCGTAACATTTTGCCTTCGGCCACGGCGGCGATTTCTTTATCGTTCATACCCGAACGCCAGAAGAACAGTTGGCGATAGTCTGCCTTATCGGGCGCGTTACTCCCGCCTAAGGCAAATTTCGTTGCTACGAGCTTTTCGGAAAGCTCTCCGCATTTTACGCCGTTCACATACAGTTGGGTCATTCCCCACGCATAATAGTGTGTCAAGGATATACATAACCATTCGTCATTGGCCGAGGTGGTCGATGTGATTTGTCCGTCCGATGGCGATTCGTAAACGATATTTCCGTTTTCGTCGATTTTAATGTTACCTGTGCCGTTTTCGGTCTCGAACGAGGCGAGAGTTCCGGCAGAAGAGGCTTTCACTTCGAAAGAAAGGGTGAAGGGGTGGACGATGTTTTCCGGTGCGAATTCGATGTGTTGCGTAGCGGACGCTTTGCCCAAGGCATAGGCGGTGCTTTCTTGTCGTTGCGGAATGGTCTTTCCGGCGTCCAGAGCATCGAAGAGTGACGGTACTATGGCGTAGGACATTTCCCGATGTCCGTCCGAATTGGGGTGTGCTCCATCGCTTTCAATCGCTTTGACCCAGCGTCCTGCTCCGTTGTCGACTGCTCCCAGCATGTTTACCGAGGGTACTTCCCATTGCTGTATGGTCAGGTTCAGGTTTTTCAAAATCTCATAATCGGAACTGTTGAATCCGGCATTGGCATAGTTGCTAGCCATGACCGGCACGATACCTACGGAGTCGGCTTGGCGAATCAATTGTTTCATGCCTTTCTCGTAATTTTTTGAGGCTTGGTCGGTTTGTGTGCCGTTGTTCCGTTCATTGCCGAGCGACAATCCGTAGAACACGTAACGTCCGCAATCCCGCAATAGGTCTCTTTCCCAACGGTCGAGTACCATTTGGGTCGTATTCCCGCCGATGGAGATGTTCGAGGTGGTCCAGTCTTTGCCGATGTTTTCTTGTTTGCGTTGTTTCAGCAGGTCGGTGTACATATAGGCATATCCGTAGTCTTTTGTCGCTCCCGTTCCATAGCAGACAGAGGAACCCATGAATGATATTTTGTATTCGTCGATTTCCTTACACGATTCGGGATAGGGTTTTTCGATGTCGGGTTTTTCCATAGTCTGGTCGGTTTCATGTATTTCTACCTTATCGATGTTGGGTCCGTTGTAGCGACATGATTCGGTGAACGAAATCGTATTCAGCCCTTTGTCCAACCAAACCAATACCGATGTCTCTGCCGTGGGCAGTTGATCCCATTTGCCTTCGGACTTGTTCACATTGATATAGGTTTTTGCATAGTTGTTGATTTGGATATCCAAAGGACGTCCTGTGGGGTCGTTTGTAAAGATTTTCAATTCATACGGCCCTTCCTCGGGTATATCGACGCACGTGAATTGCAAGTAGGAATTATTCTTGTTGTTGAAGTCTCCCACGTAGCGACCATTGGACATGCCTTCCAGATTTTTCACTTTCAGGTCTCCGTATAAATGGGCGTATTCGGCTTCCAATGTTATAGGGAAACCTTCTTGGGGTACGGGCAGGGGTGATTCCGAGGTTTCCAGTATTTCGAATTTATCCAAATTCGGACCTCCTGATGTCGTGGGATAGGGCGTTATTTTTATGATATTCGTCCCGGCAGCCAAGTAAATCAGCACCTTGGCCGTTTCGGCAGGGGGAGTATCCCATTTCGCCGTTCCGTTAACGGTACATTCTACCTCTGGATAATTGTTTACTTTTACAGTGAATCGACGTACACCATTGCAGTTGAAATAAGTTTTGAATTCATAGGTTCCGGCTTTTTCCATCTTCACATTGTGGAAGAAGAGGTAACTACCCCGGTCGTTTCCGCCCACGTATTTCCCGTTGGAGAAACCGTCGCCCGATTTAACTCTCGCCGGTGAATGAATGGAGTCGGCGTTTTCGGCTTCTAAAACCAAAATAGGACTTTGAGCACATAGCCCGAATACCGATAATAAAAAGAATAGTGAGAATTTGATTTTTTTCATGGAGTTAAAATAGTTTCTCATGTCGATAATATTTTTAAGGATTCACATATTATGACACCAAAAACGTCGTGTACCCTTATACCGAATCGGGATTTTTTATTGTTGTCCGTCGAGCCTCGATGATGGCGAAAGTGTATTTTTCCCTTTCCGGGTTTCGATTCTTCTTTCGCCTATTTTTCTGTTTTTATGGCTGTTGCGGTTTAATTGTCGCTTGTTTACCGGACAAGTCGCGGGTTATAAATAGAACACCCCCTTTGTGGTTCATTTGTCGGACACAAAGGGGGTGGATATGGGTGATTCGCTCGCTGGCGTGTTATATTTTTTTTGTATAGGCTCGGCGGCGTTTGTGTTGTTGCCGTTCGAAATATTGCCATTGGGATTGTACTTTCTCGTTCATTTCGAGTTCGGGGTTGCTCTCGGCATATTTGTAACCGTTTTGAATGAATACCGGGATAAGGTCGGAGAATAGCAACGCATTGACTCCTTTGCTTTGGTAGTCGGGACGGACAGCTACCAACAAGAGGTCAACCCCGTCGTTTTTGCCTTTGAGGGCTTTGAGCAGATGGATAAAACCGAAAGGGAACAACCGGCCTCTCGATTTCTGTAAGGCTTTCGACAAAGAAGGAATGGCGATACCCACGGCAATCAAATCGTCTTGCTCGTCGACAATGGCTGTTACGTTTTCGAGCCGTAATAACGGAATGTACATTTTTACATAATAGTCGATTTGTCGTTGAGACAGTGTCGAATATCCATATAAATCGGCATAAGCATCGTTGATAAGGTCGAAAATTTTTTGACCGTAATTGCCTTTGTATACGTCGGATGCGTTTTTGAATTTCAGGATTCGCAGATTGTACTTTCGTTGTACGATGTCGCTAATGCGTTGATGCTTTTCGGGTACGCATTCGGGTACTTTTATTTTGTATTCCACCCAATCTATCGCTTTTTCGTAGCCCATGCTTTCGATGTGTTGCGGGTAGTATGGATAGTTGTAGATGGCAGACATCGTGCTTAGTTGGTCGAACCCTTCGACGAGTGTTCCTTCGGGATCCATGTCGGTAAAACCGAGCGGCCCGTGTATTTCGGTCATGCCTTTTGATTTTGCCCACTTTTCGACGGCATTGAAAAGCGCTTTGCTGACTTCTTTGTCGTCGATGAAATCGACAAACCCGAAGCGTCCGGCTTTTTCCCCGGACTTTTCATTCGCTTTGTGGTTGATGATTCCGGCAATTCGGCCGACGGGTTCCCCGTCTTTATAGGCCATGTAGTAAACCGATTCGCAGAAGTCGAATGCCGGATTGTTTTTCGAATTCAAGGTTCCTACTTCGTCCAGAACCAGAGACGGTACATAGTATTCGTTTCCTTTGTATAAATTTATCGGGAACTTTGCGAACTTTTTCAAACCGCGAGTTCCTGATATTTCCTGAATAGTGATTGACATGATGTTTATAATTTCAGCAATTTGTTCTCGGTTGTTATTCCTTTATTCCGTATGCCAAATCTCCGGCATCGCCAAGTCCCGGAACGATGTAGGAGTGTTCGTCTAATTTATCGTCGATCGCTCCTACCCATATTGTCGTGTTTTCGGGGAAGTGGTCTTTCACGTAATCGATCGCTTGCCGGCTTGCGATTACCGATGCGATGTGTATGTCTTTGGGTGTGCCTTTGGTGAGCAGGGCTTTGTAGGATAGCTCCATAGATCCGCCTGTCGCCAGCATGGGATCTGTGAGTACCAACACTTTACCATCGATTCGCGGTGAAGCGATATACTCGATAAAGATGTCGAAATTCAGCTTGTCTTTATATTTCCGGTAAGCTGAGACAAATGCATTTTCGGCATCGTCGAGGCAACTGAGGAATCCCTGATGAAAAGGCAGACCTGCCCGAAGAATAGTGGCCAGCACGACTGTATCGTCGGGAAGATTGACATGGGCCGTTCCCAGCGGTGTTTTTACTTTTTTCTCGGAGTAATGGAGCCGGTGACTTATTTCGTAAGCCATTATTTCGCCTATTCTTTCGAGGTTTCGCCGGAATCTGATTCGGTCGGTTTGAATATTTACATCTCTTAATTCGGCCATAAATCGGTTTATTACCGAGTTTTTTTCCGCAAAATTGATTACTTCCATATTTTGTGTTTTTTGCCGAAGAGCAAAAGTACGTATAAATTTTGTTTTGGAAAATTATAGATTGTTTTTTCTTTTGTTTTGTTCTTTAAAAAGGGAAGAAACAGACCTTTTTGCTATCTTGGCATAGCGATTGAGGGTGTGTTTGTAATAAATACAAACAATTAGCGAAAATTTTCTTTAATTAAATCGTTACTTGTAGAATTTGTTTTTAATTTTGCAGTCGGTTTTCATGGATTAAGAAAAAAGAGAAATATTTTATAAACCATTAAATTTCAAAAACAATGGCAACATTAGATTTAAGCAAGTATGGTATTAAGGATGTAAAAGAGATTTTACACAATCCTTCTTACGAAGTTCTGTTTGAGGAAGAAACCAAAGCAGGATTGGAAGGTTATGAAAGAGGTCAGGTGACTGAACTCGGTGCTGTGAATGTAATGACAGGTATTTATACCGGTCGTTCTCCTAAAGATAAATTCTTTGTGATGAATGAAGCCAGTAAAGATACTATCTGGTGGACTACCGATGAATATAAAAACGACAACAAACCTTGCTCGGAAGCAGCTTGGGCCGATTTGAAAGCCAAAGCCGTTAAAGAGCTTTCGGGAAAGAGATTGTTCGTAATGGATACTTTCTGCGGCGCTAACCCCGCTACTCGTTTGAAAGTTCGTTTCATCATGGAGGTTGCATGGCAAGCTCACTTCGTGAAGAACATGTTTATCCGTCCTACCGATGAAGAGTTGGCTAACTACGGCGAACCCGATTTCGTGTCGTTCAACGCAGCCAAAGCAAAAGTAGACAACTACAAAGAGCTGGGTCTGAACTCTGAAACCGCTACCGTTTTCAACTTGAAGACTAACGAACAAGTTATCTTGAATACTTGGTACGGCGGTGAGATGAAGAAAGGTATCTTCTCGATCATGAACTATCTGAATCCTTTGAAAGGTATGGCTTCGATGCACTGTTCGGCCAATACCGATAAAGAAGGCAAGAGCACAGCTATCTTCTTCGGTCTTTCCGGAACGGGAAAAACTACTTTGTCTACCGACCCGAAACGTTTGCTTATCGGTGACGACGAACACGGTTGGGACAACGACGGTGTGTTCAACTACGAAGGCGGTTGCTATGCCAAAGTTATCAACTTGGATAAAGAAAGCGAACCCGATATTTACAATGCCATTACGCGTGACGCTCTTCTCGAAAACGTTACGGTTGATGCCAACGGAA
>ERZ779705.1920-NODE-1920-length-12146-cov-4.153833_pt1 | contig 12146 bp, 5 predicted proteins | sample MGYA00511385_ERZ779705 | MGnify/ENA primary metagenome ERZ779705 (study PRJEB29588, sample SAMEA2145301) | human gut metagenome | biome: human gut; feature: human-associated habitat; material: faeces | place: Denmark | collected 2008/2010 ... | reverse complement strand
ACGCAGAGTTACCGCCAGCGGCATGAAGCTTTCCATGATGATTATTCTGGGCCTGGCAGGCGCAGAGGGCAGCGAACGCCACGCACTGGCAACTGCCAAGGCGATTAATATTATCAAGCCGACGCATTTGAGCGCGCTTTGCCTGATGCTGTACCGCGGCAGCGAGCTGCTGGACCAGTACGAGGCAGGCAAGTTCAATCCGCTTTCACCGGCGGGCTTGATGCGTGAGCTGAAGCTGATAATAGAAAATATAGATTTGCCTGCGGACAGGCACTGCCTCTTCCGCAGCAACCATGTATCGAACTACGTTCAGCTGGCAGCAACACTGCCGCATGACAAGCAAAGGCTGCTGCGCGATATTGATTACAGTATTGCTCAGCTCAGCAAGCTGAAAAGCTGGGACGTATATAACTACAATTAATTTTTGATTTTGCATTTGAGCGGGGCTGATGAAGATGAAAAAGAAGCTGGCTTCTGTGCTGACCGTAATCATGCTGGCCTGCAGCCTGCCATGGCAGGCACAGGCTGCAGCGCCTATTGTCAGCAACAAACCGCATAAGGCACCAGTGGCAACGCCGCCGGCCGTAAGCGAGGCGCAGCCTGTGAAGGCGGTGCCGGAGCCTGCTGCCGTCAAAGCCGATACCGCAGCCAAGCCTGCTGTCGAGGTGAAGGCGCCCAAGCAGGCAAAGCCTGAGAAAAAGGCGAAGAAAACCGCAAAGAAAAAGTCTAAAAAAACGAAGGAAAAGCAGCAGCCCAAGGTGCAGCAAAGCAACTGGCGTCTGAAGGTGGCACAGCAAAAGCTGCAGGTGCTGGGCTTCAGTGACGAACGCCCCAGCGGACGCATGACGGAGGCTACCAGCAGCGCGCTGAAGAGCTTCCAAAAGCAGCACAAGCTGAAGGCAGACGGCGAGCTGAATAATGCAACCTATCAGAAGCTGACCTGGGAGGCCTTTACTAAGGAGGGCATCCCCAAGGTTAAGGGCAGGGAAATCGTCAGCCGTGCCGCCAAATACAAGGGTGTTCCTTATGTGTTCGGCGGAACTACGACCAAGGGCTTTGACTGCTCCGGCTATGTGCAGCATGTATTTAAGGACTGCAAGGCCAAGCTGCCACGCTTGGCAGACGAGCAGGCGTTACAGGGGATTTTTGTAACGCAGAAGCAGCTGCGGCCCGGCGATTTGGTATTCTTTACCACCTATGCCGCAGGCGCATCGCATGTGGGTATTTATGCCGGTGACGGACAATTTTGGAGCGCATCCTCGTCCAAGGGTGTAATGCTTTCGTCGCTGAAGGACGATTACTGGAAACAACGCTATTATGGAGCACGCCGGGTGTTGATTACGAACGGCGAGGTTTATAAATAAAAGTTCTGCTGACGGCAGCCGACTGCCGGACAGCGGGGGAGGGTATAAAATATGATTCGCGAGAGAAGAAATAAGGATAAGCTTGCTTCTTATTACAGAAAGTTTATGGAAGAGGGCATTGTTGACCCTAACGTGCATCCGTGGGTTGCCGACAGCTGGCAGCGTTGCCGTGCTATGCATCTGCCGCACGAAACTATGCCCAAAATCAACAAGCTGAGCCGCGAGGAGATTATCGCGCACCAAAAGACGCATGAGTTCATTGTCAAATACGTTGACGGTCTTTATGAGCAAAGCAAGCAGCATTTCAATATCCACAACCTGAGCATGCTGCTGATTGATGAAAACGGCTATGTAATCAAAAACTATGCTATGCCGTTCTTCCAACGCATTATCGAGGATATTCAGGGTATGCGCGTTCTGGAGGAGGATGTTGGTACCTCCAGCATCAGCATTGCGCGCGAGCATAATGTGCCCTTTTTGATGTTCGGTCCGGAAATGTGGATTAAGGACAGCCATTCCGGCGATGCCTGCAGTGCGCCTATCTGCGTCAATGGCAAAATCCGCTATATTATTTCCTTCTTTTCCTTGGATCAGAACGATTTGCCCTATGATTTGCTTTTGAGCCTGCTGATGACGATGAAATATTCCATCGAGCAGCATCTGAACATGCTGGAGGCCTGGAGCATTAACCGCATTATGATGGAACAGCTGCCGGTAACCGTTTACTGGCTGGGCAAGGACGGCAGTGTGAAATACTGCAACGAAAACGGCCGCAAGCGTCTGGATGGACATGAGCGCCTGGAGGACGTGTTCCTGAACTACGAGCATATTCCTATCAAAAAAGCGCTGCATGGCGTAGCAACACAGCGTCGTGAAATTACCTGGATTACTCAGGACAGAACCTTTGAGGATATTACCACTGTTATGCCGATTAAGGTTGGCAGCGAGGTAGAAAGTGCTTTGGTGCTGTCTATGTCCATCGAGGATTTGAAAACAACCATCGCCCATGCAACCGGTTACAGCAGCCGTTACAGCCTGTACAGCATGGTCGGCGAAACCAGCGAATTTTTGGCGCTGCAGCATAAGGCAAGCCGCGTTGCCCGCACCGACCACAACATCCTGCTGCAGGGGGAGCCCGGTACCGGCAAGCAGCGTTTGGCACACGGCATTCATCAGGCCAGCCCCCGCGCTGCCGCTCCGTTGATTGCTGTAAAATGCCACAACGCATCTATGGCAGAGCTGGAGGCCGAATTCTTCGGTACGAATGAGGACGGACAGCAGTCCGCAGGCAAGCTGGAGCTTGCTATCGGCGGTACTCTGTTCCTTGATGAGGTAGAAAAGCTGCCGCTGGAAATGGGCGACAAGCTGGCTGATGCGCTGACGCACGGTCTGCCCGCAACGGAAAAGGGCGGCAAGCCGCGTATGTTTGATGTGCGCGTAATCGCTGCCTGCGATTCCAACCTTAAGCGTTTGGCAGACAAGGGACTTTTCTCCCGTAATCTGTATGAGCTGGTGCTGGATACAACCATGCGCGTGCCGCCTCTGCGCGAGCGCGTGAAGGATATCGAGGTTATCGCTTCGCATATTCTGGTGGAAATGTCCGCACAGCACAACCTGCCGCAAAAACGCCTTTCTCCCGAGGCTGTTTCCCTGCTGCTGTCCTGCAGCTGGCCGGGTAACATTAAGCAGCTGCAGGGTGTTATCGAGCAGGCCTTCTTCCACACTCCCGGCAGCATCATCGAAGCAGAAAATATTAAGCTGCCCGGTGACAAAACCTTGGAGCGCTCCTGGAAGTATGACAAGGAAGCCTTTATTGCAGCCTGGAAATCTGCCGGCGGCAATATCAGCAAGCTGGCAACAATGCTTGATGTCAGCCGTGTAACCCTGTACCGTTATCTGAAGAAGTACGGCTTGGGACCGAAAGCAAAATAAAATTTAACCTGATTGCCCCTCGAAGCAGGCGTGCCTGCTTCGGGGGCTTTTGCGTTTTTGGCGGCGAGTTTGGCGCTGCGAGGCAAGTTTAGAAGAGAAAAATGCAACATGTTGCAAAAATCTCTTGTAGGAATGGCGTTTAAGGTGAATATTGGGAGGGAAAAGGCGAATTTAGAAGAGAAAAGTGCAACATATTGCAAAAATCTCTTGCAGGAATGGTGTTGAAGGTGAATATTAGGAAGAAAAAGGCGAATTTAGAAGAGAAAAATGCAACATGTTGCAAAAATCTCTTGTAGAAATGGCATTGAGATTGAATATAGGGAGAAAAAAGGCTATAATAGAAGAGAAAAGTGCAACATGTTGCAAAAATCTCTTCTAAAGAAGGTGAACTAATGGAAATCCGCAGAGATTTTTATTTGGACAAGCTGATAAAACGCAAGCATAACGGGTTGATTAAAATTATTACCGGTATTCGCAGATGCGGTAAATCCTATCTGCTGAACAACATATTTTATCAGCATCTGCTTTCATGCGGTATAGATGATGCGCATATTATCCGTTTTGCTTTCGACTCCGCCGATGATTTGCAAAAGATAGGTGAAAGTCTTATTGCCATGGGAAAGGAAAAGCGTGGCGTAAATCCGGAAAAGTTTATGGCTTATGTTAACAGCCGGCTTGCTGATGATGGTATGTATTATCTGCTGCTCGATGAGGTACAGGAAATGGATTGCTTCGAAGCTGTGCTTAACGGGTATTTGCGCAAGGCGAATATGGATGTATATGTTACCGGCAGCAATGCTAAATTTCTTTCCAAGGATATTATTACGGAATTTGCCGGACGCGGCGATGAGATGCATATGTATCCGCTTAGCTTTGCCGAATTTATGAGTGTTTATCCCGGTGATAAGTATATGGGCTTGGCGGAATATATGCTTTACGGAGGAATTCCGGTAGTTGTGCTGCGTGAAGGGACTGCCGAAAAGGCTGCCGCTTTGCAGAATTTGTTGAGTGAAATTTATTTGAGTGATATTTATAAGCGCAACCGTATCCGTAATAAGGGAGAAATGGAGGATTTACTTAATATACTGGCTTCGGCCATTGGTTCTTTAACTAATTATGAAAAGCTGAAAAATACCTTTAAAAGTGTAAAAAAATCCAAAATTACTTCTACGACTATTAAAAAGTATCTGGATTGCCTGGAAGATTCTTTTTTAATTGAAGCAGCTTCGCGCTATGATGTAAAGGGCAAGGCCTATATTGATACTCCGAAAAAATATTATTTTTCTGATCTGGGGTTGCGTAATGCGCGCATTAATTTCCGGCAGTTTGAACAAACTCATTCTATGGAAAATATAATCTACAATGAGCTTTGCATGCGTGGGTACAGCGTTGATGTGGGTGTAGTGCCTATTGCCGTGAGAGATGACAGCGGTAATGTAGTAAGAAAACAGCTGGAGGTTGATTTTGTCTGCAATATGGGCTCAGTAAGGTACTATATACAGTCTGCATATTCCTTGCCGGATGAAATGAAACGTGCGCAGGAGGTACGCCCCTTGAAAAATATTGATGATACCTTCAAAAAAATTATCATTACCAAGGATATTGTCCCGGCCTATTATGATGAATACGGAATTCTTACCGTGAACATATATGATTTTTTACTGGATTGTGATAGCTTGGAAAAATAAAGCAGTTCGTTTTGGCATTTCAGTTTGATTGCCCCTGAAGCAGGCTTGCCTGCTTCGGGGGCTTTTGCGTTTTTGGAAAGAAAATAATAATTTAAAGAAGAGAAAAATGCAACATGTTGCAAAAATCTCTTGCAGAAACGGTGTTGAGGGTGAATGAAAGGCAGTAAAAGGTGAGGTTAGAAGAAATTTGTTCAATATGTTACATAATCTTTTTTTTAAATAGAGCCATTGGCGGTTGATAGTTTGTTGAAGATAATTTTAGAATAAAATATTTTTTTAGAAAATTTTTCAGAAAAAGTCTGCAATAATTCGTAAAACTCAGCATGGATGCGGGTTACAGTTTTTTAAAAATAGCATACTTAAACTATTTGTACATGTTAGCACATTGCTAAAAGGAATTCGAAGTGCTATAATAAATAATGTATAAAATTATTTAGCCGAAGATTAAATAGCTTCGAGTGTACTTGAAGCTGTTTTACGAAGGCTTGTTGCCAGTGTTGCTGCTGCAGGACAGCGGATGGCAGAAAACAGCAATATCGGCTCAGGACAATTAATACAATAGTTGTTTAACCTGTTTCCTCACGCGGCAGGGGCTGCGTATCAATATTTATTACAAAACATAATTATAGGGGGAATGTTTAATGAAATCTTTAGCAAAAATTGTGGCGATGGGATTGGTAATGAGCAGTGTTCCTGTAATGGGAGTCTGGGCAGAAAATTTGGTAGTTACAGAGCGCAGTCAATGGGATTATAAAAATTCGGGTTACAGTTATCGTGCATATACACCATTTTTACATACCGATAATAATTTCCATGATGTAACAATTTTTATGAATGGTAATGAACAGAAGGCAGAAGACAACTACAACATACCATTTGATGCAGTAAACCACGATGATGCAAATTTTCCAGATGCTATTTTTAAAGCTGATGGTAATGTATATATTAAAGATAGCTGCATATCTAAACAAAGTACAAACGCTGTTTATACAAGATTGGGAAGTGCAGATAAACCTAATATAGACTTCCGTGGAGCAGAAAAGGTGGTAGTTATAGCTAATGCTTTGCAAGATGGCTATGGCAGTCAGGCTTTATCAGCAAAAAATGGCGGTTGTATTGCTATAGCAACGCAAGAAACCGGTTATACCAAAATTATCGGCGATATTGATATGGCTCATTACAATGGTGGAACTATTAGTGTTGATTTAAATAATAAAAATTCGTATTGGTATGGAAATCATAAGATTTACTATGAAAAAAATAACTGGGTATTAACAAATGAGGGCAATCTACAGTTGACGATTCGTAACGGAGCTGAATGGATTTATACTACAGGTATAATCACAAAAAGCTTTGAAAAGAAAGCATATACAACCGGCACCTATATTGGCAATGTTACCTTAAAGGATGGTGGCATCATCAATCTGCGTAATGCTGATGTGCAGAAAAAATTTGCCGAGGTAAACAACGACGAAGCACTCAGAAGTAAGGAATTCGGAGCTCTTCATATGTACGACAACGGTGATCACCGTTATGTGCAAATCGGTACCTTAAATGGTGATGGTGGTATCTTCAAGGTTGATTTGAAATATACTGCCGGTGATGATAAGGCAATTACCAGTACCAGCGAGGTAAAAGAAGACAGCGACTATATTTACATTACGAAATCCGGAGAAGGCACTCATGACGTACAGTTTGAAGCAGATAAAGCAAATCTGGACGCTATGGGAAAGGATAGCAAGCTGTATTTTGCTAACGATAAGAGTGGCGGCGTAACCTTCAAGAGCAGTACAGTGGAAGCACTGGCTCCTAAGACTTCGGCAGCTAACCTGTATGACTACAAATACGCTGTAAAAAATGAAGCAAACGGAAATGCTAAGGATTGGTTCATTGCTTTAGATCAGGGTGATGCCAACGAAAATATTCCGGCAGCCTTTAAAGCAATGCAGGCCGGCTATGCTCTTGGCACAGAGATGGACAGATTCAACAAACGCATGGGCGAAAGCCGTTATCTGGAAGGCGACAGCGGCCTTTGGGTTCGTTATCGTCATGCACGCACCGGTTGGGAAAACAGCTTTAAAACTAACAGCAACATGTTCCAGGTTGGCTTTGATAAGCTGAAGCTGGAAAAGGATGGCAAGCACTATCGCGGCGGTGCAGTTGATTACACTGATGCCAACACCAGCCTGCTTGGCCTGAAGGGCAACGGTGAGCATGAGCGTTACGCTTTGAGCTTGTATGATACCTGGATTGGCGACAAAGGCCATTACCTTGATTTAGTTTTGCGTGGCGGTCGCACCAGTAATGATCTTGATGTAACTACCCGTAATCAGGAAATTATCAAGGGCAAGTATCATCAAAACTTTGGCAGCATCAGTGGTGAATGGGGCAGAAAGCTTGCCAACGATAATGGTTGGTATGTTGAACCTCAGGCACAGCTGCAGATTGCAAGAGTAGGCAGTGCTGACTACAGAACTAATTATGGCGTAAAGGTTGAACAGGATGCCGCAACAAGCGTTATTGCCCGTGCAGGCTTCCGTCTTGGACGCGACTTTAGCGATAAAGGTAACTTCTATATGAAGGCAGACTGGCTGCATGAATTCTGTGGCGACCAGAATATTAGAGTAAGCGCTGCAGACGGCAGTGAACAAAGCAGCTTTAATGGTCAGGACAGCTGGTGGGATTTGGGCTTAGGCGCGGACTTTAGCCTTGGCAAAGATACCTACCTCTATTGTGATTTTGAACGTACTCTTGGCGGTAACTATGACCGCACCTGGCAGGCTAATGTTGGTTTACGCTATGCCTTCTAACGTATAACTGAATAAAACTTGTGCTTAACAACCCCCGCTCTGTCGGCTTTGCGACCAGGGCGGGGGTTTTGCTGTGCCCAAGCAGTAGTGCGGTACTTTTCTCTATGGATAAAAACCTACTGAATGCATAGCATATAAAATTTCGTTTATAAAAGAAATATGGGTACTGTCAAAGGTTTCCTCTAAACCATTTTCTAGTTTGTCGGCAGCCTTGTATAGAAACGCCGGCAAGATACATTCCTACCAAGGCTTCTTCTACAGAGCATTCACGTCTTTGGTAGCGCTGAATAATAGCAGACTCAAAAGTAAGAGCTTATTGTAAGCAAAGGTAGTCTCTATGTCTATCTTTTTGAATTGAATTTGCGCAACTTATTATACTTCATCGAAATATGCATTTATACATACTACTTGGAGCTTAGCGGCGCAAAACGAAAAGTATATAGGGAATAAAGTAACTAAAAAACATTACACTTTTTTAAAATATCGCAAGAAAAACCGTTTCTTAAACTTTCAGTGCAGGTGATGAGGTTGAAAAATAAAGATAAAAGTGCTAAAATAAAAGCACAGGGAAAGCGTCAGAAAATTCCATATAATCTTTTGCTAAAGTGCTATAATCTTTTATTACTAATGTATTAATAAAAAGTTATTATATAGATTTGTCTGATGATATACATAATTGCAAACATTAAAATTATATACAAAAGCACCTTGATGGTATGGCTGCTACTATAAATACTTAACTTGTTTCCTCGCGTGGTCTAAGACACGCTTTAATATAGCTATTCAATTTTTGAGTATGTTAGGAGGAGTATTTTTATGAACAAGGCATTTAAGGTTATCTGGAGTGAAGCGCGTAATGCTTATGTAGTTGTTTCTGAAATGGCTAAAAGCCATGGAACCAAAAGCTGCTCCACGAAAAAACTGTTGGCAATGCTGATTGCTACCGGTATTATGACCTGTGCAAGCGTAGCGCCGGTTATGGCTGAAGATGTTGACAATTTGGCACCGACAAAAACAAAGATTGTGATTGGCAAAGATGCTGAAGCTATAGGCATAGGTTGTGTTGCAATCGGCAACGAGGCAAAGGCTAAAGACGGCGATGGTGTTGCAATTGGGCAAAAAGCAAGTGCTAGTGTACAAGGCAGTATTGCAATTGGTAATACTGCTACAGCAAGCGAATTAGAAGCTATTGCTATCGGCCGTGATGCTGCTGCAAGCGGAAAAGACTCTATTGCAATCGGTGCCGATACTAAAGCAACCCAACGTTATAGTGTTGCTATAGGTAATGATATCGACTTTACAGCTGAAGCTGGTACTGCTGTAGGTCAGCAAGCTTATGCAAGTGCTATAGATGCAACTGCAATCGGTCATATGACCAACGTCAACCTTGATAAAGATTGGAAGAAAGCACATCCAGGTGAATGGAGAAACGCTGGTAAGAATTCTACTGCTATCGGCGTAAGTGCAGGTTCTTGGGGAGATAATTCTACAGCTGTAGGCGGCTTCTCTAAAGCAGAAGGCAAAAATGCAACAGCTTTAGGCAGCTCCTCTCAAGCAAAAGGCTATCTGGCAACAGCTATTGGTTATAAGAGCCAGGCAAATGCTGATCGTAGTACAGCTTTAGGTTATAATAGCCAGGCAAATGTTGAATATGGTACAGCTTTAGGTTTTTCTTCTAAAGTAACAGCATTTCAGGGTGTTGCAATTGGTGACTTCTCTGTTGCTGATAGAGAATCCGGTGTTGTTGGCGCTTTTGCTCCTGAAGGTGAAGACAGCCTTACTCGGACTTGGAAAGCCAACGCTGGTGCTGTATCTGTAGGCATTAATGGTACCCTTACTCGTCAAATTACTAACGTAGCAGCTGGCAGTGAAGATACTGATGCTGTAAACGTAGCACAATTGAAACGTGCAATGGAAAATGTTAACATTAATTTTGTAGCAGGTGAGGGCATTGTCATCGAAACTGTAAAAGGTAATGATGGTACAACCTATAAAATCAGCACTAATATTATCGGTTCGGAGACTGATACTGATACTACTACCGTTACATCTTCTGCTAGCGGTGATGCTGGAACAATTGACGGAGATACCGAAATCGCTAACAATAATATTCAGACCGGTGATCCTGTAAAGATTGAAACCGTAACCAAACCGACTAATTTTGCAGCTGATGAGGGCGATGCTCTTGCAATCAACCCGAGCGAGACTTTAGGCATTAAAGGTGATAAAAATATCACTACTAAAGCTAATGGCAAAAATATTCAGGTTACCTTAAATCAAGATTTGGATGTAAACAGTGTTGCTGCAAACACTGTAACTACCGGTCAGACTGTAATGGACAAAGACGGCCTGAAGGTTGGAGATAATGTTAGCGTAACCGCAACTGCTGTAACCGCAGGCAAGACTTCTATCAGCGATGAAGGCGTCAAAGTTGGCGACAATACCTATATCAGCGATAAAGGACTGAATGCAAATGGTCAGCAGATTACAAATGTAGCAGACGGTAAGGTGGAAAAAGATTCCAAAGACGCAATCAATGGCGGTCAGTTGCATCAAGCAAAAGCTGATATTAACAACCGCATCGATGGTGTTGAAAATCAGGTTGTAAGCAACACTAACCGTATCAACCAACTGGGCAGCCGTGTGAACAAGGTTGGCGCAGGCGCAGCAGCTCTGGCAGCACTGCATCCGATGGACTTTGATCCAGATGATAAATGGAGCTTTGCAGCAGGCTACGGCAACTATGCAGGCGAAAACGCTGCAGCAATCGGTGCTTACTACCGTCCGGACGAAAAGGTAATGTTCAGTGTTGGCGGCACTGTAGGCAACGGTGAAAACATGGTTAACGCAGGCATCTCCTTCGCTTTGGACCGCACCAACCATGTAAGCAATAGCCGTACCGCTCTGGCTCGTGAGGTTATCGACCTCCGCGGTCAGCTGGCAGTAATGGGCGCTAAGATGGCTAAGATGGAAAAAGCATTCGGTATGCTGGATGAAACCAAGACCAAGCTCTTCCCGGATGTTCCGGCTAACCACTGGGCATATGAATACATCGCTAAGCTGGCAGGCAACGGCTACATCGAAGGCTATCCTGACGGCAACTTCGGCGGTGACCGTCTGATGACTCGTTATGAATTTGCTGCAATGCTCTATCGTGCAATCGAAAAAGGCGCAGCTCTGGAAGAAAAGATCATCAAAGAATTTGAGCCTGAATTGGGCCGCATCCGTGTAGACCGCATCAGCGGTGAAGACGGCGATCGCGATAAGATCGAACGTGTACGCGTAAACGATACTAAAGGCGAGCGCGACCATTACGGCAACAAGCTGGCAAAATAAATTGTCGGCGGTGACAAGTGAATAAAGCTCAATAAACAGTAAAGGCGTTCTCCCGCAGGGGAGAACGCCTTTTGTCGCAGGGAATATATCAATAATTGCAACGGCATTTTTCTTTTTATGAACTATTGTTTTTTATAATACATCTGTGATATAATTACCTTAGTTGCATAGGTAGCCGCATTCTTGCGGAGCTTATGCCTGGTCATGCGGATCAGTGGCGCTTGTCGAGCTTTCGGCAGGCGCCTTTTCTTTTACGTCAGTTGCAATCGCCGGCTTATATATTTTTGCCTGACTTTATGCTATAATCAAAGGAGGAAACATATGCAAAACTTAGCAACAAAATTCGAAAACCTGACGATTCAAAGTGATTTCATATTCAAAAAGGTTATGTCGCGCAAGCGTATCTGTATTCACCTGTTAGAGGAATTACTGCAGATCAAAATTGCTGATATCAACTACTTGGAGGCAGAAAAATCCCTTGAGCCTGAATTCGTCAGCCGTGGTATCCGTCTAGACATCATTGTGGCAGATGACAAGAATACGCATTACAATCTGGAAATGCAGGTCAAGAACACCAAAAATCCTGATACCAAAAACTACGTGCTGCCCAAGCGCACACGCTACTATCAGGCATTGATGGATATTGACTTGCTGCAGAAGAATCAGGAATATGATCTGTTGCCGCCAACCTATATCATTTTTATCTGTGTTTTTGATTTTTTTGCCAAGGGAAATTATGTTTACACCTTTAAAAAGCGTTGTCTGGAGGATTTGGAGCTGGAGCTTCCCGATGAAGCAACTACTATGATTTTGAATACCAAGGGTACGCATGGCAGTATTTCCAAGGACATCAAAAGTTTTTATGATTATGTTAATAACCACGTTATAAATAGCGATTTCACAAGACAAATTGATGATGAAATCAGCTATCTTAAGCTTGATTCGAAAGTGAGGCGAGAATTTATGCTTTTGGAAGCACGTTTGTTAGACGAAAGACGAGAAGCTAAGGCTGAAGG
>ERZ779705.1904-NODE-1904-length-12278-cov-2.541193_pt1 | contig 12278 bp, 13 predicted proteins | sample MGYA00511385_ERZ779705 | MGnify/ENA primary metagenome ERZ779705 (study PRJEB29588, sample SAMEA2145301) | human gut metagenome | biome: human gut; feature: human-associated habitat; material: faeces | place: Denmark | collected 2008/2010 ... | reverse complement strand
TGTAGCCGAAAATCCTATACACAAAACTGCAGCTAACAACATAGCAATAATTTTTTTGTTTTTCTTCATTTGCATCTCCTTTTCATTCACAGCACTGAATCAATGTAACAATATCCAGCCTATCCATATCATTATATAAAGTCTTTTCCTTTATCCATAATCTCATAGAAATTCTTGTGCCTTTTTTCAAATCTGTAAACTGAATTAGTTCATCATTAGTATTAACAAATTTTTTTCTTCATAAGCTCTCCTAACAAATGAATATTCAGCTTTACAGAAAGTTAAAATGATCGTTTAAGCGTGAAAACTATCTATAGTTTACATAAAACGTATTGCATTGATTCTTTTCCTTTTTCCATTTCCTGACGAAAATTTTTCACTGCATCTTCAAATTTTTGTTCAATAAGCGTTGGTTCTTTTTCCATGATATTCTCCATATTTAGAAAGATTTTTATTATTTACCATAACATTCATTTTGTAAATACTTAATCCAAGGCAAACATCTTTCCACCTAATATGACTACACTTTCTTCGTGTATTTTATCTCTTCATTCCATTCCAATTTCTTTCTATACAAGTAAAACAATACACCCTGCGACTATAAATGCAACAATACCAACGATCCGGCAAAAACGTGTCCATTTTAAATACTTCGCGCTGTCCTCCATTTTTCTGATATTCTGTAAAAGCAGCCAATAGTAGCATAAAAAAATAATAAACGCACTCACATAAGTAATGATTCCCGCTACATAAGGTGCCCCACTCAACTCCTGCATGATAATATTGGAAATGCAAATAATATACATCCATAATGCAAATGGAGTTACGATCAATATGTTTAACTTGCTATTTGTACCCATACGCTTTCCCTCCTATTAATTGTTTCTGCATAACCGTTGACTTGTTTTCACTTTTCTTTTTAAATTCCTATATCAGACGAATAATAGGTTTCTTGAATTGGATCCCAATATATATATTTTACGCTCCAAGATAATAATGTGCCTTCCTCGTCGTAATAATTAATCGTAATTCTATCTGCATATTCATCTTCTATCTGATTGTCTGCATTCAGATAATAATTTACCTTACTGTATTTCGAAATGATATTACTTTGTACTCGTCCGTTCTCACATTCTACCTTACAATATGCAAACTCATCCTCCTGTGGAATATATTCAAGTTTCAGGTGATTCTCTCCATTTATATTTTCACACCAGAAATTTACACCTCCACTGACTTCCAGATAGTCAGATGTAATCCTGTTCCCTGAATACAATATATTCTCTTGTTCTTCTATGTCGTTCTTTTCTACAACAGTTGTTACATATATTTGCTGGTTATTATACCCTGATAATAATATGTTCACAGCAAAAGTCAGAAGGATGAAAAATATTTTCATAAATATGCCTTTCGTATTGTTCCTGCCTACTCGTATATCATCTGATTTCAGTATAGCATCATATATATTTTCTAACAATATTCAAATTATCTAATATTTAATCTGAATCTTTATGTACTTTATCATGTGCTTGCATGAAAATGTTATTTAAAATTTAATTTTCTGTTCTAGCTCAAGTTTATTCATGCATCTGTACCACCAACCAATTTTCTTTCAGTTATTTCAATCCACACACAATCTTTCATAAATTCAAATACTGCATTGTCTGAATAATAAACATAGCCTGAAGCATCTGCATAATCCGTTAAAAAAGAAAATAATTATGCTTCCTTCTTTTTTTTGATAATTTACGCTTCCATATGATGTCATAATCCAATTTCATCCATCTATCATCTGAAAATCCATATCTTTCTGATGATTATATACGATAATTTCTACCTCATTTGCATATTGATTCTGCAACATCTCAAATCTTATACTCTCAAGATTATGAAATAAAGAAGTAAACTGACCTAGACATATTGAAAAATACAGCAACACAATTAAAACCATTTCCGATTATCTAATTGTTCCCTATAAGTATCCAGACTTGTCACCTCTATATCATTATCTACTTTCTAAAGTTTCAAATATCCATCAGAATCCATATAGATATGTCCCTTTTCACCCAAATCTTTCCATTGTTCTGCCACTTCATTATTACATAAATCGACCGTTAATATTTTTACAAAGAAAATGTATTTTCTTGAATTATAATAATATTTTAATATCAATTTTGAGGTGTATAGAAAGTTTCCGTATTTTCCTCAATACTACTTCTGTTTATTGTTCCAGTTCCTCCAAGATTTTCTGATTCTAGATTATTAATAATCACTTCCGTATCGCTTTTAGAATATATAGAATCTAAATTTTCTTCAACATTATTATTGATAACCTTTGAAGATTTTTCAATACTTTCCTTTTCGTAATTGCTATTTACCACAGCTGTGATTGCAAAAACAGAACCACAAATAAGTATCATACCTATAGAGATAACTACCACTAATTTTTTCTTCATCACTTTTTCCTCTATAAACTGTATGAACCAGTATATGTAATTGTAACAGATGAAGCATTTTCTATTCCGAAAGAATATACTGCTGAACTTATATTGCCCAAAACAACTGTTCCTTTCCATCCATTGGTAACTTTTGTATTTGTGAATCGCAATGACGAATTACTTGTTCTATTCTGAAATGTCAGATAACTTGTTCCTGTCTGACTCTGTGAAATACTCACCTGTATTTTAGAACCTGATGAAAGAGTATACTGATTCTCTCCATATGAATATTTTCCTGCTGGAATTTCCCAATTAATATTTGCTGTATATCTTGCTGTTTTTACTGGCTCTGGATTTGTTTCAGAATATGGCTCGTAGTATCCCATGAAATTGCCATTATCATCTAATAACTCATAGACTTCAAGACCATTTTCTCTTTTTTCTTCAAACTCATTCCATATTGCATTTTTCGATTCATTACTTATTTCTTGTGCCATAACTGGATGAATATTAATAAAAAACACCATTACCAAAGTTAAAGAAAACAAAATTTGCTTTACAGATCGTCTTACTTGTTTCATGTCAATTAATCTCCTTTTAAAATATTTTTGTTGCAGCATTTTTCTCAGAAACATTCAGAAAATACATTTCCTCTGTAAAAATATTACTTTTAACTATTTTTAATATATTATTGCTTTCCAATCAAGGGACAGAATTGTCAAAAAATTTATGGACAATTCTGTCCCTTGTAATATGTAAACTAACTATGGCACAATAGAAAATATGATGTATGGAGGTTATCACAAATGAAAAAATTTATTTCAAAATTATTTATCACTTTAACAATTATTTGCTTTATCCAGGTAAACATTCCATCGATACACCATATAGGATTCATTGCTCCTTATAATGATATTCCTGTCAGCGGTGAAAACGATCATTAGCTTAATTTCTCTTTGTATACATTTTCATAAAAATAACGCTTTACATAATGACTCATAATAATACAACGTTTCAACTCTGTATTCATTCGATTATTACTGACTCTTTTTCCGCTTTTTTTCATAAGTTTTTTCTCATTCCATAATATATCATATATTTTATAATGAATATCCCACACCCTTCTACACGATAAGCTTGCCTTAATTGATTTTCTGTCTATCTCTTCTGCCCTCACATGTTCCCCATTATTTCCAAGTTCATTGACAGCAGCTTCAGTAACAATTTCATACACTGAAATTGCCTGTGACAATCCATTATTTAAAGCATAATTGTCATAAAGTCTAAGTATTAAATTAATAGATTCCCTTTTCTCTTTTTCCTCCATTCCTTTCCAGCTATTGCTAATACAGATTATTTCCCTTTCTGTCAGATACACGTTCTCTTTCCTATAAAGATTTTCCGCACGCAGCGTACATTCCAGAGCCTCTTTTTCCATTTTTACAAATTCTTCTCTCGTTACTTTTCCCTGTTCAAACTCTAGTAATGCCTGCTTCTCTAAAAAATATTGTTTATTCTGCGGAATATCCAGATCAATCCGTGATTTCAGGCTTTCCAATTGTTTACTTGCCACAGAAAACTTCCGGTCATTGATGTAATCTGCCAGTTCTTCTGCCATTCTTATGACTTCACGGTCACTTGTGATAAGCCGTGACCACTGCATTTGTCCTGACAGTCCCAGTCTGTTTAATAATTTTTTGAGTGTTTCCCTCTGCATATCTGTCTGTCCTTTTTCCGCCCTGCGAAGTGATTTTACAGAACAGATTCCCTCACAGAGCTGCTCCTGCGTTAATCCGAACATTTCCCTGCGGGTTCGCAGCACATCTTTCATACTAAAGATCCACTTCTGTTGGTAAAAGTAGGTGCAATCCTGTATATATGCCGGAACTTCATACTCTGCATACAATTTTTTATCATAGACATTAATTCTTTTGCATTTATCCTATCTGTCCCATTTTTTTCTAAATACTCTGTAACTGCATCCTCTGGCATTGTCTCTAATATTTGTATTTCTATTTCCAGCAGTTCGACCAGATAATATGTCCGCCCGGCATCTCTTAATTTGTCAATAGCTTTTTCACATATCTTCAAATTTTCAGTCTGTGTTTCCAATAGCAGATTCATCTCCAATACCGATAATGGTCTTTTCTCCCACCATACTTTTTCTGCATCCGGTATTGTAAGTATTACGGCTTTCCGATAGCATTCAGCAATTTTTTCTTTCGAAGCCCCTTCCTGTTTCAAAACTTCTCCCCACATTGCCAAAATAAACTGATGATTTATTCTATCATTTTCCCTTAAATGTGCCTTATATTCTTTAAGCAAACGATATGCATCCTCTATTTTTTTATTCTGAATCGCAGATAAAATCTTCTTCTTATAATCCCATTCTTCGAAATCGCATAAATCTAACAGGTTTTCGTATAATTCTTTCGCTATACCAAGCCGCTCTAACAATCTGTCTCTGATATTTTTATTAATGGGGCGCTCTCCGTTTTCAATTTTCACAAGCTGGCTGGCGCTCATGAATCCCATCGCTAACTGGTCTAATGATACCTTTTCTTCTGTTCTTATATTCTTTAGTAATTTTGCAAAATCCTGATCTGCTTCTGACTGCGGATAATCTTTTGTTTCCTTCATACAATACTCTCTTTTCTCCATCTGTAAAAATGTCTACCGATATATCTTTTATGATAGTTTAAATCACAGGACTTTTCAATTTATATTTGCCCATATTGTCTCTGCTTTTGCCATCGCAGGCACAGAAACTGTCAATATCAAACACAAGCTGAAGACACTTTGTTTCCAAATAAATGATTGAAAAAGTGCGATTTTGTGGTAATATAATAGAATAAAAAGTGCGATTTTGTGGTAATATATCAAAATAAAAAACACGATTTTGTTTGGAGGATCTATGTTTAAGCGAAAAATATACAGTAAACTACTATCCTGGAAAGAAGAATCCAACGGAAATACAGCATTGTTAATCGAAGGTGCGCGGCGAATTGGAAAATCTACGGTTGTGGAATCTTTTGCTAAGAATGAATATCAAAGCTATATATTAATTGATTTTTCAACTGTATCCAAAAGTATCAAAGCTCTTTTTGAAGACATTTCCGATTTAGATTATCTTTTTTTACAGCTTCAGTTACAATACAAGGTTGATCTTCACGAAAGAAATTCTCTAATTATCTTTGATGAAGTTCAACTATGTCCACTTGCAAGACAGGCAGTTAAATCATTAGTAAAAGACCACAGATATGACTATATAGAAACCGGTTCACTGATTTCCATAAAAAAGAACATACAAAATATCCTTATTCCGAGTGAAGAAAGAAAACTCTCTATGTATCCCATGGATTACGAAGAATTCTTATGGGCTTTAGGTGATCATACAACCACCGCCTTAGTAAGAAAACTCTTTGACTCCCGCCATCCAATCGGAGATAAATTACATCGGAAATTAATGAGAGACTTCAGACTGTATATGCTTGTTGGGGGAATGCCACAGGCTGTAAATGAATATCTCCAGACAAATAATTTTCGAAAAGTCGATACCATAAAACGTGATATTTTAAATCTTTATGAGGATGATTTCAAGAAAATAGACTCAACAGGAAAGCTTTCACTTCTTTTTGATGCAATTCCTGCCCAGCTAAATAAAAATGCTGCACGATATCAAGTTTCCAGTATACTGGCAAATGACCGAGCCGATAGTATATTAGAATTAATTGCCGAATTAAAAGATTCAAAAACTGTTCTTGTTTCATATCATGCCAATGATCCAAATGCTGGAATGTCAACGAATAAAGACCTTTGTAAATTTAAACTGTTCCTCTGTGATACCGGACTTTTTACTACATTGATGTTCAAGGACAAAGACTTTACAGAAAATATAATATACGAAAAACTATTAAATGATACGCTCAATACAAATCTCGGATATCTCTATGAAAATATAGTTGCCCAAATCCTTACTTGTAATGGCAATGAATTATTTTATTATACCTTTTTCAATGAAACTTCGCGGCATAATTATGAAATTGATTTTCTTCTTGCAAGTAGAAATAAAATATGTCCGATTGAAGTAAAGTCAAGCGGATACAAAACACATAAATCTCTTGATGAATTTTGCAAAAAATATTCTGATCGTATACTTGATAAGTATCTTGTGTATACCAAAGATTTGGCTAAGGACCCTGACATTCTTTGTCTGCCAGTTTATATGGTTCCTTTTCTATAAATTAGATTTGTATATAGGTGACGGCAAACTTAAAAAGAACCCCCGCAAACAGCTTCTGAAAACTGGATGCGAGGGTTTTCTCATAAAATTTTTCTACTGTCTGATATCCACATACCCAAGCTGTAAGCTTGTCTCATCATAGAAATGGCTGCCACCATAATTGCTTAAGGTGAAGTACATCTCATTTAATTTTTCTTCCGGCACCTTGAATGCCATACGCACGGTGACGGTTTCACCTGGATTTATCGTATTAATGTAGTTGTTGTGGCGTTCTCCTCCATGAACATCCGATAAATAAACTTCCTGACTAAATCCAATGGATTCTTCGTTTACACAATCCCATGTATCGCCTGTTCCCGGTTTTTCATTCATGTAAGCGTCAAACTGCATATTTTCTCCATGTTCTGCCAGAAGTGCAATGCCGCCGTTAAACATCACATTGGAAAGTGCCGTCTTTCCATTATTTTTATAATCCACTGTCACTGAAACAATTTTCATTGGAATCTCTTTGGTCTCCACAACTTGATCTACTGTGTTGATACCGTCTCCACTCTTTAAATATTCCACTTTCATTGGCAATAAATTACCGTCTGCGTCAAATGCTGCTTTTGTATCATCCGCCAGCATATTTTCTGACAAACTGCTGATATTATCGGAAATTGTCACATCGGAAACAATTGCTGTAAGTCCCGGTGTTGCTTCAATTCCGTTCTGTTCCAGAGAAATCTCCCCGCCAATGAGGTGTACATTTTTCATTTCCTCTTTTGGAAATGTCATCAATGTTTCCGATTCATCCGTTTCCGGTTCTCCTTTTCCTGCCTCATTTTCCATGTCATTCCAGCTGCACACCTGCATAACATTCTCTCCGCTCGTTTCTTCTGTCGGAGTGACGGAAACACCCTCTGCGATCTGGAATGCTTCTTCTTTTGTCACATCCGGGAAAATGAACATCTCAAGGAGATAGTTGTGTTCTGCGTAAATCATATATATTTTTTTTGCACCGGTTGTATTTTCATTCGCAGTTCCTTCTGTAGAAGAATTTTCTGCTGAATCACCCTCGGCAGGAGCTGTTTCCATGTAAACTGCCGGTCTGCCACCGATGCTGGTTTCCTCGCTCACAGCAATGCCTGTATTTTCAATGTCTGCTATTGTTTTTTCCGGTGTCAGCTGGTACACGATCATGCTGACTCCACCCTGCATATAATTATCTTCAAAACTGAATTTTCCTTCCTCTGACTGCACCATACCTTTCGGCAGATAAGAGGTTTCCAGTCTGACATATTCGGCTGCTTTACCCGCTCTCTCTTCTGTCGTCTGATCTGCCATATTCTCCGTACTTTCTGCCGCTGTCTGTGGTCCTTCAATCTGTGTTTTTAAGCCATATTTTCCAATCTTCTGATTATGCATCTGGTAAGCAACACCTGCACAGACCGTTGTTGCAAGTGCCAGAGCTGCCACCATAGATGCCACCAGCATACGGTGTGCCATGTTTTTTTTCTTTCTTTTCTTATAAGTTACAACTTTTGGATTGTCATTTTCTTTCTCCTGCCCGATCTGCACTGCAACTTCCTGCTCAATCATCTGCTTCATGCTCTCCGGCATTTTCGGAAATTGTTCTCTCATATCTTCTAATCTCATACTGTTACCGCCTTTCCTGCTATCCAAACGATACGAAATTTATTATTTTTCATTCGATATCCGTGTTTTTGTATGTCTGTTCCAATGGATCATCACTATGTCTCAATCTGCCAGCGCTTCTTTTAATTTTCCCCGCGCTTTTGCCAGCCTGTTTTTTACTGCACTCTCTGTCGTATCTAACAATGCTGCGACCTCTTTCACACTGTACCCTTCCATATAATACAGTGTGACGCACAGTTTTATCTGCTCTGGCAAATGGAAAATTGCTTCATATAAATCTGAATAGTCTTTGGATTCCGTTTCCTGCTCGTTCATCTGATAATCCTGCAGGGAAATAATTTTTTTCTCTTTGCGCATGATCGCATAACACTCGTTCATCACAATGCGGATGAGCCACGTTTTTGCATACGAGTCATCCTTTAATGTATGTAATTTTGCAAATGCTTTTACAATGGCTTCCTGTATCGCATCCGCACAGTCTGCGTCATTGTAGAGCAGGGACTTTGCGATATGATACATTGTTTCCTCGGAATCAATAATCAATTGTCCTAATGTTTCTTTTGTCATTTTATTTTGCGCTGTTTCCACTGACTTGTCCGTGAATCAGCTTCCTTTCTGCCGGCTTTTCACTTATTTACATAGATTAGATGCATGAGAGGCGGATTTGGTCTCTGTGCATTTTTACTTTTTAATAGAAAAACCTCACCAGCAGATTATACTCAGCCAGTGAGGTTTTTACTATCAATATTTTTTTGTTATGCCCCTTCAATCTCCTTGATACTGAATCCGTTTCCTTCCAGAAGATACGTGGCACTGCTTCCACAGTGCGGACATATTTTTGCATACTGGACTGTGGAATAGGTTTTTCCACAGTCCTCACACATGGTAACACCAGGTATGATCTCGATTTTTAATTCTGAGTCTTTTAAAAGCTCTGATCTGCTTCTTGCATAGCCCCAGCAGTCTGTCATGTATTCCGGGACAACGCCGCTGACTTCTCCAATCTCACAGGTCACGGATCTGATCTCTGTGAGATTGTTCTCTGCTGCAACTTCCTCCACGGTACGCATAACATGTACAATAATTCCAAGTTCGTGCATTTTATTCCTCTCTGTAAATGATTACTTCTTCTTGGAGAATTTAATCTTAATCGCCTGCTTTGCTCCATTTGGAAGAATATATTTCAACTTATCTTCACTTGGAACCATCTTGCTGCATCCAGGCAGTTCTCTATGTAACTTGATCGCATCAAACTCACACTTCGTTGTACAGATACCACAACCGATACACTTATTCTGGTCAACAACAGAAGCTCCACATCCAAGACAACGTGCTGTCTCTGCTTTTACCTGCTCTTCTGTAAATACAAGTTTTGCATCACGGAAGGAGTGTTTTGTATCGATGGAATCATTATGTCCCGGTAACTGACGGCTGGAGTTGTCATAATTTTCCACTTTGATATCGTTTTTGTTTAACTCGATGAAATCATTTCTATTACGTCCGATCGTAAGGCTGGAATGTGGCTGTACAAAACGATGGATGGAGATTGCGCCCTGTTTTCCGGCTGCGATCGCATCAATTGCAAATTTAGGACCTGTATAAACATCTCCTCCAACGAAGATATCCGGCTCTGCTGTCTGGTAAGTGAGCGCATCCGCAACTGCTCCATTGCCGCGTCCAAGTTCCACTTTGCTTCCCTTTAATAAGTCGCCCCATACGATTGCCTGACCTACAGAGAAGAATACATGTTTACATTCTACTGTCAAAAGCTGGTTCTCATCGTACTGTGGATTGAATCTGCCATCTGCATCTTTTACAGATAAACATTTCTTTAAAACGATTCCGCGTACTTCACCGTTGTCATCCACAAGAACTTCCTTTGGCCCCCATCCCGGATTTACAACAATTCCCTCGGACTCTGCTTCCTCGATCTCCTCCACGGAGGCCGGCATTGTCTCTCTGGATTCCAAACAGAACATGTTGACTTTTACCATGTCACTGCCGCATCTCTTGGAATCTCTTGCAACGTCGATTGCAACGTTACCGCCACCGATCACAACGACATCACCTTTGATGTCATATTTCTCATTTGCATTGACTTCTTTTAAGAGGTCAACTGCGGAAGAACATCCTTTTACCGTATCGTTTGGAATGCCCGGAAGTCTTCCGCCCTGACATCCGATCGCAATGTAGAACGCTTTGTATCCCTGCGCACGGAGTTCATCTAATGTGATGTCTTTTCCAACTTCCACTCCGGTTCTGATCTCAACGCCCATCTCCTTGATGATATCGATTTCTGCCTGCACAACGTCTTTCTCTAATTTGAAGGATGGGATACCGTATACCAGCATACCGCCGGCGCGCTCATTCTTCTCAAAAATAGTAGGTTTGTAACCTTTTTCAGCCAGATAGAAGGCACAGGATAAACCGGCAGGACCACCTCCGATGATCGCGATCTTCTCCTCAAAATATCCTCTGACAGATGGAACGACTTTCTCTGGAATGTAACGTGTCTCAGCCTTCAGATCCTGGGCTGCGATAAATTTCTTTACCTCATCGATCGCAATTGCCTGATCGATCGTTCCTCTGGTACATGCATCCTCACAGCGTCTGTTACAGATATGTCCGCAGACTGCCGGGAGCGGATTGTTTTTCTTGATCAGCGCCAGCGCATCCTGATATCTTCCCTGCGCTGCCATTTTCAGATAACCCTGAACTGCAATGTGCGCCGGACAGGCTGTCTTACATGGAGCTGTACCGGTGTCATAGCAGTTGATGCGGTTCTTGTCGCGGTAGTCGATGGCCCACTTGTCGGGGCCCCACTTCACGGCGTCGGGCAGCTCCTGCTTCGGGTAGGTGATGGGGCCGTCCTTCGTGCAGAGCTTCTGGCCCAGCTTGACCGCGCCCGCGGGGCAGTACTCCACACAGCGCCCGCAGGCCACGCAGTTCTCCGGCTCGACACGCGCCACGTAGGCCGAGCGGCTCATGTTCGGCGTGTTGAACAGCTGGCTTGTGCGCAACGCATTGCAGACGTTGACGTTGCAGTTGCAGATGGCAAAAATCTTGTTCTCGCCGTCGATGTTCGTGATTTGGTGCACAAAGCCGTTGTCCTCGGCCTTCTGCAGGATCTGCATGACCTCATCGTAGGTCACGTAATGCCCCTTGTTGGTCTCGACGAGGTAGTCGGCCATGTCGCCCACGCCGATGCACCAGTCGTCGGGGTCGTCGCCGCAGCCCTCGCCCATGGCGGCGCGGGACATACGGCAGCTGCACGGACCGGCGGCATACTTGCCGTCGTACTTTTTCAGCCAGTGAGAGATGTGCTCAATGTCGGCGGACCGGTTCTCGGTCTCGATGGCTTTTTCCACCGGGATGACGTGCATACCGATGCCTGCGCCGCCCGGGGGCACCATGGCGGTGATGTGCTCCAGCGGCAGAAACGTCATCCGCTCAAAGAAGGCTGTCACCTCGGGGTGGTCGGCGATCTGCTGCTTGTTCATGTTGAAGAACTCTGCGCTGCCGGGCACGAACATCGGCAGGATGTACTGCTTTTCGCGGCGGGGATTCTCCCAGTTGTACTCCAGCAGACCGACGACGGCCATCTGCTGCAAAAGCGGCTCCAGCTCCCCGGCAGGCTTGCCCGTGGCCTTGACCAGCTCGGGCAGGGTCATGGGCTTGCGGACCTTCATTTTTAAGGCGACGTCCGCCATCTCGTCGGTCACGATGGACGCCAAGCCCCAGTATTCGGGGTCATCTTTCGTCAGAATGCCCTTTTTGGCCGGGATGCGGTCTGTGATCATCTGGCCCAGCCTGGCAATTTTCTCGCGGTACGGCTCGTCCCTCGGAATCTCGAAGGGCAGCCTGCTCTCATCCAGCGGGAACGCAGTGGGTTTGCTCATGGTGTGCTCCTTTTTTGTGCCGTTGCTCCGTTTTTTGCACAGTAGGGGCCGGGCATGCCC
>ERZ779705.1901-NODE-1901-length-12284-cov-2.945785_pt1 | contig 12284 bp, 13 predicted proteins | sample MGYA00511385_ERZ779705 | MGnify/ENA primary metagenome ERZ779705 (study PRJEB29588, sample SAMEA2145301) | human gut metagenome | biome: human gut; feature: human-associated habitat; material: faeces | place: Denmark | collected 2008/2010 ... | reverse complement strand
GTAAACGACAGAGATTTTGCCAAATGCAGCGCCTGATAAATCGGCACGCTGAGCCATCAGTCGAAATTACCGCCAAACTGTTTTGGGTTATTTCCATCATGGAAGGCGATTGTCATTCATCTGCAAAAAAACCGGATCAGATTTGCGATTGATTGCAAATCATCCGATTTTTCAATTTGAGACAGAGTTTTTTCCCGGCCTCTTTTACGTATGCATGATAATCGCTTGATATGAGAGCAAAAAAGTCATATTTAGGAAAACGTCTGGAAAAGGTGCGTGCCCGTAACGGGGTCTGTCTTTTACGGGCATATATTTCAAAAAGCGCCGTTTTACCCGTAACCCGTGAGCCTGTCTTGGCGCGCTGATCAGACAGATGCTTCGCAGCACTGCATTTGGCAAAAGCAGTCTGTTCCCAGATATCAAAATTGAAAAAATGCCGGACAAAAGCAGTCTTAAATCGACTCCCTTGTCCAGCATTTCGTTTAATCAAGAGGGAACTGCCTCAAAATCTCAATCGCATCTGTCAACAACGACGCTGCCGTCATCTTGCGGCTGATCGCTGCCATCGCTTGCAATCGCCTCGCCAGGAAACAGCAAGGTAAACGTTGTTCCCTTGCCCGGTGCGCTGTCAACGCATACTTTGGCATGGTGAAGCTGTAAAAGCTGGTGAACGATGGCCATGCCGATGCCTGATTCGCCATATTTGGCAACCTTTCGCGACGGATCGGCCTTGTAATATCGCTCCCACATATTGCTGATTTCCTCATCGGTCATCCCGATTCCGGTATCAGCGATGCTGATCATCGTATCATTGCCATGCTTCTCTCCGGAAATCGTAATCGTGCCGTCTCTTGTGAACTGCACGGCATTCTTTCCGATGTTCGTGATGATTTGAATGAAACGATCCTTATCGGCATACACGTTAAGCAACGGAGGAAGCTTGACGATGAACCTGTCGCCAACGTCTTCGGCCATTTTATGCAACTGACTGACAACGTCCTTAATGGCTGACGTCGCATCGAAATTGGTCTTGGCCAAAACAAGCTCGCCTGACCTGCTCTTTTCATAATCAAGATTTTCATTCACAAGCCTGATCAAACGCGTCGTTTCTTTTCTCATCAAATTAATGCATTGTTCTTGATCTTCTTCCGGCAATGCGCCATATGCCATTCCTTCCAAAAGACCATTGATCGTCGTCAGAGGCGTCCTCATTTCATGAGCTGCATTTGCCATCAGTTCATGTCTTCGTTGTTCCTGACGCTCGATTTCGACTTGAGATTCTTTTAACGACTGGGTCATCAGGTTAAAGTCTTCAGCCAAATCATCCAACTCATCATGATGATATGTATCAATCTTCACATCAAAATCACCGTTGGCAACCTGTCTTGTGGCTCGTTGAATCTTAGTGATTCTGTTCGTAAAATAATGCGTCAAGACAAAACTGACGATCGTTCCCAACACGACTGCGGTAAAGAACGCATACAACAGATTCTGTTTGATTTCTCCTAAGTTTTCCTCAATACCGTTCATCACGGTTCCAACCGAAACGACCGCCATCAAATTCCCTTTGATGTCAAGATACGGTTCATAGATGTTTGTCAGCTGACGATTTGAGTCCTTGAAAAATCCTTTCGAATCGCTCGTTTTTGCTCGAACGGACTGGCCTCTTTTCAATTTGGACCAGCATTGAGAACTGATCTTGGTCGTTGCTTTCTTGGAATCAGGAAAAATGAGCTTATCAGGTTCCGTATAGATTCTGATTTTAATGTGACGTCCGGAAAGCATCTGTTCCGTAATCACAAGTTTCTTCTTGTCGACAATGACTTTCGAATCTTTTCCCTGTCTGATGTCCATTGCCTGAGTCTTGACCGCATAAGCATAATCTTGTAATCTGTCCCAAGTATTCTGATAAAACATGGAACGAGAAAGCCCCAAAAAGGTCATGCCCAAAGTAAGCAGCGTAATGGTAATCATTAAGAAGAATGCCAAGAACTGCTGATAGAACATTTTCATTTATCAGCTACTCCAGAATCATCAAATTTATATCCGACTCCCCATACCGTTTGAATAACTTGCGGACCAGCTTTTTCAATCTTTTGTCTCAGTTTCTTGATATGGGCATCAACCGTTCTTTCATCCCCATAATATTCATAATCCCAGACCAATTGAAGCAGCTGATCCCTTGAAAATACCTGACGCGGCTTTTGCGCAAGCGTCTTGAGCAGATCGAATTCCTTTGGCGTCAAATCGTTGATTGGCTTGCCGGACAGATATGCTTCGCGTGTTTTTGAATTAAGTTTGAAATGAGACGTCACAACATCGTAGCCGTCATTGTTTTCTTCAGCCACGACGCCGTTCTTTCCAAGCGGTGCCATCTCTGCACGACGATGAAGCGCTTTGATTCTTGCAATCAGCGTAATAGGTGAGAACGGCTTGACGATATAGTCATCAGCACCCATTTCAAGTCCCAGAACCTGATCCGATTCGGAATCCCTGGCGGTTAAAATAATAATCGGAACAGTTGGCGAAATCTTTCGTAATTCGGCATTGACCTGAAGTCCGTCCATTCCTGGCAAATTAAGGTCAAGCGTTATCATATCCCAGCTTTCTGGATCTTTTTTGAAAATGTCAATTGCCTCAAGTCCGTCATAAGCATATTCAACGTCCCACTTCTCCTTTCGGAAAAACATCGACATCATTTCTGACACTGACTTGTTATCTTCTATCATTAACAATTTCATAGATAAAACCGCTCCCCACGTGTAAAAATTCATTATTGCGCATTTTTTAAAATAAAAACGACGACAACATACAATCAGTTGCACATCGTCGACGTTCGTCATATGGAGATGGCGGGAATTGAACCCGCGTCCAAGCATATCGCAACTCAAGCTTCTACGCCCATAGTCACACTATTTAAGTTTCATCAATAGCAAAGCCGTGCAACCAGGCACACACGATTGACTAACCTGATTATTCTCTTCTCTTGGCTTCAGATGGGAGCCTTGAGCGTAAGTCCACTTAATTTAAGACTCGCTGACAGCACATGGACGATGCTGGGCGAATCTACGCCCGCTGTTTTTTAGGCAGCTAAAGCGTAAGAATAGTTGTTATTTTTTGCAGTTATATTTAACTGAGCGTTTTAGGGTAGACGCAACCTACCAGACGCAACTTGAGCCCGACCTATACCTGTCGAATCCTAAACATCCCCATTGGTTAACTTCATCATAGCATAAAATATCAATAAATGAAAGCCATTTAAATTCAAAAATAGCATATTTATGATTAAAACTCAACAAAATATTTCCACGAACTTCCCAAATTTCAAAAAGAAAATAAATCATTTTCATTTTCATAAAAAAATTATCAAAATGATTACTTATTTTTTTATATTTGGTTCAAACAATTACTTGCGCCAACAGATATCTTTTAATCAAAAAGAGGCTTGGAAAAAATCTGCCTCAAATTGAACCCCCGGATGATTTGCAATTAAGCGCAAATCTAATCCTGGGTTTTGCGTATGCGTGACAAGCAACTGACATGATGGAAACATCCGAAAATAGTCTGGTGGTAAATTTGCCTGATGGCTCAGCATGCTGATTGAGCAGGCGCTGCATTTGGCAAAATCACCGTCGTTTACGGACACATTGATGAAAATGGAGCCTTTGTCCGTAAATTTAGGTGAAATCTTGGACAGATCGGTTGAGCAGTACTGCCGCTTGAAAAAAGTATTTTTTTCGTGGAGAATTAAAAAAGACGAACAAAGTCAGTCGCAACTCGACCTCCTTCGTTCGTCTTTTCGTTTAATTCAAGCGGAAAACGGAACTTTTTTCCCAGCCTCTTTTCTTTTCGCTTATTTCTGACATCGCCATGACATCTTCGCCAAACGTCCGAACGATTCATCAAAATTTTTTAGTACACGATGACCGGTTCTTTAACCTCCAAGAGATTATAGATTTGTGCGGCCTGATCAGCCTTCAGATTTACGCAACCGCCCGACCCGTCATTGACATAGGCTTTCTTATCCCAGTTATTGCGCCACGAAGCATCGTGGAAACCGCAGCCGCTGTTGGTAAACTGTGCCCAGTACTTGACTTTGACCTCATAGCTTGCCTTTCCGGATTCGCTGCCCTTGAGAACTGACGGGCTTTGCTTGTACATTACGTACCAAACGCCGCGCGGAGTCCCTTCGTTAGTGCTTTGCTTGCCCGTCACGCAGTCCGCTGAATAAATCTGCTGACCGTTTTTGTACAGCCAGACCTTTTGTTCCGAAATCGAAACTTCGGCATATGTTCCACCGATTCCGCCGTTTTGCGTCGTCGAATAGCCCGTTCCGTAAGTATAGTATCCTTTGCCATAAATGTCTTTTTCGGCCTTGATTTCTTTGGTGCCGTTTTGCCAAGCAGTTTCAATGCTGTCGACCGCATCATCCTTGCCGATTTCCCAGCCATAAGTCCCGGCCGGAACGCTAACCGTGCTTCCGCCGGTCGTTTTAAATGCCAGCGGCTTGTTGAGCGTTGACTGTGCCGCATTGATTTCATCAATCTTGTTTCTGAGTCCCGTGTCGTCATAACTGTATCTTCCGTTGATGACGCGTGCGGAATTCAACAGCTCGGCAGCCTTCATTTCGTAAGTCTTGCCCTGAACGTTATAGATCGTCTCCTTTTTGGCAAGCGAATCGAGCTTTTGCTTTTCTGCTTGAACAACCTTGCTTGATGCCGCCAATGGCTGCAAGATTTTTTCTTTTAAATGCAGAGTCGAATCAGCAAGATGCTTGTCATACTCCTTCATGATTTTCGGCACGTCGTACTGCGTTCCTTTTTCTGCCGGAACGACCGAAACCTTGCCGTCCTTCATGACGGCATATGCGTCGATCGCGGCTTTTCTTTTCAAGTTTGCCTTGGTCAAAGCGTCCTTGACTTTCTTTTTCAATTCCTTCTTTCGATAATCGCTGACGTTGCTTGGGGCAACCTCATAATTTTTTTGAACCGAAGACGGAACAAACGTAAATTGTTTCTTCAAAATTGCTTCGATCTTGCCATCGTCTTTTGAGGAAAAACCTGCAGAAGTCTTTTGGCCGCGATACATCACGTCGTTTCCAACATAAACCGTGTTATCCAGCGTAACGTTTTTCAAGTGATCGGCAGCATCTTTTGCCGTCATTTTTCCCACGCTGATGCCGTTGATCGTCACGTTCTTATTGAAATGATGCGCCTGATAATACCACATGCAGCAAAGGCCGACCACAAGCGCTGCGACAATCGACCACAGTCCGATCTGGAGTTTCTTTGTGCTCTTATCCATATATATATCTCCTTAATTGTTACAGAAATATTACAAGTACCATAATATAACAAACACACATTCATATCAAGTTGCAGGTTTTCCTTAAACAAGATAAATTTGAATTAACGCTTGACATTGTAATTTAACCAAACTATAATTGAACCAACATTAACGGAAAGGAAGAACAGTTATGACAGAATCAGTAATCAACTTGAATACTCGTTGGCAAAGCCGGTAATTGAGGTTGCTTCTGTCTGTGCAGATACGACCTCGTCAGATCGTATCTGTGCCGGTTTCTTCAGCATAGCCTGCATGGATTGACACGTTCATGCAGGCATTTTTTTGTCCCTGCATGGAAAATGCAGGGTTTTATTTTTTTCTGCAGACCGATCTGACGAACTGAATTTTATCAGGAAAGGAAAAACAATATGAAAAGACTTATCGCAGCAATTTCAGCACTCGTTATTTTTTTAGGCTATGCCTTCCTTTACGAAAGCAAGCAGGAAACCAAACAGGAAAAACCGACCGTTGCCATCCTTCAGCTGATGACGCACCCCGCCCTTGATTCGATTCATCACGGCATCGTGGACGCCTTGAAGGAAAACGGCTACGTGCCCGGCAAGACGATCAGGCTCGATTATCAGAATGCGGAAGGAGACCAAAGCAGCCTGAAAACGATGAGCGATCGTTTCAAGAATGAAAATTCGGCCGTCATGATCGGCATCGCAACTCCGGCAGCCCAATCGCTCGCCAACGTTGCCAACGGTAAAACGCCCGTCGTCATGGGCGCCATCAGCGACCCAATCGGTGCCGGCCTCGTTAGGAACATCAAACATCCCGGTGCAAACATTACGGGCGTCATTCACAGGGAACCGGTCAAACAGCAGGTCAAACTTATCAAGACGATCATGCCAAACGTCAAGGTCATCGGCGGTCTGCATACTTCAAGCGACGACTCGTCGACTGCCGAATTCAAGGAATTCAAGCAATTGGCCGAAAAAGAAGGCGTCAAGGTCAAGGACTACACGATCACTTCGACAAACGACATCGACCAGGTAAGCTCGACCATGGCCTCTGAAGTCGAGGCCGTCTATATTCCGACGGACAACACCGTTGCTTCAGGATTTTCGACCGTCGTCAAGAACACCGACGCCAAAAAAATTCCGGTCTTTCCTTCAGTCACGACCATGATCAAGCAAGGCGGCATTGCCACCGTCAGCGTCAGCCAGTACGAATTGGGCAAACTGACCGGGCAGATGGCTGCGGAAATTCTCGATGGCAAAAAGCCTGGCAACATGGCGCTTCGCTATGTCAAACTCGGACAAACGCACATCAATTTGAAGCACGCTGAAGAACTCGGCTTAGACGTTCCCAAGACGGCTTTGAAGCAAGCACAAAAGAAAGGAAGCATCATCAAATGACATTAATCGTATCAGCAATCGGACAAGGCCTGATCTGGGGTTTGCTTGGAATCGGCCTTTTCATCACATTCAGAATCTTGAACTTCCCGGATATGACGGTCGAAGGAACCTTCCCGTTCGGTGCTGCCGTTTGCGTCAGCGCGATCACTCATGGCCTTGGCCCGGCCGAAGCCACCTTGCTCGCATTTTTTGCAGGACTTTTAACCGGGCTTGTCACCGGATTGCTTTATACTAAGCTGCACATTCCGATTCTTCTTTCGGGAATCCTCGTCATGACGGGCATCTACTCCGTCAACCTGCGCGTTTTGGGCAAGGCCACGGTCGGCTTGCTGCACAAGAAGACGCTTTTTTCCTGCAGCTTCCTGACCAGCCTTCCTGAAAACTTCCCGTCGGTCTTTGTCGGCACTGCATTTTCCGTCATCGTCATCATCTTGATTGCCCTCTTTTTAAATACAGAGCTGGGACAGGCGCTGATCGCAACCGGCGACAATGAAAAAATGGCACTTTCGCAAGGCATCAATACCAACGGCATGAAAATCCTCGGTTTGATGATTTCAAACGGCTTGATCGGGCTTTGCGGCGGCATCATCTCGCAAAACAACGGCTATGCGGACGTCAACATGGGCATCGGAACGATCGTCATCGGTCTTGCCGCAATCATCATTGGCGAGGTCGCATTCGGAAACCTCAGCTTGACGGTTCGCCTGGTCGCCGTCGTCATCGGAAGCATCTTATACCGTTTCGTTTTGCTGATCGTTTTGAAACTCGGATTCGGCACGAACGATTTCAAGCTGATTTCCGCGCTCGTGCTTGCAATCTGCCTGTCGCTTCCGTTATTTGAAAAGAAATTCAAAACAAGCATCATTTTGAAAAAAGGAGTTGAGCGCCCATGAGCGAAAATATTTTAGAAATGCAAAACGTCACGACCTGCGTCAATGAAGGAACTTCCGAAGAAAAGGAAATCTTAAAAAATATCAGCCTGAACGTCAAAAAAGGCGACTTCATTACTTTATTGGGCACGAACGGGGCAGGCAAATCAACTCTTTTAAACGTCATCAACGGTTCGCTTTCCCCAAGAAGCGGCTCGCTCAAAATTGCCGGAAACGACGTCACGAAACTTTCAGTCGTCAAACGCGCCCGCTTCATTTCGCAGGTCTTCCAAGATCCCAAAGCAGGCACGGCACCACGAATGACGGTGGCAGAAAATCTTCTTTTGGCAAAGCGTCGCGGCCAAAAGCGCCGCTTGAAACTGCGCGGTCTGAACAATGCGCTCCCTGAATTCAGCGAACTGACCAAAAAATTGCCAAACGGTCTTTCAGAAAGGCTCAACACTTTCACCGGCGACCTTTCGGGCGGACAAAGACAGACTTTGAGTTTTCTGATGGCCACGATGGGCAATCCTGAAATTTTGCTGCTTGACGAGCATACGGCAGCGCTTGATCCCAAGACGAGTCAGCAGCTGATGGAGCTTACTCAAAACACGATCGAAGAAAAACAGCTGACATGCATCATGATCACGCACCACTTAAAAGACGCTTTGAAATACGGCAATCGCATGATCATCTTAAACGACGGCAAGATCGTGCTTGATAAAAGCGGCAAGGAAAAAGACAATTTGACGGAGGATGAGGTTTTGAAATTTTTTACCAATTGAATCGACTGGCAAAGGACTGAAAAAAGTCACGTTTTCCTCTTGAAATAAATTGAATGCCGAACAAAGGAAGTCCAAGACGACTGATTTTGTCCGGCATTTTTTCAGTTTTGATACATGAAAACAAACTTTTTTGTCAAATACAGTGCTGAACATCTCCTGCTCAATCAATATGCCAATCCTTCGATTACTGGAAACGTCACCTTTTCGGAACTTTTTGATACACGGAAATGAAAACAGACTTTTTTCTTATTTCCATCATAGCAAGCGATTGTCATGCATACGCAAAAAACCGGATTGAATTGCAACTAATTGCAAATCATCCGGTTTTTCAGTTTGAGGCATGGTTTTCACGGTCTCTTTTAGTTTGAGACACGGTTTTTCAGCCTCTTCTCTGCATTTTTACATCGAAAGGTCAGAACCCTTGTTTTCAATGACTTTCTTATACCAGTAGAACGAATCCTTCGGAATGCGTTTCAAAGAACCATTGCCGCGATCATCGCGATCAACGTACACGAAACCGTAGCGCTTCTTCATTTCGCCAGTTCCGTTTGAAACAAGGTCGATGCAGCCCCACATCGTGTAGCCCATCAGATCAACGCCATCAATGTTGACGGCGTCATCCATCGATTGAATGTTTGCCTGCAGATACTTGATGCGGTAATCATCGTGAATCTTGCCGTCTTCTGCGATTTGATCGCTCCATCCGATTCCGTTTTCAACGATCCAGAGCGGCTTGTGATATCTGTCCCAAAGCGTATTCAATGCCAGACGCAGACATTGCGGATCAGTTGCCCAGCCCCAGGCATTCGTTTCAAGGTACGGATTCTTGACGCCGTCCATACCAAGATTTCCGCTTGCCTTTGCCTCAGTTTCGTGCGTCGTCAAAACGCCTGAACCGTAGCAGGAGAAGCTGAGAAAATCAACGGTGTAGTTCTTGATCAATTCGTAGTCTTCAGGCTCGTCATCAAGCTTGATGCCTTCACGTTCGTATTTCTTCCATTGATAGTCAGGATAACGTCCGCCGGATTGAACGTCCGTGTAGAACAGCATTTGCTGATCATGTTCAAGCACCAAAACCTGATCGGCGGGATCGCACGTATAGGCATATGCCGGTTGATAGGCCAACATTTGACCGACCATCATCTCAGGATCAATTTCGTGTGCTGCTCTGACTGCCTTGGCACTTGCAACAAATTGATTATGGGCGCCTTGAGCCCTGTTTTGAGCATTATCGTCCAAAAGACCGCCGCCCATGTACGGACACATTTCCATGGCATTGATTTCATTGAACGTCAGCCAATACTTGACCTTGCCCTTGTAGTATTTGAAGACGGTCTTGGCATAGTTTTCAAAAATATCGATCATCCTGCGATCATGCCAACCACGGAAACGAATCATCAGGCTCAGCGGCGTTTCATAGTGTGAAAGCGTCACGAGCGGTTCCATGCCGTATTGATGGCAAAGATCAAAAACCTTGTCGTAAAATGCAAGCCCTTCTTGATTAGGTTCAGGATCATCACCGTTCGGGAAAATGCGCGACCAATTGAGCGAAAGTCTGAAGCACTTGAAGCCCATCTCGGCCATCAATTTGAGGTCTTCTTCATAGTGATGATAGAAATCGGTTGCCGTATGACTTGGATAATAGAAACCGTCAACCAAGGCCGGTTCTGCATCCGCTGGAAAATCCAGATATCCCCCGCCCCAGGAAATCGGTGATTTGCCTGTCGTCCCGTCAGCTTTCTTCCAAGTAACGCAGCGCGGTTCCGTTGCAGAACCGTTCGTTACGACGTCAATGGCATTCAAGCCTTTGCCGCCTTCGTCAAATCCACCTTCGTATTGATTGGCAGCCGTTGCGCCGCCCCACAAGAAACTTTCTTTAAAAGCCATTTATTTTCCCTCTTTCTTATTATTCTTCCATATGCACGGGATCAATCACGTCCTCCAAGAAGAAACGTTGTGATTCGGTGTCAAAGTCATATTTGAAAATTCCGCAATTAGGAATGCGATGTTTCTTTAAAATCGGTTCCGGATCTTGCCAAGCAGACAAGAAATTGGCACAGGCACCAGCGTGAGAGACCGCCAGAACCGTGTTGTTTCCATCTTTGTTCATGACTTCAAGCAAAGTTTTGACGACGCGCTCTCTGACCTCGTTTTCATCTTCTCCGCCAAATTGCTTGTAATATCCGGCATGACGCTGTTCTCTTGAAGGATGAAGATATTCGTGTTCTCCTTCAAACGTTCCAAAGCCCACTTCTCTGATGCCCTTAAGTCTCGCATAAGGCAAAGAAGTGATCAATTCAAGCGTATCGCTTGCTCTTTCGGCCGTTGAACAGCATGCAGCATCAAACTTGATGCCTTCTCGTTCATAATAAGCAGCTGCCGCCTTGGCTTGTTTGATGCCATTTGTCGTCAAAGGCGAATCGCACCAGCCCTGAATCTTGCCTTGGACGTTGAACAATGTTTCCCCATGTCGCATTAAATATAATACTTTCTTCATTTTGTTCGCCTAATATATATACAAATATTTTTACTGACTTTACATTTCATATTATAGCGCTTTCTTTTGGCTGAAGTCAACTATTTTCTTGCCACGAAAAAATTTACTTATATCAGTTTTTATTTCATAAATAAACTTTTACAAGAGGAAATGGCCGGAAACGGCATGCCTCAAATTGAAGACTTAAATGATGCAAATAAGCAAAAAGAGGCCGTCAAAAAGGGGCCGTAACCGAGCTCCGACTTTTACGGGCATATTCCAAAAATCGGCGTTTTATCCGTAATCCACCGGATTGACGCGCAGCACAAATCATGCAGTTGATGCGCGGCACTGCATTTGACAAAAAGTCAGTTTCCATGCATCAAAATTAAAAAATACCGGACAAAGTCAGTCGCAGGTCGACCGCCCTTGTTCGGCATTTCATTCAAGATAAAAAAGCGCGACTTTTTCAAAGTCCTTCTTGCTTAATTTTTGAGTCCTGCGACTCTTTCGTAAACGTCAACCAAATCCTTGGCAAGATCAAGGAAAGTAATCGCATTCATCAAATGATCCTGAGAATGAACGGTCAAAAGCGTAACATTCACATGATTGCCTTGCGCTTCTTGCGTCAGCATCCCAGTTTGGGTATTGTGTGCTTCGACAAGGGCCTGATCGGCATTTTTCAATTTGGCCTTGGCACCTTCAAAGTCGCCGTTTTTGGCGCATGTGATTGCTTCAACTGCAAAGGCTTTGGCATTCCCGGCGTTGATGATCAGCCCCATCGTAATCTGCATCTGTTCTTCTTCAGTAATCTTGTTTTCTTCAGTCATCCGTCGAACCGTCCTTTATTTCATCAAATCAATTGCTTGTTGGAGCACCTTAGGACCGTTCATCATGCCATATGCCGTCATGTCAATTACGGCTAGAGGAATATTCGTTCCTTCAAGCTTGTTTTTGAAATCAGCTTCCAAGTAGCGAACTTGAGGTCCGAGCAAAACGACGTCAATCTTATTCGTAGCAAGCTTTTGATCGGCATCAGAAGCCGCCGTTGCAAAAATTTCATAGTCCAGACCTTGTTCCTTTGCGGATGCTTGCATCTTTGACACCAAGAGACTCGTGCTCATCCCTGCAGCGCAGCATAACATGATTGTTTTTTCAGCCATAATAATTACCTCCAGAAAACACCGTTAAACGTTAACGGTAGCATTGTTGATTTTAGTGGTGTTAACCGCTTTCTTTTTACATCATCATTTATAACATATTGGTACATGTTTGACAAGTGCTTTTTTTAGATTGTTTGATAACTTCTTTGTTGACTTATACCCCCTCTATAAAATGCAGTCTTAAGTATGAAAAAGTGCTCTGGATCGCCCAAGCAATCCAGAGCACCTTATTTTATATTGCAATTTTAGAAAGCACCGCCGCCGGACCCACCGCCGACACCGCC
>ERZ779705.1884-NODE-1884-length-12385-cov-3.890673_pt1 | contig 12385 bp, 9 predicted proteins | sample MGYA00511385_ERZ779705 | MGnify/ENA primary metagenome ERZ779705 (study PRJEB29588, sample SAMEA2145301) | human gut metagenome | biome: human gut; feature: human-associated habitat; material: faeces | place: Denmark | collected 2008/2010 ... | reverse complement strand
CTGCTACAGAAAGGGCGGCTGCGCCGCTGCCTTGCAGGAACTGGCGGCGGGAGATGGAATGAGCCATAGTAAAATCCTTCTTTCGTAAGATCTTGGCAAAAGCTTGCTTCGTGCTTTGGGATAAGAAAGGGGTAACGGAAATAGCTCCGTTACCCCTTTGTAACAGTCGGTGGCCACGGTGCGTGGTCTTATGGTCAGTATAGCATTGAATCTGTGCGCCGTCAATCGTTTTTCGGTGTGTCGGGCACATCCTTTTCTGCGGTGTTTTCCGGTGCGGCAGCAGGGGTTTCGTCCAGCGCGGCGGGGGCTGCTTTTTCCGGGGTCAGTGCTGTGATCACGGAACCGGCCGCAGCGGTTTCTGCGGGGGCGGCAGCCGTCTGTACAGCTGTCTCAGCAGCGTCGGCACCGGCTTCGGCTGCTGCCTTGGCGGCTTCCTCTGCAGCCTTTTTGGCTTCGCGCTCCTCACGCAGCTGCTTTGCCTTGGCAGCGGCTTCTTCCTGCCGCTTTTTGGTGCGGGCCTTGATGCGGCACACGGTGCACACACCATCCACACTGCCCGGCGCAATGGGCTTGCCGCATTCCTTGCACAGGGTCTTGGTGCATTTGTGTACACTTACCGGGCCAAGGGTGGTGAGCTGGCGCAGCTTCATGCCGTTGATGCCATGGTTGGAGCAGGAGGCCACGCACACCTCGCACTCGCTGCACTTCCACGGCGTGATGACGATGCGGGTCTGGCCGTCGGGCAGATCCTCCAGCTTCAGCGCACCGGCGCGGCAGGCCTTTTCGCACTTGCCGCAGCCAAAGCATTTATCGGTAAAGTTGGGCAGGTAGTAGCCGTACTTCAGCGGCGTTTCCATGGATGCCTTCAGCTGCTTTGTGCGCTGGTGCAGCAAAAGGCGGAAATCCACACCGCCGTCGTCCTCGCTGTGCAGGCCGGGCAGCATCTGCAGCAGCTTTTTGGTGCCACTTTTGGAGCCGTGGCTCACCTGCTCAAACATTTCGCGGCGGCTCAGCTCCTTTACGTGGTAGAGCGCTTCGTCCGGCTCGTAGGCCAGAGTGAACCGTGCCTCGAACATGGGCTGGCCAAAGAAATCCACAAGCCTTGTCAGCTCCTTGCGCAGCTGGGCGGCGCACAGGTCGTTCTCACATTCACCGCAGGGGGTCAGGTCCAGCACGATCTTTTTGTTCAGGGCAAGGTAGGCCAGTGTCTCCCATGTGAGGGCAGAGATGCAGGTGCGCACCATGGAATTTTTGCGGGTGGACTTTTCGCAGCCGATCCAGATGGTGTCATTGTCGGTATCGGCGGCAGAGGTGTCCCGCTGCACCTGCTCCGGCGAAGGGATGATGCAGCCGCTGCGGCAGGCAGAGACACACAGGCCGCACTCGGTACAGGGGTCCCAGTCCTTCACAAGGTTCGGGCGGGTAAAGATCTGTTCGCCATAGGGGCAGATATCCTTGCACTCGGTGCAGGGCTTGCGATGGGGATGCAGGTTCCAGCACTGGCGGCGGTTGATCTCGGGATGGGTAGTTTTCATCAGCATATCCATCGCGGTGCGTGTAAAAAAGCCCATAGTTTACTCCTTTTCCACAACCGAAGTGATGTTTGCGTGGTCGATCAGGAAACGCTGCACCTTCTGAGTGGTCACGGCAGAGGCCACAGCGTCCCGGCTGAGCACATTGCGGATCTCGGCTTCCGGGGTATCGTGCAGCTTGGAAAGGCGGACGTACTCGGCATCCACCTCTGCGTTGGACACGGTAATCTGTTCGGCCTTGGCGATGGCCTGCACCGCAAGGATGCTGCGCATCTTGCGCTCGGCATCCCGGCGGAAGGCGGCGCGCACCTCGTCCGGTGTGGTCTGGCCTGCCTTGCAGTACAGCTCCATGGTCATTTTGCTGCGGCGCAGCCGTTCGCGCAGGGCGTTCATGTCATGGTCGGCATTCTGGTCCAGAATGGCGTTATCCAGCTCCGCCGTCAGATTGGCACCGGCCATGCCCAGCAGGGCGGCTCCGGCAATTCGGTCGGCGTTGGCCTCGTGGGAGCGGCGCTTCTTTTCGCGGATGCTCTCCTTCAGGGCATCCACCGTATCAAAGCCCAGTGTCTTGGCAAAGGCATCGTCCAGCGGTACAGGCTGCTTTTGCTCCACGGTGTGCAGGGTGATGGCGAACTGTGCCGTTTTGCCGGAAAGCTCCGGCACCCGGAACTCGGCGGGATAGGTAAAATCGAACCGGAAGCTCTCGCCTGCTTTGTGGCCGTACACGGCATCCTCGGCGGCGGGCATCAGCTGACCGGTGCCCAGCACCACGGTCACATTTTCCATTTTGCTTTCCGGGATGGGTGCGCCGTCCATGAAGCCCTCAAAATCCAGCGTGACGCGCATCCCGCGTGCGGCGGACTTTTCCACCGGTGCAAAGGGAGCGTGGGTACGGGTAAGGTTCGCCGCCTCCAGCTCCACGGCCTTTTCCGATACCGGGCGCACCCGGCGGGTGAATTCCAGCCCCTTGTATTGGCCCAGCGTGACCTTGGGCAGGGCGTTTGCATTCTGTTCCATGGGAAATACTCCTTTTATATCCAAAGCGTTTGCAATTCAAAGTCCATGTCCGGCAAGCCAGGCTTCCGCCACCCGCGAGAACATTTCGGGGTAGAGGGCATCCTCCTGCGCGAAGGCATCCAGATAATATTCCACCTCAGCCCGGTCGGCAGGCTCGGTGCGCTCCCACACGGTGAACACGGTGCCGTTGCCCATGTCAAAGCTGGCGGCCTGCATAAAGTGCTCATCCCGCGCGGCGCAGAAGAGGGCGTTCCAACGGCCGGAAAGCTCGCCACCGCTGACAAAGGTCTGGGGGAGCGGCTCTGCGGTGAGCACGTACTTCGCCTCAAAGAACCGCACCGGGAACTCGTGGGTGCCCGGGATGGAGATGCCGGCGGCCAGCTTGCCCTGGATGTCCGGCAGGGCGGCGTACTGGAATATGTCCGAGTTGTACAGCATATCGTGGGGGATCATGTAGGCGAACTCGCCCTTTTCCGCATCGCAGTGGGCATCGATCCAGTCGTCCACGCGCTGGATCTGGGCGGCATCGGTGCGGTCGTAGGTGAGCTTGTCCAGCCGGACGAATTCCGACACGGCCTTGAGGGGAAAATGATCCACCACAAAGCCCGGCAGAGCAACGGTGGTCAGCGGCGAGCAGCGCACGGACACTGCAAACACCATGGTAAAGCCCCAGTAGCAGAGCTTGACGGCGGTGTGCTTTTTCAGGCCGTCGGCCAGTGCGGCGGAACCAACGAGGAACAGCAGCAGCCACCCAGGCACGAACAGCAGCATCTGGTGGGAGCCGGTGTTCTGTACCCGGGTAAACAGCACAAGGCTCACCAGCAGCTCTGCCCCTGCAAGGCAGGGCAGGGCAGGCAGACGGCGTTTTGCGGCAAACCACAGCCCCATTCCGATGAGGATGAAGTTCAGCAAACCGATGCGCAGTGTCTGTGCGGCCAGCTCCAGCGTGATGCCGCCGAAGTTGTAGTAAGAGTAGCGCCCGGCGTAGTCAAAGCTTAAAATTTTGCGCACCATGGGCAGAAGCAGCAGCACCATGGCCCCGGCCGCACACAGGCCGAACACGGCTAGCCGGACGAGGCGGTGCACAGCCCGGGACTGCTGGCCGCTTTTTGCCAGCCGGATGCTGGAAACTGCCAGCATCACCACGTAGGCAAAGCAGTAGCCCACCACAAAATATAAGTACCAGCGCCGGGTGAGGATGATGCCCGCCGTGGCGGCGAAGATGAGCAGATAGCGGGGCAGGTCGATGCCGTCAAAGCGGTAGTCCAGTGTGAGCAGCATAAGCATGAAGGCAAAAATCAGCCCGAACCAGTCCGGCTGGCCCAGCACCGCCGACATGCGCAGGAACGGGAAGGTAGCGCACCACGAAAAGCCGATGAGGAAATACCAGAACCGGTTCTTTACCCGTAGCATCCGGCCCACCTTGACCGTCAGGCCCGCCAGCAGCACCAGCAGGCTGGGCAGTACGCTGAATACCTGACAGAATGCGTAGTCGTCGCCGGTCTTGCCGCTCAGGCAGAACGGGAACTCGGTGAACAGGGTGATGAAATTCGTATAGTCCTCGGTGATGGAATCGAGGAGAAACCGGAAGCCTGCGCCTGTGCTCTGGGCAAAGGCGGCTTCGGCATGATACTGCTTTAGAATGTAGTTTACGTAGTCCCAGTGGTAGAGGAAGGTGCGGCTGCCGAGGGTCCAGTAAAAGTAAAGCACGGCCGCTGCCCACAGGCCCACCAGCACCGCCTTGTGGAACAGGTCCAGCTCCATACCGGCCCGGCGCAGCACCAGCAGCGCCAGTGCAAACAGTGCTGCATTGCACCACAGGCTCACCAGCGGGAAAAACAGGCTGCTGCCCGGTGCGGCAAGGCAAAATATTATAAGCGCCATCGCTCCGGCAGCAAGGCCCAGCCAGACCTTGCCAAGGACAGACAGACGGGAAACGATTCCACTCATCCCAAAAACCTCTCAGCTGCAGAATATCACAGCTACAGTATAGCAAGCAAAATCTGCACTGTCCAGCCGCTGTGCACGGAAAACAGCAAAATGTCCCGCCGCTTTGAACGCAGACGGGACATTTTAAAACGAATATTACTTGTTGGAATTGGCTGCGGCCTTTGTGCTGCGGGCAGCGCGGCGCTTTGCGTTCAGGGCTTTGTTGGCGCTGATGCGGGCTGCATCGGGGTTCGGGGCCTCCGGCGCAAGGCGCAGCAGGCAGCTGCCCATGGCAGGCAGGTCTACTGTAAGGGTATAGTCCCGACCAAACACACCGCCATCGGTGGTGTGAAGCTTTGTCTTGCGGCGGCCCTTCAGTGCACCGCCCCACTCGGGGGATTCGGTGTTCAGCACCTCCTCGGCACTGCAGGGAAAGCGCAGATACAGCGGGAACTTTTTGTGGGCGTGGTCCTGCGTGTTCATGATGCACAGCAGGTTTTCGCCCCGGCCCTTGCGCAGCCATGCGTACACGCCCTCGCTGCGGCTCTCGCAGGCCACCCACTCAAAGCAGTCGGGGTTGTACTCGCCATCGTAGAGTGCAGGCTCAGTGGAATACACCCGGCACAGGTGGGCAAAGTATTTCTGGAACGCATCGTGGAAGGGGTATTTCAGCAGGTCCCAGTCCAGCTCCCGTTTTTCGTCCCACTCCCGGAAGTGTCCCATTTCGTTGCCCATGAAGTTCAGCTTCTTGCCCGGGTGCATGTACATATAAAAATAGAGGGTGCGCAGCTGGGCGCATTTTTCCGCATAGGTGCCCCACAGCTTATCGATGATGGTCTTTTTGCCGTGCACCACCTCGTCGTGGCTCAGCGCCAGCAGATACAGCTCGTTGTAGAAGTAGTGCATGCTGAAAACGATCTTGCCGTAGGCATTTGGCCGCTCACCGAAGGGGGTGGCAAAATAGTCCAGTGTGTCGTGCATCCAGCCCATGTCCCACTTGTAGTCGAAGCCCACGCCGTCGTAGCGGGTGGGAGCTGTCACCTTGAGGAAGTTGGTGGAGTCCTCTGCCATGTAGATGCCGGTGGGCCAGCGCTCGTTCAGCCCGTGGTTCAAACTGCGCAAAAAGTTCACCGCGCCCTGATTTACGCCGCGGTTGGGGTCGCCCTGCCAGTACAGCGCCCGGGAGATGGCGTCCATGCGGATGCCGTCGCAGTGGTACACGTCCATCCACAGCCCGGCGGCGCTGCTCAAAAAGCTGCACACCTCCCGGCGGTAGTAGTTGAAGTTGCAGGTGCCCCACTCGCTGTGGCCCACATCGCTGTCGTACTCGTAGAGGTGGGTGCCGTCAAACTTTGCCAGAGCGTCGGCGTTGGCGGCAAAGTGCACCGGCACAAAGTCCATGATGACGCCGATGCCCATGCGGTGGCAGGCGTTCACAAAGCCGGCAAACTGGGCGGGAGTGCCGTAGCGGCTGGTAACGGAAAAGTAGCCGGTGGTCTGGTAGCCCCAGCTGCCATCGAAGGGATGTTCGGCCAGCGGCAGCAGCTCCACATGGGTAAAGTGATGGTCCAGCAGCCAGGGAATCAGCTCCTTGGCCAGCTCCTCATAGTTGTACCAGCCGTCTGAGCCGTCCTCCTGCTTGCTGCCGGGCTTGTGCCGCCAGCTGCCAACATGCATCTCGTAGATGTTCAGCGGGCGGTTGCGGCATTTGTCGCGGCGCTCCATCCATGCACTGTCATCAAAATGAAAGTCCAGTTTTACCAGACGGCTGGCCGTGCCCGGCCGCAGCTCGGTGGAAAATGCGTAGGGGTCGCTGCGCATCACCACACTGCCGTCGGCGCCATGCACCCGGTATTTATAAAGGTCGCCCTCTGCAAGGCCGGGGACGAATGCGCTCCACACGCCGGTATCGGCTTTTTCCATGGGCACGCCTGCCTCCCAGCCGTCGAAGCCGCCGCAGACTTCCACTGCTGTGGCACCGGGGGCCCACACCGCAAAGCGCCACCCTTTGGTGCCGTTGTCGGAGCAGGGATGCGCACCAAGGATGCGGTAGGCATCAAAGCAGTCTCCATTGAAGAATTCACGGGGAATGGCGGGGTAATTCATGCAAAGATCTCCTTACATTCTATGATAGGCAGCGCCCGGCGGCACTGCATGTGACACAGGTATTTGGGCAATATATCCAATAAAAACAAGACGAAATGGGGCATAGTGGCTGATATTCTTGTAGATTCTTGACAAAAATCAGCAAAAATTAACATGCTTTACAGATTCTGTGCTATACTATTCCTGCCGCCGCAGTGGGCGGAGGCTGATTTTTTTGTATGGGAGCGGTATGAACAATGGCTTGGTATGACAACGCGGTATTTTATCACATCTATCCTCTGGGGCTGTGCGGCTGCGCACACGAGAACGATGGGCAGGCGGTGCCCGGCGCGTTTAATAAACTGAACGCATGGGCTGAGCACGCAGCGGACATCGGCTGCACGGCCATTTATATCGGCCCGCTGTTCGAGAGCGGCTCCCATGGCTACGACACCATCGATTACCGGCTGGTAGACCGCCGCCTTGGCACGAACGCAGAGTTCAAGGACTTTGTGGCCCGGTGCCATGCCCGGGGCCAGAAGGTGATCGTGGACGGCGTGTTCAACCATGTGGGCCGCGATTTCTTTGCGCTTCAGGACCTGAAGGCAAACCGCGAGAACGCCCGCTATAAGGACTGGTTCTGCGATGTGAATTTCTGGGGCAACAACGAGTACAACGACGGCTTTTCCTACGGAAACTGGGGCGGCTTCAATCTGCTGGTCAAGCTGAACCAGCGCAACCCGGAGGTGCAGAACTACCACTACGAGACCATCCGCTTCTGGGTGGATGAATTTGATATTGACGGCATCCGTCTGGACGCAGCCGATGTGCTGGACTTTGACTTTATGCGCGGTCTGCGCCGCCTTGCCAACGAGGTAAAGCCAGAGTTCTGGCTCATGGGCGAGGTGATCCACGGCGATTACAGCCGCTGGGCAAACCCGGAGATGCTGCACTCGGTGACCAACTACGAGCTGCACAAGGGCCTGTGGAGCGGCCACAACGACCACAACTATTTCGAGATCGCCCACACCATGCGCCGTCTGCAGGGCCTGTGCCACGATACCCGGCTGTATCTGTTCTCGGATAACCACGATGTGGAGCGCCTGCCCAACAAGCTGCGCAACCGGGAGCACATCCGCCACATTGCAATTCTAGTATATACGCTTTGGGGCATTCCGTCCATCTATTATGGCTCAGAATTTGGCATTGAAGGCAAAAAAGAGTGGGGAAGCGACTGGCCGCTGCGCCCCTGCCTGGAACTTTCCGACTTCAAGGACGCTGAGACCACCAACCCTGTCACCAGCGTGTATGCCGCACTGGGCAGACTGAAGGCGGAGCTGCCGGAGCTGACCGACGGCGAGGTGAAAGAGCTGCAGCTCACCACCCAGTGCTATGCCTTTGCCCGGGTGCTGGATGGAAAGGCCTGCGTCGTGGTGCTGAACAACGGCGACAGTCCCGCACAGCTGGAATTCCAGCTGCCGGTGGAGGCATCCTCTGCAAAGGACCTGTTGGCCGACACGGTGGGCGCACAGCCCGTTTTGACCAGCATGGAGTGGGGCCGCATGAAAGTGCAGTTGCCCTCCAATTATGCTACCATCCTGCAGCTGGAAAAGTAAACGCATTCTTGCATGATCCGCCGTCTTTTGCTACAATAAGAGCATAATACCGTAAAGCGGAAAGGAAGCTTTGAAGACCATGAATGCAGCGCAGCGCAGAGAATCCATTCTGAAACGGCTCAGCGGGGCCGAAGCACCGGTCAGTGCCAGCGCACTGGCGGCTTTGCTGGGGGTCTCGCGCCAGATCGTGGTGGGGGATGTGGCTCTGCTGCGGGCAGGCGGTGCGCAGATCGATGCAACGCCCCGGGGCTATCAGCTGCACCCGGCGGAAAAAGGCTATACCGCCATTCTGGCCTGCGTGCACAGCACCGAGGACGAGATGCGCACCGAGCTGTACACCGTGGTGGATCAGGGCGGCATCGTGGTGGATGTGGCCGTGGAGAACAGCCTGTATGGCGAGCTGCGCGGCAACCTGAACCTTGCCAGCCGCTACGATGTGGACAACTTCATCCAGCAGGCCAAGGACACGCCGGAAGCACTTTTGAGCCGCATGACCGGCGGCGTGCATCTGCACACCCTGCACTGCCCGGATGCCGGGAGCTTTGAGCGCATCAAAAAAGAGCTGGAAGAAAAAGGCATCCTGTACCGCAAGGAGTGATGCGGATGGGGACAGACCCAGTATAAAAAAGGCTGAGGGCCTTGTCTATCCGCAAAACAGGAAAATGGTTGGATAATCAACGAAAAAGCAAAAGAGGTGGGTTTTCTGGATATTCGCATTGAAAAAACGGAGCGTGCCATCAAGCAGGCATTCATGGAGCTGCGGGCGCAGAAACCGCTGGAAAAGATCAAGGTCAAGGAACTGTGCGATCTGGCCTGCATCAATAAGTCCACCTTTTATGCGCATTATCAGGATATCTATGCGCTGGCCAACGCCATGGAGGACGAAATGGTGGAGGAGGTGGTGGAAAGCCTGCCACAGCTGACCGCCCGTGATGTAAGCGAGCGCACCGAGTGGCTGACCCGGGAAATGTTCCGGGCGTTTACTCGGAATCAGACCGAGATCGGCATTCTGTTTTCCGGCTCCCGTCAGGGGCTGTTCATCAACCGCGTGGAAGCTGCAATGAGCAAATGCATCTCGGAGAGCGACCCCTCGTTTGATGCCGATGTGGTGCGTAAGATCGTGCTTTCCTTCTGCGTGCAGGGCTGCTACTACACCTTCACCAGCTACTGCGGCCAGATGGACGAAAAGCGGCTGGTGGCTCTGCTTGCGTCCATTGCACGCGCGGCACAGAAGATCAGGATGTAACACAACAAGTTAGAATGCCCGCCGCGTGCGCTTTGGGCATGAATAGCGGAAAAATAATTTTAATAGAGCAATGCCGGGCGGTCTGCGGACCGCCCGGCATTGCGTTTTCACGGGAAAGGTCGTGGAGGAAAACAGCATTTGCTGGTCAGGACGAACTCCTTCCGTCAAACCCTGCGGGTTTGCCACCTCCCTCAATGAGGGAGGCTCTGTCGAAACCGAAAGTTTTGCACCTGAGCCGAAAGCTTTTCCGACGCGAAAGGCTCCCTCTTTGAGGGGGCTGTCGCCGCAGGCGACTGGGGGAGTTTTTTCAGGTCAGCAGGTTAAAGCCCATAATGACCACGCCCAGCACCACCAGCACAATACCGGTGGCACGGTTCAGGGTCTTGGGGTCTGCCTTATTGGCAAACACAGCGGCAATGCGCGCCCACAGCAGGGTGAACACCACGCACAGCGCCCAGACGAACCAATTGGGCGCACCGCCGATCATGAAGTGGGAGGCAGCACCGGTCAGAGCGGTGAAGGCCATAATGAACACGCTGGTGCCCACGGCGGTCTTCAGCTCGTAGCCCAGCACACTGGTGAGGATGAGCAGCATCATCATGCCGCCGCCTGCGCCGATGAAGCCGCAGATGAAGCCGATGAGCACACCGCACACGATGGACTGGATGGCACGCTTTTTGGCGCTGACACCCTGCATAGCTTCCTTGGTCGTCATGACCGGGCGCACAATGAACTTGATGCCCAGCAGGAAGGTCATGAACACCGAGAAGCCGCCCATGGTGGCCGAGGGCACTCTGCTGGCCACCCAGCTGCCCACCACCGTGAACACCAGCACGCTGGCCATCATGATAAGGCCGTTGCGGATGTCCAGATTTTTGTTTTTATGATAGGTATAGGCCGAGACGGCACTTGCCAGCACATCCGAAGAAAGAGCGATGCCCACCGCCATGTAAGGGTCCATGTGCAGGAAGGTGATGAGCATGGGGCTGATAACTGCAGCCGCACTCATACCGGCAAAGCCGGTGCCAAGGCCGGCCCCCATGCCGGCAAAAAAGGTGACAAGAACCGTAAACAACACGTTCATTTTATGCGTTCTCCTTTATAATTTCGTCCAGATTTTTCCCGATCAGCTCCATGGTCCGGAAAAAGACCTCCTGATCGGCCGGCTCCACATGATCCAGCAGGCGCTTGAAAAAGGCATTCTGCACCACACGCCCCTTGCGGATGATCGGGTCTGCCTTGCCGGTGCAGAGCAGCTTTGTTTTGCGGCGGTCGCTGGCCACAGCGTACCGTTCCAGATACCCTTCCTGCACCAGCTTATCCACATTCATGGAGACGAGGTTTGCCTTGATATGCCGCACCTCCACGATATCGCGGGCGGTTTTGTAATCCGGGTTGTTGGCAAGAAACAGCAGGATGTCCAGCGCCGTCTGCGACAGGCCAAGCTCCTGACACAGCGGTTTGCAGACGGCATTGTACGCCTGTGCGGTCTTGATGGAAAATTCGATATTCGGGTTCACAGCAGGTCTGTCCTTTCATCTTTGAATGATTCATTTTTGAAGTATTATAGTGCAGAAGAGGGGAGATGTCAAGAGAAAAAGAGGTCCTGAAAAGCCCGCAGGCTTTTCAGGACCTCAAAACCAAACGAATATTTCAGAACAGCACCACAGCCGCCAGACGCACCAGTAAAGCACACAGCCATGCCACGGTGCACTGGTTCACCACCATGATGACCGCCCACTTGTTGCCCAGCTCCCGCTTGACCGATGCCACTGCCGCGATGCAGGGGGTGTACAGCAGGCAGAACACCAGCAGGGGAGCCGCCTGCGCCGGGGTGAGGGCCGCCGACAGCGCAACTTCGGAGCCAAAGAGGATGAGTAGCGAGGACACCACGCTCTCCTTTGCCATGAAGCCGGTGATGAGGGCGGTGGAGATGCGCCAGTCCGCAAAGCCCAAAGGCCCGAACAGCGGGGCGATGTCGCCCGCAATGCGGGCAAGGATGCTGGCCTGCGGGTCGGCGGTCAGCCGCAGCTGCAGGTCAAAGTTCTGCAAAAACCAGATGACGATGGTGGCCGCAAAGATCACCGTGAAGGCCTTCTGCAAAAAGTCCCGGGCCTTTTCCCACAGCAGCTGTGCCACGTTTTTCAGGCCGGGCAGGCGGTAGTTGGGCAGCTCCATGACAAAGGGCACCGCCTCGCCCTTGAACACCGTGCTCTTGAGCAGCAGTGCCGCCAGCACGCCCACCGCGATGCCGGTAAAGTACAGCAGCACCATCACAAGGCCCGCATACTGCGGGAAGAACGCCGCCGCAAACAGGCTGTAGATGGGCAGCTTTGCCGAGCAGCTCATGAACGGGGTGAGCAGGATGGTCATTTTGCGGTCGCGCTCCGAGGGCAGGGTGCGGCTTGCCATGACGCCGGGCACCGTGCAGCCAAAGCCGATGAGCATGGGCACGATGCTGCGGCCCGAAAGGCCGATGCGGCGCAGCAGCTTATCCATCACAAAAGCCACGCGGGCCATGTAACCGGTATCCTCCAGCATGGAGAGGAAGAAGAACAGCACCACGATGATGGGCAGAAAGCTCAGCACGCTGCCCACGCCGGTAAAGATGCCGTCGATGAGCAAGGAGTGCACCGCCGCATTGACGTTCCAGTTGGTAAGCGCCGTGTCCACGATGCCGGTCAACGCGTCGATGCCCGTTTCCATCAGGTTCTGGAAGAACAGGCCGATGACGTTGAAGGTGAGGAAGAACACCAGACCCATGATGGCGATAAAGGCCGGGATGGCGGTGTACTTGCCGGTGAGGAATTTGTCGATGCGGTTGGAGCGCAGCTGCTCTTTGCTTTCGTGGGGCTTGACCACCGTCTTGGCTACCAGCTCCTGAATGAAGGAGAACCGCATATCCGCAATGGCGGCGGCGCGGTCCAGCCCGCGCTCCTGCTCCATCTGCACGATGATAT
>ERZ779705.1847-NODE-1847-length-12556-cov-1.906887_pt1 | contig 12556 bp, 9 predicted proteins | sample MGYA00511385_ERZ779705 | MGnify/ENA primary metagenome ERZ779705 (study PRJEB29588, sample SAMEA2145301) | human gut metagenome | biome: human gut; feature: human-associated habitat; material: faeces | place: Denmark | collected 2008/2010 ... | reverse complement strand
AGACGGTAGGCGCTGTCGTCCACGGCCAACACCTGCCCCTGAAGCGTTACGAGCATCTTCTTCGAGGTCTCGTGGGTTTTCACTGCTTGGGAATAGTAATACGTGACGGTGCTCCTGCCTTCGACCAGCGAGTCGAGCCGGACGTCTTCGGGATAGGGAAACTTCACGAAGCGGTTGAAGGCCGCCTCACGCCCCACGGTATCGGGGCGGAAGCGTTCGACATAGGTTTCGTACTGCCAGTAGTCGCGCTCTTGCAGCAGCGAGAACCGTCCGCCGCGGATCATCAGATCTTCGAGCGCCACGGATTCGTCGGGTTTGTGAAGTATCGGTGTGATTACGACGCTGCGGCTCTTGCCCAACAACTGCTTGGGCAGCGTCACGATGAAATCCAGCACGACGCGCCCGTTGCGTTCGGGAATAGACCGCATCTTCGCCACGACCGTCACCTGCTCGATCTGAAGGGCCATGACACGCTCACCGTCGGCAAGCGTATCCACGGGTGCAAGAAAGAATGTATTGCTGTCACGCTGGAGTTTTACGACCTGCGGGCGGTAGTCCTGCTGCCGCTCTTGCCGCTCGGCGCGGGTAAGCTGCGAGAGCGAGGCAGTCATCTGCTGCCGCTGAAGCCGTCCGGCTACCGAGCAGCCGAACAGGCTTCCGAGCGCTGCCGACAGCAGACCTATCTGCAATATCTTATTGCATATCTTCATGGCTAAAAGATATAAGAGAATGAGACTTCCAGTTTTGTCGGCGCCAGCGTCCAGCGTCGGTAACGGTAGATGTATTCATCCTCCCAGTCAGAGACGGTCGGGTCGTGGCGTGTGTCTTCGGTATGGAACAGCCCTATGCCGGCTTCGAGGGCGATATTCCATCGTTTCGAGAGCATCCACGCATATCCGTAGCTGACACCGAGGCCATAGGCATGACCCTTATAGCGTTTTGTCCGGCTTCCGAGGTCGTAACCGACATAGGTAAGGTGTTGTCCGAGAAAGTGTCCGACGAAGGATTCGTAGAACCAGTAGCGGCCGCCGAGCTGTACGGCGTGGAAGTTCATCGAGAGGGATGCGGTTTGCACCGGATTCCAGTAGCCGGACAGCTCCAGCGACCAGTTGTCCGTCAGGGCCGCTTCGGCCCCGACGTTCAGCGTCGCGCTGCACACCGCAAGAGCATTGGCCCTTACGGCGAAGATCTGCGCCGCAGCCCTGCGGGGCAGCCCCCACAAGGCCGCCGACAGCAGCACGAACAGTATGACTCGTTGTTTGTTCATTATCGTTAGCTATTATTTCGGTTTTATTCCCGGATGCAGCGCACCGGATTGGCAGCATAGCGGTAAAAATCCGTTGTGTTGACGAACGGCGGGTAGTTGCTCGTATCGAATAGGATCGAGGTGCAGGCTACGTCATGGAACACGCCGGTCGAGTCTCCCCAATGAAGATAATACGGAGCGTTCGTGTAGAGCCTTCCGAGCGACCCGTTGCGGTCGTAACGTCCTTCGTAGAATGTTCCGCCCAAAGGTATCTTCGCTGTCTGCGTGCTGTTACAGCGGATTGTAATGTAATAAGGTGTCGATACGCCTATCCGCTCTATTCCCGCAAAATCCTCGGCACCGGGCACTTTCCATCCCGGAGGGCAGGGATCGTAAATGGATTTATGGCTGGTGCGGCTGATATTGTTCTTCCCGGTCGTGACGTTGCCCCAGAGGTTCGGGTGGTGGTCGTAGAGCCAGTCGGCGACCGATGCCCACTCTTCCCAATCCTCGTAAAATACACCGTCCATATAGGTCGTTGGATGCGCTGTGGCCCATTCGAGGGTCATCACGTCGTAAGGCGATTCAGTTCCGAAGGTTCGGGGATTGCTTTCAGCATACTCGAACCCCGGAGCATAGACGGTCGGAGCCTGCGTGTAGGCGTCCGTGGCCAGCGCCGGATACGGGAACGGATCTTTGCGGCCCCACTGGTAATAGAGTCCTTTGGCAGCGGCCTGCGTGCAGTCCGTAGCCAGGGCCCCGAGGTTGCGATCCATAAAGACGGCTCCCGAAGCATAGGTCTGGGCCGTGGCCTCGATATCGTAATCCACCGACCAGATGTGCCACGACCATATGCATACCCCGCGGCTGTCGAGAAGTCCGATCACGGCGTTGCCATAGGTCATGCCGGTTCGGAAGACGATACGTCCGTCGCCGGTCAGTTTCGCGCTTTCAACGATCGCGCCTCGGATCGTGCCCGTTTCCCAAAGCACCCGTGCTTCCGCACCCCGCAGGGGCTCCGGGCGGATGTTCGTCGTCGCACGGCCGTTGCCCATCGTCGTAGCGTCGAACGAATAGGAGGTATTCAATTCCGGCGCGATATAGCAGTTGGCCGTGCCCTCGTCGTCGAGCGGCCGGGTATTGGCCGTGAATTTCGGAAAGATCGCGGCTTCGGGCGAGGTCGGAATGTAGGCATACGAAGCCGAGGTCGAAAGCCGTGTCTTGTAGTCGGCTGCCGAATACCATCCCTCGAAGCGGTATCCGGCTTCGGGTACGGCAGTCAGCGTGCACCCCTTCTCATGGCACAGGACGACCCGGTCGTGCGTCAGGGAAGAAGTTTCAGCGTCATACAACGCTCCGGCGACGGTTACCGTACCGTTCCCGTTTTCAGCCGTCGCGGGGTGAATATATACGTCGAGACGGTTGGCGAAGCGGTGTCCGATGTCGAACGACTGTGTAAATCCCGCATCATCCTCGACCGTGACGGTATAGACCACCTGCGAATTGACTGTCGTATAGATTCCCGGAGCGTAGTTCACGCCGAAGATATTGGGGCCGGGCTGTTCCGGAAGCGTAAGGTCGCGGCCTTCGCCTACGGGAGAGCCGTTCAGACAGAACGCTCCGGCGTTGCCCTGCGCGACACCGATACGTCCCCGAAGCGTCAGGGGTGCGGGACTCCTGTCGATCTCCACGGCAAGCATCTGCAACGGATTGTAGGTGCAATATCCGCCGACCGAGTTTTCTTCGTAGGTATCATGCACATTGACGGCATAGCTGCTAATGCGGGTATCGACCTCGCTGTCGCCCAGGATCGAGATGTTGAACCGGTAGTGTACGTTCGCCCGGACGTTGAAATCCGAAGTGTTGTTTCCTCCGAGATAAATATAATAAGCCAATACTTTCGACCCGCGCACGGCGCGGATCAAAAGATACGAGGCATTCGCGGGGGCATTCTCCGGGTTCTTCTGCTTTTGGTCGGTAATCGTAGCGACGACGCCTTGCATATTGGGCAGCAGATAGCAGTCGTCCGCGGCCTGTTGTCCGGAAAGTCCCACCTCCGGACAATCCGTATAGTCGTCGGGATCATCCGACGGTGCGGCCGCCATATCGAACACGGATACAGAACGCGGTACCGAGAACAGTTGCACGGAGCGCAGTTCGATGTCGGCAACGGCCGGAGTAACGGTAATGTTATAGGAGATTTTCGACACGCAGCGTTGTACTTCGACGGCAAGCAGCGTCAGCATCCCGTCTGCCGAGGGAATTATCGTTATATCGCCCTCATAGGCCATAGGCAATACGTCGTACTTGTCGGCGTGTGTAACGGTAAGATTGTCGCCCAGATCGCGGCCCAGATTGGCGGCAATGCACATCCGATAGTCGCCCGGCAGGCATTCGAAACGCAGCGTCGCAGAGGTCTGGTAACGGTGCAGGACAACATTGCCGTTATCGTCGTAAAGGTAGAGGTTCAGGTCGCGGATGGCCGTTTCATCCGCAGAGCGGGTTACGGAGGACATCCTTTCGGGCCGTACCGTCAGGCTGACAAAGACATCGCGGGGATTTGTACATTCTGTCCTGTCCTCGGCGATACAGCCCCACAGAAACAGGATGGCAGCGAGTATCAACAGATATTTTTTCATAGTCGGAAAAATCTGAAAAAGGGATTGAAAAAAGCTCCCGCCCGCGAGGGACGGGAGCTGCCAAAACAAGAGGGCTATGCCCCCAGCTCGACGTTCTGCGTCACGGGCGTCTCCCAATCGGCGACGGTGACCGATACGGCGCAATCCTGCCCTACGAGACCCGTGATATTGGCCGCGACACGGTAGTAGCCGTTTCGGAGAATCTCGCCCGCGGCCTTACCCGTCAACTCGACCGAATAGGTCACCTCCGAGCGGTCGTCCGTAGTCGAGGTGCTGCCGTCCGAATCGTATGTGGTGTTAATTTCCAGCAGGATGCGGTTGCCGGCGGTCAATGTGCCGTTTTCGAAGATGTAGAACAGGCTGTTCGTCTTTCCCGAAGTCATGGCGGGAGTCTGCGTGTGGCTGAAGGTCATGGCCCCGGGTGTCGGCGTTCCGACCACGACGAGCGACTGCGAGGCGGCTTTGGAGAGTTTTACCGAGTTGATAGTAAGTGTTCCGGCATATTTGTCGGCGAACGACGGGTCGATGGTCGTCTGAAGGGCTACTTTAGCGACAGTGCGTTTGAGCGTGATGCCGACATTGGTCGTGGAGTTCACGGCCCCGACGGTCTGCGATTTCATGCCCGACATCACGAAGCCGCCCGAACGCTTGGCTGCGGTGGACACCTCGGCAAAGGTGCCGTTATAGTCGGCGGCCGACTTCTCCACGAGGGCCGTAAGGGCCGCCCGGGTCTTGGCCGACGAGGCGTCGTAGTTCGCTATGGCGTAGAATGAACAGGGGGTGCTGGCAAGAGATTTAGGTAGGGAGAATGTCGCCGATTTCGCGGCCAGCTCGCTGGATGTTAAATCCCGGCGAATAACGAAGTTGTCGGCATTATCGAAGACGAAAATCGACAGTGACGACAACGAAGACTCTCATGCCTCGGCCGAGGCTGTCGAATCGAAGAAGGAGCGGGTGTCGGCGGCATCATCGGTAAGCGTAAGTGCGATACGTGCCCCATCGGTGAAAGAATTGGGGGAAGGTACGACTTCGGTCTCCTTGTTGCAGGAAACGAATGCGGCAGCGAAGACTGCAACGGCTAAAAGGATGTTTTTCATGTTATTTGGATTTTGAATGCAGCGATGCACTATGCGTCGCTTTCTGCTGCAAATGTATAATACAAAATCACTGAAAAGTACACTTTTCCGGATGCCTCTCGGGAAAAATCAAAAAGTTTTTTGTAAAGTATGAAAATATAATCAACTGAAAAATAAACTGTTGAAACTTTGCAAACGGAGAAAAACTTTCTGATTTTCTCGTCCTTGACAGGTCTCCGCTCTCTCTATCGCAGGTGTCTTTCGACGACTTGCTCATAGGCTTTTTTCAATTTATCCAGAAAAGGTGTGACCGCCGTGCTGCGGTCAAGCATCCTGGTTTTCTTGACATAGACATCGTTGATCGTGATATGGAATGTAGAAGACAAGGCACGGACGATCTCGATGAAACGCGCCTTGCGGTTGCCGTACATGATAATCCCGTTTTTATGAAGGGCAACGGCAAGCTCCAGCAACTCTTGCTGCGTCCCTGTCCACAGCAACTCGCCGTCCTGATAGGATAAAGGAAACGAATAGTCTTGGTTCGAGCTATATTTCGTACTATTGCTGACGATATTGATTTCGCAATCCAGAATATACATGATTTTATAGATGAACGTCGTCCTTAAAACATTGTTCGAATATCGATTAAACGATGGATGGGACAATACGTCGAATTCAACCCGGCTGTAATACAGTATTCTCAAAATATCATCCCGGTTATCGAAATTAGCAACCATCTCGGTCATCGTCTCGATAAACTCTTCGTATGCATGGGCTAATTCCGACGGATTCGATTCATTTTGAGTTAGCAACGCGTATATACGGGTATGAATAAGCGTTTTCATAAGACAGGATTCCGTATCTATAGGGTCACATTGCAATATTCTTAATCATATGCGATTAAAATATTTTTTAGATACAGACATAATAGAGATTGTCACTTACCTATGTCATCAATGCATATGACCGTTACTAATGACGAAATAATAGACCGAAAAATGATAAAAGCAGTATGAATAACTTTGAATTTACTCTTTAGTAATCGAGTGTTTAAATCGCGCTATCGTTACATCCTTTGCAAAATCCATTTATTTTCCATTTAACTTAAAGAAAAACCCGTACACCGCCTTTCGGTCGATGCACGGGCCAGATGACGTCGCCTAATGTCTATCCTATACGGATTTACATCGAGTGAGTGCTACTGAATATCTGCATAAGTAATCGTGTATCCCGCAGGGTTGAATGTCCAATCCTGAGAATACTCCGTACCGGTATAAGTTACAGTTGCGCCAAATGCACCTTCTGCGATCTTCTGGAATACAGGCAGCGGATTGACATTCGATGCCTTACGGACGTTAAACATCATAATACCGCCGTAGTTGCCGCTGGCAGCCTGCGAGGAGCGGGTCTTGATCTGATTCAGGAAAATTGCATTGTACGATTGTCCCATCTGGATAGCCTGCGGGCACCAGCGATCGTTCGTTACGCCGGCGAATGCGCTGGAAGTCTGGAAAACATTCGGGCCAAACGATCCGTGATCGGCCAAATCGATCTCCGCGCCTGCCGCTGCGGAAATGTTAGACACATAATTCCACTGGAACATCTGGATGATTTTGCGTTCGCCGGGGAATTCAGCATTGAATTTCTCACGCAGTTTGAGAACGAGTTTGCTGGCCGAAGTGGGATCAATGGGAGTCGAATAGTCGGCATATTCATCGTCGAATCCGATTCCGTCCAGGCCGTATTCCTTCACGATGTAGGTGAGAATAGCGGCGAACTTCTCGATCTGGTCATCCGTCAGGTTCGAGATGCCGATCCCTTTGTGGTCGCCCAGAACGTTCAGAATCACCTTGATTCCGGCATTCTGCAACGGCTCGATATAGGTCGCCTTCGCAGCCATCACCGGAGCCAGCTTGTCGTTGAAGAAAATGCAGGGATCACCATTCGCGTCTTTCTGGATATTCGAAGCGAAAAGCTGTACGAGATCGATGAATTTCTTGCCGTTCATCTCGTACGACAACGCGTTGAGCGGATTGGTGTCGTTGATCTCGTAATACACCTCGATCAGCGGTGTTTTGTCGCCGTAGGCCCGCGTTACCTGAGCCGTTTCTTCCGGTTGTGCCTGCATGTCGGGATTTTCCACGTCTTTGTTGCAGGATGTAAACATTGCACCCGCGGAAAGGAGCAGAGTCGTAATAAATAAAGTCTTTTTCATAGTTAATAATTTTAAAATGGTGATTGTAATTTGTGATTGCACGATGCAAATCCGTATTTTATCGTTTTTACCAGTCTTTCGCCAGATCTCCGTAGTTCAAAGCTCCCCACCCGTAATTTACGAAGACATTATACATATACGTTCCATCCATAGCTTCATCGCCGAATACGGCCCATAACATACTCGGAACCGCGTTCCAAGACGATTCATATGCATTTTGTTGATTGGAGATAAGGTCGGCCCATACGATCGTATTGTTCGGCGCATAGCCCATCATATCCCAGATGGCCACATTCATAAAACCTTGTGCCGTCATCAGGAAATCGCTTGCCGCCGGATACCACGGCACAGCGAAGTATCCGAAATTCTCAGACGGTACCCCGGCGATCGGCCGGCGCGGATGGTTCGTCGTCGGGAGCATCATGCCCAAATCGGCCGCATCGCCCGGTGTGAGGTCGATTACTTCCCACGGGTCGAGCAACTGGATATCCTCGCTCTCCGACATATATCCCGACCATGCATAATCGAGGTACTGTCCGACCTCGATGCCGCCCGTCGCCTCGGTGTCCCCGAAATATTCGGTCGGCTCTTCGTAATCGGCCAGCGTCAGCAGTTTGTCGGGCATGGCTTCGCGCATGGCCTTTATCAGCTTGGGATAGGAAGTCGTGTTCATCTCCGGCATTCCTTCCACCTGACCGTAACCGGCATTGCGGTCGAAGAAATTCACGCCATCCAGATCATACAACTCCAGACAGGCTTTCACCTGCGCCGTGAAGTCGGCGATCTGGCTGTCGGTCAGGTTGCAGAATCCGAGTCCCGAGCCATTTCCCTCCAGCGAAAGACAGACCTTGCGCCCCTTGTCCTGCAACGGACGGATATACTTGTCCGCATGTTCCAGCACATAGCGTATGTCAGAGTTAAGCACCAACAAGGCACGCTCCGTATCGGCCTCGTAACCTATCTGCACGATGCGCAGATTGACGATATTGCCGTAAGTCCGCTCCCAGAGCGTATTGAACGGCGGCATGGCTTCGGTTTTCTGCAATATCCAAATGTCGGCCAACAGCGGCTGGTATTCGGTCGTGTTCAGATAGAATACGTTCAGGTATTCCGTATCCAGTTCGTAGTTGCCTATATCAATCCCGCGGACTTTCACGCCGTAATAGACCGCCTTGCCACCGTCCGTAAGAGCCGCATCATTCGATGAGATCGCAATCGGTAATAAGTACGTTCCGGCAGCCAGTCCGTCCGACTTGAACGATACCTGAATTTTGTCGGAGATACGCTCTCCCGCCGCTACGGCAATCGTACCGTTACCGGCAATGGTAACATTCCCTGCCGGGAACGGGAGTAAATCCGTACCGTACTCCTCGTTACAGGCTTCGACCAGCGATTCGTCCACGGCAGCCGTGATAGTCATCGCTCTCTCTGCCGGGCGGGTCAGCCGGCAGTAAATTCGATCTTCTGTTACTGTTGTTCCCTCCGACAGATTGACAACGGCAAATTCAGTCGGGGATTTGATGCTGCGGATTTTGACATAGGTATTCTCCAACAAATCTTTGTCGGGAAGTTCTCCGCGCTGCGATTTCACGGGATCGGTCTCGCAGGCCGTAAGGCCCGCGATGACCGCCGCGAAAAGAAGCGTCACTACTCCCTTCTTTACATTATTTATCCTTGTTTTCATAGTTTACTCCTCCGTTTCGTTAATTTTCGGAATCTCCACACCGTCGGGCCATACCAGATCGTACTCGGCCTCTCCGTCGTTATGGTAGCGCGAATAGTCCTTGATCGTATTGCCGGCTCCCTCGTTGAACTTCCAATAACCGACGAGCGTCGGGTCGCTTTCGGGATCGGCGATTTCGTACATGTTCTCCCAGATCTGCTCTTGCGTGCGGGCTACCGACCAGACACGGGCCTCGGCGATTTTGCCGTTCAGCGGGCGGTAGGCGTCGTAGGAATAGCTGATGAAGAACTGGCGGGCATCGGCCCAACCGCCGTATTTTTCTTCGTTCTCCGGCGTCGGATTATTGAGGTAACGATCGTAGAAAGCACGCATGGCCAGATTGATGCGCGTGTCGTCGCTCATCGACGCAAGCCCCATATCCTTGCCCTCGCTCTGCAACTCGCCATTGACGAAAATCCGTACCGTGCGCGTCGCCTGGTCATAAGTGCATGCGATATGGTACCATACGCCTTCGTTCAGGATCTTGCCGGCATCACGCCCCGGGAACTTACCGAAGGCCGAACCGCTGCCCGAACCGTCGAACTGCAGCTGCTGGCGCTCGAAATTCGTGTCGCCGATACGCAGAAGTAGGTAGTCCTCGACACCCATGATGGTGGAGATGCTGACGGGGTTGGCGACACCGGCCGAGTTCAGAGCCGAGGTGGCGAACTTGTCGATATAGATCAACGCCTCGTAGGTCACGGCCGTCAGACCGTTCCAAGCCTTGCTGCTTTCCGAATACTTGTCGAGGGTCGGGAACTCGATCCAGTTGTCGGTAAGCTGCGCTGCCGTAGTGATGTTCGACGATCGTTTGATAACATACCAGACGGTCGAAGAACTGTCCAGCGTCGGAACGGACGCATTCGTGATCGTCACGGGCAGCAGATAGGTAGCATCGAGGGTCAGCGCACCTGTCTGGTCTTCGCCCTCGCCCAGCAACTCCTGCAGATGGAGCGTCACGGCATCCGAAGCGGTCTTGCCGGCCGGGATGGTTACCCGCTCGTCGGAAAGCGAATAGTATTTCGCATCGAGCATCGGCCACGAGGTGTTGTGACGGGCGTTGTAGGTATCGACGAGCGATGGATCGACTGCAATGGAGACCGTGACGTCGCCACCGGACGGATAAGCCAGCGTTGCGGAGAATGTCCGATCGAGTTCATCGAGCGTGTTTTTGATCGTTGCCGTCTGCACGTCAGTCGTTTCCGCCACGTCGAGGTAGACCACATTACCGAACTTGTGGTCGTCGGCATTATAGGACTGACAGGAGCAGAAAGCGGCCGAAGCGATCAGCCATAAGTATTTATTAATTCTTCTCATTGCTCACTATTTTGAGGGGTTCAACGTCTGGATGGCATTGCGAACAAGTTTATAGTTCATGTCCAGATCATAATAGTCATTATAAATGTCGTAGGTTCCCAGTCCGGCCAGCGGCCCGAGCGATACAACCCGCTCGGCCATTTCCGTGATAGCGGCATGTTCCTCGACATTCTCGTCATAGAGAGGAGCGCCTGCGGCAGCGGCCAGCAGCAACTTCGTAGCCGGAACGCCGGCATACCCCGTAGCGTTGAGTACCTGCATCTTCAGGTCGGTCACATTCTCCGTAGCCTCGGTGTCGAGCACGACATAATCGACCTTCGACAAAGCGTCCTCCGTCAAGAAAAGCGGATTACCTTCGAAAACGAGCAGTTGTCCTTCGGTCTTTGCCGCGGAAAGTCGTTCGACGATAAGTGCAGCCGCCGTTGCGGTCGCTGCCTCGCCCGCATTGGGGATACCCGTAAACGAGTAACCGTCCAGTCCATTCTTCTCGACCGCGGCGATAACTTTATCGAGGTAAGCGCCGAGTTTTGTTTCATCGGTCAGTTCCCCGCTGCGGCCTGCATAATCGACCTGATAGAGCACTTTCGTACCTTTCTCACGCATAGCCGGCATATCTTCCGCATCGTACTTCGAGAAGTTGTCGGCATTGGTCAGCGACACGATATCGAGCGAGTCGGGCAGGCAACGCATGAAATCCTTTTCACTGGTACCCGGTTGGGGAGAGTTAAACAGACGGGCGTAGACGATAAAATGTTCCGACTGCTTGTAGTCGCGCAACGCCGCCGTATATTCCGCCCACAATTCCGGATTTTGATCCTCCGGGCGTTCGACTTTTTGTTTGACGGCTTCCGTTTCGTTCCAGTCTTCACACGAAGCGAACGTCGCGGCCAGCAGGCATAAGGAGAGAAGCCCGATCAATTTATTTCGTTTCATATCCATACTAATTTAAGTTTTTGCGATCCCACCATACTCGGGTTCCCTGCGTATCGCCCGCTCCGTTTACCGACTCACCGTTCAGTGCGGAAACGGCGGCTTGCAGGTTCGTCGGGTTCTCGGTGTACTCTTCGACCGGATAAGGCAGACGGCGTGCGCCCAGCGCCACGTTCACGGCGCCACCGCTGTTATCCACCACGGCTGGCAGCAGACGGGGATAACCCGTACGGCGGTGTTCTGTCCACGCCTCGGTTCCCAGCGGGAAAATGGCAATCCATTTCTGGGTAATGATCCGTTCGAGGTTGGTTTCGAAATCCGCCGCGGCGTTCCATGCCACGGTGATCGTGCTCTGCGGAGAAGCCATGGAGTGCTTGTTCAACGGATCTTTGTAGGCTGCCGGAGTACTTGTCGCATCGGAAAGATAGCCCTTCACGTTATCGGCACCACGCTCCTCGAACGAGAGCGTGACAGCCTGCTCATAGAGTGTTCCGGCAGTTTCGGCCGAGCCCCAGCGCAGTTCATATTCGGCACGTAGGAACGTCGCTTCAGCGGCGTTCATCCACAGATAGGGATCCGTACCCGTAACGCGCATGTTCGAGTAGGACGACACGGCCTGCGCCTTACTCGTCACGTTGATACCAATGCGAATACCCGCATATCCCTGTATTTCTTGTCCGTTCTCCACAAGGGTTACAGTCGTAAACATCTTCTCGCGGCGCGGATCGTTGTAGCCGTTCATGTAATTGATGATGTCGGCACCAATACGATGGTCGCCCCAGTCGTTGTAAATGAGCGTCGTTCGGTTGTCCGAGGTGTGCATCATGGCATTGTCTGCGTTGGTCGTGATGACCCCGGCGGCAATGGCTTCGGCAGCTTTCGACTTCGCCAGATCGGGCTTAACCTCCGTTAGACGCATGGCCATACGTAACTTGAGCGAATTGGCGAATTTGAGCCACTGCGAGATATTACCCGAATAAACACCGTCGTAACGGCCGAAGGCATCCGAGGGTAGTGAAAGGTTGTCCTGAAGCGAAGCGATCACGTCGTCTAATTCTGTAAACATCGCCGTGTAGACCTCTTCCTGTGTATCGTAGGCTACCTCCAGCGATTCGGTCTTACTGGCCATGACCTGCGTATAGGGAATCGGTCCGTAGCTATCCGTGACGCGCTGCATGATGGCAATGCGGAACAATTTGGCCAATGCCTGCGCCACTACGTCCTCCGTACCGTTGATAATCGCACGATAGGCCGGATAGGTATCGGAGATCATATCCACGAACGGAACTTTCCGCCAGTCAGCCGAGGGATTGTAGTTTTCGAATGTCGCCTGCCAGGTATCGACGGTCTTACCGTTGTAGCCAGCGTAAGGGCATCCGACGATGCTCTCGACGAATTGAAACCGGTGCT